>Ga0209284_10006056_pt1 | contig 11962 bp, 2 predicted proteins | sample FRY03_FD_187211 | JGI IMG/M metagenome (GOLD analysis project Ga0209284, IMG submission 187211) | Freshwater microbial communities from Lake Fryxell liftoff mats and glacier meltwater in Antarctica - FRY-03 (SPAdes) (version 2) | ecosystem: Environmental > Aquatic > Freshwater > Ice > Glacier... | reverse complement strand
AAAAAAAAAAAAAAAAAAAAAAAAAAAAAAAGAGTTAAAATTAGGGTTGGATAAATAATAAATCTTAAAAAAGTAGATTATCTATTCTCTCTGTCGTTTATTTTTTAACTTCAGTATCTGTGCTGTGAGCGAAAAATTGAAATGACACAGAAAATTAGCAATACATTTTTTTATGATTTATTATTTATTTAACTCCAACCCCAACCCCAACCCCAACCCCAACCCCAACCCCAACCCCAACCCCAACCCCTCTTTTTTATAGGAAGTAATTGTATAGTTAATCAAATATCAATAATGATTAAATAAAAATATTCGTCAAAATAGTGATGAAATAAATTCATGTATTTAAATCAAAGACTAATCGATGAATCTTAAAGCTCTTCAATGGTATCAACATCACCCATTATCAAGATGTTTCCGCTGTATTTAATTTCAACATCTGTTTTTCCAAAACTTATCATTATAGTGTTTTATAGACTGCTTTTAAGCACGATAAAAGGTAAATAGATCACATTTTACTGCTTCTCACTAATTTTCTTATTCCTCTCTATCAAACACTTAATCTTATTTAACTTTGACGGCAGCATTTAAAGTTGATTCTTCTTTTATTATAATTTCAAAATACGTTCGTTCACTTACTTATTTAAATTCTATCGTTGTCTTTATAATTCCTCGTTTTTTCCCTGCTTTTATTATGATATTGTATTGCAAATGACTCTCTTACCCTCTTTTCTTAGTAGCTAAGCAGAAATTAAAACGTTAAGAGCATCATAAACTCTTCTTTTAATGTTATGCTAATCTTTTTAAACCGATTTTAAAAGTTTAACTCCAGCTTGATGATTACTCTACTCCTTGGCCTTTTTGTTAAGTTTGTTGATTAATGTATTTGCAACTTCCCTGTAGCTGGTGTAAATTTGTTCAGAAACTATCTGATATACTCCTACAGAAAGGTTTTTTAAACCTTTAGAATTTTTATTTTTTTTAATTTTTTTGCCTTTTGGAGGTGTTTCCTAAGATTAAAAGTTCCACTGCTCCTCTTACTTTATTTAATTTTACTCTTCTTTTATTTCTTCTTGTTTACATAACTAACTTGCTTCTTCTTAGAATTAGAGTCGTCGAGAAATTGGCTGGATATGATCCTTGGAATATTTGCATAAGTGGCTATTTTGATTATTGAATTGAAAATTATCAGTATTTTGTTTTGGGGAATGCAAAGAAAAAAAGAACATCGAAGCCTTTGGTGAACTATCAAATAGAGACTGAATCTGCTATACAGCTGTCAAAATCAAGTTGGATTAGTTAGTTGACCTATTGTATAGCTCTTAGTTCTCATGGTAGTTATTTTAGTGTAAACCTTAACCTTAACCCTAATATAATATTTCTTCGAAATGGTTCATATTTCAATGGTGATATAAAAATCTAAAGATCAATCAATGATGCGCCATACCGCGAAATTTAATAATAAATTATATTAATTTTAAATAAATTTATCTATCGATAGGATAGATTCCGTAATGCTAGTCGGGTTGGGGTTAAATAAATAATAAATCTTAAAAAAATAAATTATCAATTCTCCGCTTCATTTCAATTTTTCTCTCGCAGAAAAGGCTGAAACGCAAAAAAAAAGAACTACAGAGAAAGTAAAGAGTTAAAATTAGGGTTGGATAAATAATAAATCTTAAAAAAGTAGATTATCTATTCTCTCTGTCGTTTATTTTTTTAATTCGGTATCTGTGCTGTGAGCGAAAAATTGAAATGACGCAGAAAATTAGCAACATATTTTTTTACGATTTATTATTTATTTAACTCCAACCCCATATCCTTCTTTTCCTGAAGCAAGTTACAAAAATTTTATCTAATTAATAAAGTGATGTAACATAGCTAATCTTTGCATAATAACAAAAAAGAGAAGGCCAAGAAACCTCTAACTTTAATGCAGACAGAGATTGATATATTCTGATGAGAAATTCAAAGGAATAGATAATTAGCGAAGTGATTTCAATATAAAACTCATAGTTAAAATATCTTTAGCTAAGATTTATTTACATTGTAGTATTGTCCTCGCTATAATAATATCAGTTCAGCTTTTAATTCAAATATTATTTTATTTGATCAAGAAAATCATCTTAACTTAAAAATGCGATAAGTTCCAGACATAATGTCAAGTATATCATCGTAGAGTAGTGATTAGCAATCTGAAGCTTCGTAAGACTTATTAGAAAAAATATAATAGGCAATCATGTGCCCAATCACGCAACACATGATTTAAGATCCTTAATTTTTACCATGTGGTCATTCATTCAGCAAATTTTAAATTCGTAAGGAACTAAAAGTAACTAAAAAATGTCCTAGTTGTCGCAAAACATGTTAAATAACAGATTTGCAATAAAATTGGAAATTAAAAGGCATGATAGACTGTCTGAAACGTTATAAAATAAAAAAATAAAAGAGGATATTAAATAAAACTAAAAAATAGTAAGAGAGAAAACAGAAGTAAAATTAAATGATGAACTAGCAAGTCTAACAAAATAAAAAAGGAAAAACGATATTTTATTACAATGATGGAACCAGGTACGAAGGAGAATGGAAAGATGGCAAAAGAAATGGAATCGGAACATTTTTTACAAAAGCCGGAGTCCAAAGAATTGCTAATTGGACGGATGATGTGATCAGTAAAAAGGTAATCATAATACAATAAAATAATGAAAAATATGAGGGGGATTGGATAGATGAAAAAATGAATGGAAGTGGAACTTATTTCTATAACAATAGAGATAAATACGTAGGAGACTGGTAAGATAACAAAATTAATGGTAATGGAACTTTTTACTTCAACAATGGATAGAAATACGTAGGATAGTTGAAATATGACAACATAAATGGAAATGGAACTTATTACTTTAACAATGGAGAGAAATACGTAGGATAGTGGAAAGATGGTAATATTAATGGAAATGGAACTTACTAATTTAACAATGGCGACAAATACTTAGGATATTGGAAATGTAACAAGAGAAATGGAAATGGAGCTCTTTATTTTAACAATGGGGATAAATACTTAGGGTAGTGGGAAGATGATAGGAGAAATGGAAACGGAACTCTTTACTGTCATAATGGAGATAAATACGTAGGATAATGGAAAAGTGACAACAAGTATGGAAATGGAATTTTTTACTATTAAAATGGCGATAAATAGATAGGATAGTGGAAAAATGATAATATAAAAGGAAATCGAACTATTTACTGTAATAATGGAGATAAATACGTAGGATAGTGGAAAGGGGACAATATAAATGGAAATGTAACTCTTTACTTTAATAATGGGGATATATACGTTGGATAGTGGAAAGGAAATGGAACTCTTTACTTTAAAAATGGAAACAAATACGTAGGATAGTGGAAAAATTGCAAAATTAATGGAAAAGGAACGTGTTTCTATAGAAATGGAGATAAATATGAAGGATAGTGGAAAAATGGCAGAAAAAATGGAAATGGAACTTTTTGCGAAGGAGATGATAAGATGAGTGGAAATTGTTATTTCTACAGTAAAGATTCCAAATCAGTCTAAGTTTGGATAGAGGGTAAGCAAATAAGTTGATGCGCTTAGTATGTATGTTCTGACGGGAATTTTCTGATTTATTTTGCATACCTTCTTGCCGTTGAATCTTATATTTAGTTCACATTCTGGACCCTTGACCATTATTTTGATCTAATCATACAAGTTTCTGTACTTGTGCATCAGAAACCCTAAAAAACGGCTGGATTACGGAACTTGAGTTTATCCTCGGCCAGTTTCCTATAGAATTCCAACAATTCCTTTGCCTATTTACTTGACTACGCGCAATACGATTGTGAGGAGGCCTTATCTTTCGATTAAGATATAATTTACTTGATTAATTTGACAGAATAAGCTTTGTGGTTATTTCTAATGTGCCTAGGTAAGTTAGCATGATTTCCCTTCCATTGACACATACCGACGGGGCAATCCACATGCAGATAAGTTCTTACGTTGTTTTTATGTGAGTTTTTATGGAGTGTCAAGTTTTCTTTGCTACTAAAAGAGCAATCACAGTCAGTGTAAGCACAGGTGAAGGTATTCTTAGCCATGGATGCCTTGCGCCTCATCTATTTTTATTATAATATAAGATGTTTTTAATTTAAGCCGTGATTATAACAAATTCGGAAACCAGTAGGGGCGCAAATAGAAGTTTAAATAGCTCTCTGTGAACCAATTCTTCAGTAGTACTACTAGCCTATCTAATGTAATGAGATAATGTACCCTATTATGAAATTTATTTTTAAAACGCTTGAATTTATACTTTATACATAAAAAGATCAATGTCATAGTAATAATAGTACATAAAAAATCTTGTGATACTCGATTTAAAATAAATGAGATTGAAATAAAGGAGTTAGGTTGGGGTTGGAGTTGAGGTTGGGGTTGAGGTTGGGGTTAGGGTTGGGGTTGGGTTTGAGGTTAGATAAATTATAAATAAATCAAAATCACTAATTTTCTGCGCCATTCAAATTTTTTGTTCAGAGCAAAGGCTCAGAAGTTAAAAAATAAACGACTGAGGCAATAAAGGGTTAGGTCGGATGTGTAATAAATCTTAAAAAATAACTTATTAATTATCTGCGTTATTCTAATTTTTTGCTCACAGCAAAGATACCGTAGTGAAAAAAATATACGATAGAGAGAATTAATAATATCATTTATTATGATTTATGATTTGTTTAACCTCAACCCTAACCCTAATTAATTAAGAAATGTCACTTATATTTTTATATTTCCATGTCTGAAAATAAAATTTAATGTAAAATAAATATATTTTTTTTAATTTTCGCTGTATGTCAGATCATTGATTGCTCGATCTTTTCGATATTATTATTAAAAAATGAACAGTTTTGAATAAATACTAGGCTGCGGAGAAAGCTTGATATAAAATGACTATCAAGAGACTAAATAAATTTTAGATAAATTAAACAGCCGAAATAATCTTATTTCATGCACCATTGAGCGAATTATATCGCCATTCAATAGTTCACCAAAGGCTTCAATGTCCGTTTTTTATTTACATTCACCCAAGCTGAATACTGATAATTTTTTATTCAACAATTAAAATAATCACTTAATTGTAAATCATAAGGATCATATTCAACCAATTAGTCGAAGACTTTAGTTCTATGAAGAATAATAAAGTCTGCTATTTTACTATGAAAAATTACAATAAGAGTAACTTTCAGTAAATTAAGAATAAAATTAGTGTTCTATTTCTTCTGGAACGCTTCCAAAGGGCAAAAAAATAACAAAGAGTAAGAATTTACTGGGTTTAAAACATACTGCTATTGGAGTCTACTAGATAGTTTCTGAGAAGATCCATACAACCCATAAGGAAGTTACAAATACTATAATTGAAAACTTAAAAAAAAAAAAAAGTAGGGGGACCCTCAAACTGGATATAAACTGTAGAAAAAAGTAAAAAGAAGAGTTTATGATGCACTTAATGTACTAATTTCAGCTTAGTTGCTAAGAAAATAGGGAAAATAGGTAATTTTCAACGGCAAATCATAAAATTCCCAAGTTAGAAAGTAGAAATTACAAGCAAAAGTGTAAAATTTTAATTCAGAGATAAACCTGCAGCAGTTGCGAATCCAGTAAAAAAAAATGCAGCTGTAAACCCTGCATAAAAATTTCAATAAAATAGAGTATCTGATAAACAGAAACATTAATACTGACATAAATTCCTCAAGCAATATCAAATTTCCCTTTATTGTTCTAAGAAGCAACCTCATCCGTATAGTTAGCATTGACAGTCAGAAAGTTGAGATTCTGTGTAAAGAGAAATTGTTGATCATAGGAGATGTTGATGTCATTGAGGTGCTTTAGGCACATCATGTCTGATTTGGTTTGGGAATAGTTTTTATTAAGTTTCTTTTATTATTTTCTATATAAGATTACTTCATTACGTAACTACATTGCTTCTCGGGGTTAATGTTGAATAAATAATAAATCGTATTAAATAAACTATTTGTTCTCTCTCTATCGTTCATTTTTCACGCCTGTATCTTCAGGGTTGGGGTTGGAGTTAGGTTAGATAACTAATCAATCTGCAAAGAATAAATTATTATATTCACTGCCATTTATTTTTCACAACTGTGACTTTGCTAAGTGACCTTCACTAGATATATTTAATTTTATTTAATTTTATTTTATTTTATTTTTGGGCCTCTAAATACTTATCTAATATTTTAATTGTTAATTTCTTGCTGCTTTGAGTACGTGAAAAATTAGAAATAAATGATTAATTTGGGTTAGGTTTAAAATTTTTTTAAGAAATTATAAAGGCTTCAATATGGTCTTCATCAATTTTTCTGAATTTACCCCTTTATCTTTCTTTAACAATAAAATTTAAATTATATAACGTCTTAGATACTTTGTAAACTGCATGAAGTTAAGTGAGGCTGGGTAAATAATAAATAGTAAAAAATTATGTTTTTAATTCTCTGCGTCATTCCAATTTTTTGCTCACAGCAAAGATACAGAACTAGAAAAATAAATCAATAAGAAGATAATAGTTTATTCTTTTACGATTGATTATTTATCTAACCCTAACCCAACTGCTACTCAAACCTTACCTGATCCTTGTTAAATTTAATTCTTTCCAGCTACTGATTATTATTATTGGGCCGGTGATAAGGTTATACTAATAACAAATCATAAAAAATGATATTATTAATTCTCTCTGTCGTATATTTTTTTCGCTTCGGTATCTTTGCTGTGAGCGAAAAATTAGAATAACGCAGATAATTAATAATTTATTTTTTTATGATTTATTATTTATCCAACCTTAAACCTAAACTTAACCCATATTCCTAATTTTAGCTGGCGGCAAGGGCCAAGGAATGAAAAAATAAATGACACTGATAATTAACAATATTATTTTTTTAAGATTTTGTATTTATCTAACCCTAACCCGTTTGTGTCGTTCAACTGACAATTTTATGAAAATACGGTTTGAATATTTGAATATAAATTATACGTTTATATGTGTCTATAGAATCAATTGTCTAGTTAAGACTCAGATTCTTTTGGGTGGCTCACTATAGGAGGTTCCTGGAGGTGTTTTAACCTAGAAAGTAATACTCTCATTTTAGGTGAAACCAGTCCGCATTTAACCTGATATTAGTAGTCATTACAGACTACGCACACTAGTTTGTAGTGTATTTATACTTCCGCTAGAGTCTAACCTTGAAATATACAACTATCTTGATTGGAGGATGGTATTTTAACTCCTCTACCCCCTGAGCGATTGCCTGTTTTTTTGGAAGCGCAATTTTCATGAAATTACTGTATAAGAGGCTTTCTAACGTTATTTTTTTATGTTACTACCCTAGCTAGCAATAAGGTTTCGCCTCTCATGATGAGTAATCCCACTAACGAATTTGAACTCGCCTTATGGGTACTATCATTACTGATGCGATTGATGGTCTATCGGCTGCCATCAGTTCTTTGGGTCTGAAGTTTATCTGCAAGTTGGTGAATAAAAAACTTTACTCTAGAAATTTATTTTATATTTTCCTAAAATTGTCTTCTCATTTTGGTGAATTCTGCTCAGAAAAAAATAACTGATATTCTGGTGTGATCAGGAATCAAATTTTTTTTTAAGGATTCCTCTCATTGTGTGATAATAATTTTTTGCCCATCATCTCAAGTACCTAGGCTTCAATTTTTATTCGTGTACTATTGGTGGGTTTTTTGGGATCATACTTTAAGGTAAGTATGTTATCTTTTTTGGGACATACTTCCTTAGGTTTTCTACTGATGAATTTACAAAGGGAGCCAAGCTTACATACCGATTACTTGTCGTATGTGCATGTTCTGGTAGGAATAAAGGTCTGAAGCTTTTAAAGAAGTGATTCTGTACGTAATCTAAAAGGTGTTATTTGTTGATATATTACTTGACTTATACATGTAATAAAAATAACAAATTTTTCATTGTAAAAATTAAATGATATCTTTTTTTTGATGAAAATAAACATATTTTGAGTTTATTTATCTTCTAGTTAGACTATTTTAGATTGTAAATACACATTTTATTAATATATGTTATAAATAATTAAAAAATCGTAAATTTATTATAGTTATTAATTAAACTAGGATTTACAATATAAAATCGTCAAGCTGGAATATAGATAAAGTCAAAATACGGTTATTTTTATCAAAAAATGATAATTTTTAATTTTTACAAGGAATTAATTTGTTTTTTTTTAATTACATGCATAACGTATATTCAAATATTCAAATCGTATTTTCATAAAATTGTCAGTTGAATGCCACAAAAAAATTATTCAAAATTCATTTAATTAAAGAATTTGTATCAAAAAATACTATTCAAGAGCTCATATTTCTAACCATCGGTAGTAGGCATTTGCTATAAAAAAATAATCGTATATAAGTTGCGATTTGAGAAAAAATAATAATAATAAGAATTTCAAAGGAAAAATAATGAAAAAAAATTAATAAAAAAGAATACATACGAATGAAAATAATCTTAAATTGCGAAGATATTATAGAAGAGTCAAAAATATGAATTAAACTGAACTAAAAAATGTTAACCTGAAATTCATTTTTGGCAAAAAATATTGTTTTAATTTTTCATAAAAATAAAAAAAAATAAATAAAAATAAAATCAAAGAAAAAAGTATAATTATGGAGCAAATCGATTTGAAGCATTTAATTTAGGCAAAAAAGTCAGTTTTTGTTGAATTTTGGGGGAAATTTAAATCAGGAGGAGTTAAATGCTGGTAAATAATAAAATTAATTGGAAATTTTTGTAAAAAATAGAGGTATCCAATCTCTATGCTAATTATTCTTAATAGATCAAGACTTTTTCAATTTTCTCAAGCATAATTTGTCAGTAAAATGCCATTATAAAACAAAGAATGAACACTTAGATATATTTTATAGTAGAAATATAACTAATAATTGGCTTAACCAAAAAATTAAAGTCTTAATGCTTATAAATGATCAAATGTCTTTTAATTATCTTAAAAATTTTTTTTATATTTTGTGTTTAGGATTGTAGGTTAAGAGTTCAATAAAAATAAATCTTAAACAAATAAAATCATTTTTTAAGCTTTATCATTTATCTAGGCTCAATAACAACCCAATAAAACATAAAAGAATAAATTATTTATCATCTATGCTTCCAATTTTTTTACTCTTGTGCCTTTGCTGCAAGTAAAAATTAGAATTACACCAATAATGAATAATAACTTTTTTTAATATTGATTATTTATCCAACCTCAATCGTAAAAAATGATATCATTAATTCTCTGCGTCGTTTCAATTTTTCGCTGGCACAAAATACATAGAAGTAAAAACTAAAGACACAGAGAATAACAAATTTACATTTTAATATTAATTACCCAGCTAATTTTAACCTTTATTTTTAAGATTTATTACTCATCCGGCTTAACCCTTTATTATATCAGTCGTTTATTTTTTTGACTTCTGAGCCTTTGCTACGAACGAAAAATTTGAATAACACAGATAATTAATGATTAATTTTTTTTTTGATTAATTATTTATTCTATTCTAACCTTAACCTCAACCCTGACCCTACGAGTAAAAAATTTAAATGATGCCGAGAATTAATAATTTATTTTTTAAGATTCATTATTTATTTAACCACGGCCCTAACCTAACCTTAACCCCAACCCTAACCCAAACCTAACCCCAACCCTAACCCAAACCCAACCCCAACCCCAACCTAAACTCCTGTACCCAATTATAAAATTTATTTTAAAAACTCTTGAATTTACACCGCACACATAAAAAGATCTGTGTCGTGATAATAATTGTACATAAAAAATCTCGCAATACTTGATTTAAAATAAATTGCACTAGAACATAGATCAATAAAATTTCTGTAAACAGTGCTTAGAAGCTGTTTTTTGCTCGTCAATTTTGGTTTGAGTAGCCCTTTTTCACTTCTACCACTTTTTAGAGTTATTTTAAGAGCGATCTCACGGTCCCGACTCTCTCGATGATGTCCGTATACTAACCTTGTAACCGTTTTATCTGCATTTATCTTTACTTGAATTCTTCTAACAGACATTTTATTTACAAATGTGATTCCCTCATTTATTAGTGGATGCCCTAATTACTGTAATCAAACTTCCAGGTTTGGACTTTGGCTTAATGCATTTATTTGGTTTTTAATGTACTTTAACTGTTAGATAAATTGATTAAACTATGAATAAATAGATTTCAAATACTTTACTGCCCTACTACAGGCTACTTGCTTTGGTAATAGTGCATTTCGTTTAGACAATTAAAGTCTTTTTTTTGAGGCTTTTAAAAAAATTATGATAGACTTGGACGAGTCAATAATTACTCTAAATCCGTCTGTACTGATTAAATATGAAAGATTAGTCACCTTCACTGAGATCAGCTAGACCATTTTGCATCCCCTATATTATTTAACTTATTATAAGCTTAATTAAACGCAAATGTTAGAAATTATAAAACCACTTACCGAACAAATAGAACCTGCGAGAATATTGCATTCCTAATCTAATTATTTGTCAAATGTTTGATGTAGGCCTATCAATTGTAATGAGATAATGAACCCTATTATAAAATTTATTGTTAAACTCTTAAATTTATACTTTATACATAAAAAGATCTAAGTCATAATAATAATACATAGGAAATCTCGTGATACTCGATTTAAAATACATTGTACTAGAACATAGATCAATAAAAATCATTTAAACATTGTGTAGAAGCTAGCTTTTGGTTGTTAATTTTGGTCTGAGTAGCCCTTTTTCACTTCTACCTCTTTTTAGAGTTATTTTAAGAACGATCTCACGATCCCGACTCTCTCAATGATGCCCATACAATAACCTTGTAACTATTTTATCTGCACTTATTTTTACTTGAATCCTTCTAAAAGACATTCTATTTATAAATGTGATTCCCTCATCTATTAGTAGATGCCCTAATTACTGTAATCAAACTTCTAGGTTTGGACTTTAGCTTAATGCGTTTATTTGAGTTTTTAATGCACTTTAACAGTCAAATAAATTGATTAAACTAAAAATAATGGATTTCAAATACTATTAGCACCCTGCTACGGGCTGCTTGCTTTGGTACTAGTGCATTTCTTTTAGACAATTGAAGTCTTTTTTTTTAAGACCTTTACAAGAATTATGATGGACTTTGAAGAGTCTATAATTACTCCAGATCCTTCTGCACGATTACATATGAAAGTTTATTCACCTTTAGTGAGATCAGCTAGACCATTTTGCATCCCTTATACTATTTGAATTATTATAAGCTTAATTAAACGCGAATATTATAAATTATAAAACCACTTGCCAAACAAATAGAACATACGAGGATGTTATATTCCCAATCTAACCCTTTGTCTACCGGTCAACGTAAACCTATCGAATTTAATAAGATAATGTGCCCTGTTGCGAAATTTGTTGTTAAAACTTGAATTTATACTATAAACATAAAAAAATCAATGTCAAAAGAAATCTCGTGATACTCGATTTAAAATATATTGTACTGGAACATAGACCAATAAAAATAATTTAAAAATTGTGTAGAGGCTAGCTTTTGGTCATTAATTTTGGTCTGAGTAGCCCTTTTTCACTTCTACCTCTTTTTAGAGTTATTTTAAGAGCGATCTCACGGTCCCGACTCTCTCGATGATGTCTATACGATAACCTTGTAACTGCTTTATCTGCGCTTATTTTTACTTAAATCCTTCTAACAGACATTCTATTTATAAATGTGATTCCCTCATCTATTAGTAGATCCCCTAATTAATTTAATCAAACTTCTAGGTTTGGACTTTAGCTTAATGTGTTTATTTGAGTTCTTAATGTACTTTAACGATCAGGTAAATTGATTAATCTAAGAATAAATGGATTCCAAATACTATTA
>Ga0209284_10006054_pt1 | contig 11965 bp, 12 predicted proteins | sample FRY03_FD_187211 | JGI IMG/M metagenome (GOLD analysis project Ga0209284, IMG submission 187211) | Freshwater microbial communities from Lake Fryxell liftoff mats and glacier meltwater in Antarctica - FRY-03 (SPAdes) (version 2) | ecosystem: Environmental > Aquatic > Freshwater > Ice > Glacier... | reverse complement strand
TGGATATGGGTCTGTGTCTGCGCGCAGCTCTCAAGTGTCACATATCTGGTGGGCTGGCAGTGGAGGCCGCAGCCCACAGCCACACGCGTGGTGTTCAAAACGGACCTCGTGGAGTTTTCGCTGCCGGGGGAGGAGGGAGCGAAAGCGGATGAAGCCGAGGTCGCGCATGCCGCTGTGAACGAAGCAGACGAAGTCGAGGTCGCTCACGATGCTGTTTGCAAGCCCAACCGCTACCTGTCGCAGTGCGACAGAGCTCATGTCGTCGGGAGCAGCTTTTGCCCAGCAGAAGAAAAGTACAGGAGGAGATTTTCCCCGTGTGCAGTGCTGGTGGACACCGGAGACACGAGATTTTCGCAGAGTACAGCCCTGAGGAAAATCATACAGACTGACCTCAATTGTTGGCGCCATGAACGACAGCATGCGTCCTTCTAAGCAATTCAAAACTAATGAAAACAACAAACAAAACTCGTTGTTTCTTCCATTCTTATTTGTCACAGTGATGTAACGATTCGGCTACTGTACACCATGCTCCAACAAGTCACACCCCACTTCGCAATCACACAAGACCCTTCCACCCCACAACACCCCACTCCCACCTCCCTCATGACAACACCACTGCACCTCATAGCCATCTTTCCTTTGGCTATAAACAGCCTGTCGCTGGCGTGTCACTGGGCTTCGCTCCAACAGCCGCTGAGGACAGAGCGACCCTCCACATCCACACAAATCACTCTATTAATACCAGCAAACAACCAACTCCAACACCCTGTTGCGAGCGTACAAAAGAGCTACCCTCCCCCACCCCTTAAAGCGTTCGTCTGTGGGGCGTGCACACGCACCGCTCAGGTTGGCCTCTCGTTGGTCGCACCCTTAGCTCCACTCTTCAAACGGTCTAGCTTGCGTTGTTTAGATGTACGTTTGACGTGATGTTTGCGACATGAAAATATGATTGCTGTATCCAAACTGATGGTGGGTGCAACAGTCAGGTACGCACACCCGTCTTGTTCTGCGCAGATGATGTGTCAACACTCCCCCCGACTTTGGTACGGTGGATCTACCCAATGACTGTTGTTGTACTGGTGTTTCGTAAATTTACTATATTACAATGACTCGGATATATCAGCCGCGAACTCGAAAGTAACCTAAGGTACCCACCTTTTGTCATGTTTCCTGCTTGCCCATGCTATCTTGCTTGTCTCTTCTGCACATGTGTGGTCTAGGTCTCTGTCCCTTTAGTAGGCTGGTCTATGATCCGAGTCTGCTACTAAGAGGTGGTCGAGGAGGGCTTTCGCCCGAATGCGCATTGCCACAAGAGCATCTTGTTTCACACTCGTGTCGTGCACTGCTTGGAGGACACGGTGCAGTCTGGTGCCTTACCTACCTTCCAGTTAATGGAAGGGCACTATTCCACCGGGCGCTACGTTTCTTGGAAGTTAAGGAGACTTGATTGTTGGGACCTGCTAGCCCGAGGATGCATGCCAGCCCACTAACATTGTGAACTGTTTTTACCCACAGCGGGTCGCCATAAAGCAGGTCAGAAAAGGGTACACTTTGTTGGGTCCAAGGTGATTCATCAGTTCCTCAGGCTCACATTCCGCTGAGTCCAGTGATTACGTTGGATTTTGCCACCCGGGCCGTGACCCAAGGAAGAAAGAAAGACAGAAAGATTCCCCAGTGTCGATTCAATCAAACGAAGCAGCACACAACGGTTTGAGATTCAGAGGTGGTGATTAGCAACACGAGGTGATGACACGTCCCAGTCTCACTGGCAACAGATGTTGGGATTTAAGCTTGAGAATGGATACTGTAGCTCCTTACTGAATTCGGCAACCCCGCCGACTACCACAACCGCGCAGAGCGAGGGATTTTTGGTTTGTGGCGTCAGCCGCGAAAGGTTGAATACAACACTTTAGCAGCGCGTTTGAGATTGTATTTCCAGGTATTTTTGGGTGTTTTTTTACATGCTCAATTACATGCTCAATTTCTACAACAAGATGTGTGAAAGTACACGTCACAGACACACTCCCTCTTAGAAGACCCCAGTCCTCGATTGAAAAATTGTTTCTTTTCAACAAACAATGCTAAACGTTCACAAGAGTTGAAGGTCAATGAACCTATGAATTGCGCTACCACCGAGATCGCTTACGGGCAGCTATTAGCGCCTACAGTTGTCCCACCTACTGCAGAGCTGCCTACAGGGCCTGCATTCGCCACCAGGCTGCCCATCACGCCTGCCACTATCCCGCTGCCGGCGCTCGCTGTGCCAATTGCACAGGCGAATTCCCCTCAGCAACCTCGTCGTCACCACGAGATCCTCTCCACCAACGCAGTCTCATCTTTGCAAACTGCTTGGACTGATTTGACACCATCACTTGATCATCAGGACTTCATCCTCGAGGTCAACCAATGACACTGCAGCAACCTAGCGCGCTTACCATCAGCAGCGGATGGTGCTCTTCTCGCGCAAAGAACTCGCGGGAACATACTGTCTGCAACTACAGGTGTTGAGACGGCGCAAACCTTAGCTGCAGAGCTGAGTACCTCGCACAAGGGATTTCCAAAGGATCCCCGACAGAAACATGGCTAAACGTTCGAGCTTTCTGATCTTAGCACTACACTGTGGCACCTCGAAAGTGTCTGATACCAACGCCACAGTGGACGTAGACCTTACATTCGAGATCTGGGCATGGCAAATCGTGACAGAATGTGGCATTTCTACTGGCGCAACTTACAGCGCATTTCTGCAGATATCCCGCCGTATGACCCATTTGACTTGGATGTTCAAGCAAAATTACAAGAAGGCATCCGAACTTGACGACATCCTTAACTGGACCACAGGGGTAGAAGAAGTGCTGGACAACAACGGTGACATCAAGGTTGATCTTGTCCCCGTGGATGTGAACCTCGTGGCTGCCATACAAGCTCTTGACTTTGCTCTGTTAGAGAGATACGCTTTGTACAAGTTTGATCCAGTATCTGAAGACCACTCTGATTGTTGGCAAGCAGTCAAGAAAAATTGGTTTGCCCTCACTAACATGGCCCTGGACACCACACTGCTAGCGGCGTTTGAGCCCTCCCGCATATGCAAGAGTTCCACGCCGTCAAGAAAAACGATTTGGCTGGTGGCCTTATCATGGATGAACAGGCTGGCAACCTTTTTTAATTGAGCAGTTTGCAGCTTATTGTACATGCATTTGGCATGGTTGGTGGCAAGAAGTTGGCTGAGACCGCTACAAACAGCGCAATGTGGGAAAAGCCTGACGTTCATGCTGGCCTTGCTGCCCACCAGACCAAGATCTGTCCATTTTTTGACGACCTCTGCCCCATGAATTTTACAAACGCGGATGCTTGTCTCGAGCACCTCCAGGCTTCTCACCCCACCAACTTCATTCGTCTCGCCGCTGGCACAAAGAGCTTGCTGAATGGATTGCGTGATGTCTACAACAAAGTGGCAGATAAGATTCGCTCAGATAGTGTCAAGGATCTCTCAATCAATTCCTTGGCCGACAAGTATAGCCCTGAGCTTCAGTCAGTGTTCGAGTCTAAAAAGATCAACCCTGTCGCGAAGAAAATGTTCGACCCTGCCTTCAAGAAGAAGTACCAAGAAGAAAACGATATGCGAATTCTTCACGGCTGCAATGACACACGTGGTGAGGATGTGCGCGACGAACGCCGGGCGCGCGGCGGCGCTGGTTGTGAGCGAGGACGCGGCCCTTCCAACGACTGCGGGCGCGGACGCGAAAAGTCTGCAGACCGGGCTAAATCCCCAGATCGCAGCGAGGTTATGTGTTTTAATTGCGATAGCACTGAACACTGCGCTGGAGATCTCAAATGCCCTAAGCTTGCGCCAAAGTCTCGCGCAGCTATTCAAAAGCATTCTGATTCTTCAGAGGGTAACAAAGGCGGGCAGAAAATGCGCAACAACATGCGTGAACTTCATCAGCTGCGCAATGAAAAGAAAGCGCACTTCCGCAAGTTGGGCGCTAAAACCAATGAGGCCAACCTGGAGGAAGGTTCTGGCTTCGACAAGAGTGACTGGGGGGACAACAAGAGGACAAGGGGTTTGCTGCTGGGGCAGTAAAATCCCACAAGTGTTTTGGTGTCGAATGTGCCACCTTCTATGCCTGTAATGCTGTTCGTTCCCTTTCAGTGGCCACTCCTGTTCTTTCCATGTCAAGTCCCGTCCGTACAGCAGTCTTAACTCCTGTGTCCATATTGCGCACCACCAAATCTGTTTTTCCACAACATGCACTTGTAGTGTCCTATTTTAAGTTTAGTCATGCGTACGAAGCGCATGAGCGTGCTTTGTCATGGGAAACATCCCCACGTGCGTGGTCAGCTAACGTGCGTGCAATTGAAATGTACAACAGTCTGATACCTGTGCCTGCATCTTCAGGGTTTCCTGTTGATGGCTTGCGTGGTGCCCTCTTGAATGAGTTGCTCGAAATTGCGGGCTGAAAAGCAAATGTCATCTTTAAATATCTCCGTCACAACCCCACTTCAGGGTTTTAGTGATGATGAATTCAGCAACATTCTGCACAAACCTTCTTCGATTCATTTAATTTCGGCTGGTACGGCACTTGTCCACTCCCCTTTAGGATTAGATGTCCGCTCTCCACCACACAATGACTCTGTAACATTTGTTCGCACTGGCCGCTGTGTGATTCAACCTGTGGCTATTCCTCATCTAAGCTCTCAAAATCCGAAAATCTATGCCATTTTGAAAAAAACGCCAGATAGGATTCTGGGGGGAGTACTCAATACTGGCGCGCAAAGAGGAGCTATGGGGCAGAAGTCAAAAATTCTGCACGTCATTACTCATGCAGCCGGCCGTAGGCTCTGCAAAGCACATGACTGGCCCTAGTATTCTCATGGGTGCTGAAACGCAAGATAGTCACGGAAAGCTTTTTGTGCTAGTCGTACCAGACGTATCTGTATATGACCCAGCCATGTCTGATAGCCTTTTCCCAGTAGGTCGTCTTATCAAAGCAGGATTTACAGTCCACCTCAGGATTCCATTTCATCCTACTGAGGATGGATTTCCCCTCAAGACCTTTCCGGTCTACAGTGGCACCATCACGACGCCTGACCGCAAGACAATAATTGTCATGGAATATGCCCAGCACACATGGCGTATTCCCCTGCCCTCTAACAAGCGCGTCTCAAAACCAAAGACGCTGCCGCGCGCTACGTCCGAAAATTTTGTTGACTTACGCTCTGCTGGTAGCTCATTTATTGATCCCAGCAATTCATTCCATATATTGGATGAGATTGACAATGTGGATGACGAGGGCTACGTGCCTTCTTACCTCACTGAGAATAGGATTGAGGGATGCTTTCAGCAACGCTGCGAGCTCATGCTTCAACGGCGAGAAATGGCTGAAATTTACCATACTTCTCATGGACACTGCAACAATCGCCAAACTGTATTGAATTTACTGGCCAAGGGCATTGAGTGCAACCATTTGCAGCGCTACATTCTAGCACACAGGTGCGATGCTTGTGATGCAGCACCGGGTTGTCGCCACCATAAAGTGAAAGCTACAAAGAAAGCCAAACGAAAGGCCAAGTCAATTTGGAAGACAGCAGCGCCAGTTGCGACAGATATCGCTCCAGTTGTCGACTCGCTACCAAATCCACATGTAGAACAGCTCGATTTGGAACTCAGCACACTCACTGATGCCATTGATCCCACTGTTACGATCGCTGAATCCTTGGCACGTCTCTTTCAGCACACTTCAAAGAACCCTTCTGACTATCCTGACATTACTCAGATGCGTAATATGTCTGTCATTGCAAAAGACACTGCCAATTACTGCATTGATACAGGCACTACAGGTGAGGGCACTACAGGACGCATTGTTGGTAGCGAAGGCGATACAGCAAATGCCAATGATACAACACCACTTTTCTCGCCACCCGGCACTGATTCGCGCATGGATTGGGGGCATGCCTGCAGTCTAGGCTGTCTTCCCAATCTTAATAAATATTTTCTATTGGTCATGGATAAAGGCACCGAGTATTTTGTGTCCTATCCTACCAAAACTCGTGCGTCTCCACTTGCGCTTCTTAAGCAATTTGTCACTCTCACTAGCAGGAAAATCCGTTTTTTGCGAATAGACTGCGCGAAAGAATTTCAATCTGAAGAAATCAGAGAATACTGCGCTGACAACGATGTAGTGCTCCAACTGGTGGTAGCATACAATCATACCATGCAAGCCCGCGTGGAGGGTGCAATTGGATGCGTTAAACAACACAGCCGAACGTCTTTGTTACACGCAAACAAGGCAACTCGTTTCTGGGATGACGCGACCAAAGATTTCAGCATAAAGAGAGTCTACCTTTGGGCTTCAACAGATACTCAAGGCAAGCTTCAGACACCCCACGATTGTATGCAGCCGGCTTTCTTCAACACTTACAAAACATTTGGTAGCTGAGTCATTGCGCAATTGCCTCGAGAACACCGCCTGGTCAAGAACGGATCCTTCGGTGATCGCTTCATTGAAGGTACGTATCTCTACACTGACTCTGCCACACCTTGCATCTGGATGTTCAGCATCACCCTGCAACGAAAGATTAAGGTACAAGATTTCAAGTCCTTTCCTCTCCAATTACCTTTCAAAGACCCGTCATGTCACGGTCTTACGCGCAATACGCCAACAATTGTGCAAGAAATGTCTAAAATGCACGAAGGGGATGCACATGAGGACAACTTGATCGCTATGGAGACATTTAATCAGATACACACTCGCGCTCAGATGCGTGCAGCTGAAAATGCCGCTCACTCACATATCTTGAAGCCTCCTAATGTTGACACTAATATCAACTCGCCATTACTTGTGAGCAATCCAGCCGTGACTGCGACTAACGAACACGACAAAATCACCCTCTTGCCATCCATTTTGCCGCCGTGCACCACTTCTGACGATGCCTCAGCCGCCGCGCGCCCTTCCGTTCAACACGATGAAGCTGGTAATTATCTACACGCCAACCTTGTTGATTACATCGAACTCGAAATCTCAAAAGCACTTGCGCGTCATTCTGTTGAGATAGGTCTGCCAAAGCACTATGCTCCAAATGACGTGGTGCAGGAGGGTAAGATGCGCGTCGTTGGAATCAAGGCCAAGCAAATCTCATCGACAAAAGCTGTCTTGATGGTGAAATTTATTTCACCGTCATCCTTGAAGAATGTGCAGATGCAGATGTTCTGTACAAGTCTCGAACCAAAGACTAACCAAGGCCGAAGCGCCAATTTGAGAATCATGACAGCTCTTAAATTGACCAACCCGGGTGCCAAATCACTTTTTGACCTTGGTGTTCGCTGCAAGCCACGCTCAGATACTACACGTGGCATGATCGCAGCCTTTGATAGCATGCTAGGCGGCACATTTTTTGATGCATCACAAGCTTCATCTGATGACTTTGAGACCTCAGAACAAAATCCTTTCGGTGATGACTGTCACTTGAGATCCTCTCGTGATCCAGTCGGCTATTCCAAAGGCGCACCCGACCCCAAACACCACGGCCAGGTGATGCAAAGCGTCATGAAAGCAGAATGGATTAAGAGTCAGACAAGCGAAATGGACAGCCTAAGAAGTCGCGGCGTCTTTCAGAAAGTTCTCTGTTCATCGCTCACCCCACAAGACCGTGTCTTCACAAGCCGTTTCCACTGCAAGATAAAGTGAAAAGGGGGGGAATTTGATAGGTGTAAGGTACAATTAGTCGTGCAAGGGCAACACATGCACCGAAAAGGTGAAGATGGTATCGGCGATTACGATGACACTCTCAGCCCTGTACCGGCTGCTAGCGGATTCCGCACTATTCTTAGTTTGGCAACACAACAAAATATGTTCACGGACCACGTCAATATTTCTCAGGCCTTTCTTCAAGGTGAACTACTGCCCGGAGACGGTCACAATGGCAAGGTCTAATTTCTTCACTGCCAGGATATGACAAAGATTCTCTTTATGTGTATTGCCTCCTTAAGCCGCTTTACAGCATGCCCTCTGCAGCCCAAGCTTGGCACACCACCATGAGCACCTTCCTCGCAAAAGAAGGATGTGCCACGGTGGGATTTGAAAAGAGTATGTGGACCTTTACGATTGACGGCGCTCGTATTCTCCTAGGGGCCCACATTGACTATTTCGTGATTGCAAGCACCAATCGGAAGGTACTTGACAACTTCTGTGCACGCCTTCTTGACGCTTTTGAGGGCACTTATGATGGGACACTGCATCATTGCCTCGGGTGTGAAGTAACGCGCGACATGGACAAAGGTACTACGTATCTGTCCCAGACCCACTACGCCGAGGAAATTCTACGCACTTACGATTTCTCGAATACTTCTCCTCGCCTTACACCCACGCAGCCCAACACGCGCCTCAACAAAGAGGACTGTGACAAGAATCCTGCCCTGGATTTCCATCGATGTCATCGTGGTATTGTCAGCAGCCTAGGATATCTTGTCACAATGACACGCCCAGATCTTGCTTGGGCATATTCCGAGCTCAGTAAGTGTGTGCAATTTCCAGGAAAGACCCATATGCTTGCTGCCAAACACGTTTTTTGCTATCTCCGCGGCACTTGGAATCAAACAATCGGCTACTCTCGTGATTCTCACGAAAACCCCAACGTTTTGTGGGGTTGGGTAGATGCAGATTGGGATGGCGACACTGAAACTTGCCGATCCCACACCAGATATATTCTCATGATGAATGGTTGGCCAATTTCTTGGAAAAGTCGACGACAAGACAACGTGTCTCTTTCTACTTCCCAAGCCAAAATTTTCGCAGCCAGCCAAGCAGGGCAAGAAGCAATCTACTTGCGTGAAACGTTAACCGATTTTGGGTTTTCTCAAACTAAAGCCACTCTTCTCTATGAAGATAACTTCGCTTGTGTTGCGATGAGCGAGAATCTGGTGCATCATATCATATTGAAATCCGTAAGTGCTATGTGCGTGAACTCATACTGAATGGTTTCCTCAAACTCGTTCCTTTGCGCACGCACAAAATGGTGGCTGATGCCCTCACCAAAAGCTTGCCGTCCCCGGCTTTCGTCGGGCACCGCCAGATCATGACTGGTCATGCTTCTTTCGCCGGTAAACTCCTACGTTGCGTTGGTGGCTAATGTATACTAGCACTGCGTTTTTTGTGTGATGATAATTTCCCGCCTAATCAACATTTTTTCATGTTTTGCCCATGATTTGTCCCTTGAAGATCCCACTATTGTGCATGAGAGAGAGCGGTAACGCGCCTATGAACAAGATCTGCCGCCGTGCGCCACTGGCGTGACCTTAGCCTGAGCGCCTACCAACGAGATCTTGTCACGAACGAGAAAGTTTAGTTTCGAAGTATTTGAAGATTCTTTTTTGGTCCGTCGCGTCCATCGAACAGCATAAAGAGGATGTCGAGGATCCGAGGTGAACTTTGTCGAGTTTAGAGCATTAAATGATGAATTTTGCATTTGAGATATGGAAGGAATCGAACCCGCGCGGGAACAAACCCCCATCTCATACGGTCTGCGACCTTAACCATTCGACCAACAGAGTATATACGATTGGTACCGAACGTTCCCATCACATGTGATGGGGACGTTCAGTACCAATCGTATATACTCGGTTGGTCGAATGGTTAAGGTCGCAGACCGTATTCCTCCGAGTCTCGTGGAAGCATTTCATGCGGCATTTTTACTCTTTTTTCCCACCGACGGCCTACGCTGCCGGCCTCATTGGTCTGTCCACTGCTTGAATGGCTCCATCACTCTCGATGGTCGTACAGATCTGTTCACCCCTTGGGTCACTCCATTACTCTGGATGGTCGTACAGATATGATCCAGAAGCTCCGTACTTCGTGGGTTACCCAGGCTATTGACTACTCCTGGGCAAACCTGATGAATACCATGCCGCACAAACTTCATCCGCAAGGATTCAGGATATTGATCAAGCTTGATGAAAGCATTCACGGCGTAACGGTAGTCACTAGTATACCGACCAACGACCGTGAAATCCCGGGTTCGACTCCAGGGAGATATAATCTTCAGATTAAGATTACATCAACATCCTGAATCCTTGCGGATGAAGTTTGTGCGGCATGGTATGACATCAAGATTTGCCCAGGAGTAGTCCATAGCCTGGGTACCCCACGAAGTACGGAGCGTCCGGATCATATCTGTACGACCATCCAGAGTGATGGAGTGACCCAAGGGGTAAAAAGATCTGTACGACCATCGAGAGTGATAGAACCATTCAAGGAGTGGACAGACCAATGAGGCCGGCAGCGTAGGCCGTTGGTGGGGAAAAAGAGTAAAATGCCGCATGAAATGCTTCTACGAGATTCGGAGTCACGGTCCACAGGATCAAGATTTTGATGTAATCTTAATCTGAAGATTATATCTCCCAAGAGTCGAACCCGGGATTTCACGGTCGTTGGTCGGTACAACTACCGCTACGCCGTGAATGCTTTCATCAAGCTTGATGAAAGCCTTCACGGCGTAACGGTAGTTATACCGACCAACGACCGTGAAATCCCGGGTTCGACTCCCGGGAGATTTAATTTTCAGATCAAGATTACATCATAATTTGATTCTCTTTTTGTGATGTCTCTTTCAAAGGATACAAAAGAGATATCGAAATTCGCACCTCGCTCTCGGAGGAACACCTGCTGAAAACACAACCATCACGTGCCCGTGTTTGCTGCAGTCTAGTTAAAGCCAGTGCGGCAGGTGTCCCTCCGAGAGCGAGGCGCGAGTTTTGACTTGGATACCTCTTCTTTTTTTTTGAAAGAGACATCGCCAAAAGAGAATCAAAGGATGATACTTCTCTGCAGAGGCTACACTACATAATGTCATGCTTTACTGATAATTAAGTACCAATGATGACAGTTCAAATTTCCATTCTCAGGCGCAGGCTTTCTGGCAAAAATCTGGGAATGATAGGGCATTTTTTTTGGTTGGGTGCGTAAAAAAATCGCGCGCAGCGCGATTTTGAAATGCGGCGTCAGCCGCGAAAATTTGAAAACCTCAAATTAGTAGCATGCAGGAGACAGCACTTTCGGGTATTTTGTATGAGTTTTTTGGTGTTTTTATTCTCGCTAAAACAAGGTGTCTGGAGTTGGCAACAAACAATCTCCTTACTCAAACTCACTCATGAATACTCTCGTCGCTCGCACCTAAACATTCCTTCTCGCAAGACACAATAGATAAATTCCCAGTCAGTGACCTCGCCCGTCCATCAGAAGAAACGATGTCTTGGGTTTCGCCTGTATCGAGTATTAAAATGCTGTGTTTTAAAAAACATGGATCTGGACTACCAGAATTTACTTTTCTTGCATGTTAAGCAACACACGCGCGCATGCTCACGTACACACACGCACAAATCTGCACACAAATTCGCACACATACATGACTACATCCACATACAAACAACCGGTGCGCGCGTGTGTGCGTGAGAGAGATAGTGTGTGTGTATGTGTGTGTGTGAGAGAGAGGGTGTGCGTGTGGTTGTGTGTGTGTAAAGGTGAGTGTGCCTGTGCGTGTCTATCAGTGAGTGTGTGTGTGTGTGTGTGTGTGTGTGTGTGAAAGTGTGAAAGTGTTTGTGTGTGTATACAACTGTTTATGTGCGACAAAGAGTATGTCAGAGAGTACAAGACTGAAAGTGTTCCGAGTGTGCGTGAGAGAGAGAGTGTCAGCGTGTGTGCTTGTAAGTGTATGTTTGTGTGTGAGAGAGAGACGGAAAGAGAAAGAGAGAGCGGCAGAAAGGGGGAGAGAGAGATGGGAGTGGAGGGAGGAGGGAGGGGGGGAGGGGAGGGGGGAGACGAGAGAGATTGAGTGTGTATGTGTGTGTGTGTTTGTGCGTGTGTGTGTGTGTTTGTGCGTGTGTGTGTGTTTGAGAGAGAGAGAGGAAGGGAGAGAGAGAGAGAGAGAGAGAGAGAGAGAGAGAGAGAGAGAGGGGAGGGGGGGGGGGGGGGGG
>Ga0209284_10006052_pt1 | contig 11973 bp, 6 predicted proteins | sample FRY03_FD_187211 | JGI IMG/M metagenome (GOLD analysis project Ga0209284, IMG submission 187211) | Freshwater microbial communities from Lake Fryxell liftoff mats and glacier meltwater in Antarctica - FRY-03 (SPAdes) (version 2) | ecosystem: Environmental > Aquatic > Freshwater > Ice > Glacier... | reverse complement strand
GAAGTTTGATGATCTGCTCATATAAATCAGCGCACACGTTTCGGCTCATCCCCACCACCATGGCTTTACCATCAACAAGCTCTGGGGAACTGGAACGGTCTTCAAAGTGGGTGACAATATCTTCTGCAATGCGAGCCAGGCGAGGCTCAGAACCGACGATCCGCTCGAGTTCAGCCCACCGTTTCTTCAAACTCTCCTGAATGGTCTCTTCTTCGTCTTCAATCAGGTCATCCGCGAGCTCATCCAACTCATCTTTGGCATCCTGGGATAAGTCAAGGTCAATCAGGCGGCTCTCATAGAAAATCGGCACTGTCGCACCGTCTTCATTAGCCTGCGCCATGTCATAGACATCAATCTCGTCACCAAACACCAACCTGGTGTCACGATCAGCTTCCGCAACCGGTGTTCCCGTGAACGCAATAAACGTGGCGTTCGGAAGAGCGTCCCGCAAATGCTGCGCATATCCCACCTTGAACGAGCCCGACTTATCAAGTTGAGCTTTGAACCCATACTGGGAGCGGTGTGCCTCATCGGTGAACACGAACACGTTTCGACGCTCCGTCAATACCGGAAACGTCTTCTCCCCGTCTTCAGGGGAGAACTTCTGAATGGTTGTAAACACCACACCACCGGCAGGGCGGGTGCCGATCTTCTCCCGCAGATCATCCCTGGAATCAGCCATCTCCGGGGTTTGGCGCATCAACGCTTTGGCATCCACAAACGTGTCATGCAACTGGTGATCCAAGTTCTTCCTATCGGTCACCACCACAACTGTTGGGTTCTTAAGCTCTTTGCTGGTGCTGAGCATCCCCGCCAAACACGCCATTTCAAAACTCTTACCAGCACCCTGGGTATGCCACATCACCCCACCACGACCATCGCCGTGTTCACTACTTGCCTCAACAGCGCGGGAGTAAGCCTTTTTCACCGCAAAAAACTGGTGGTAGGCAGGCAACATTTTTACCAGTTTCGGGTCAGCCTTAAACACCGTGAAATGTTGAATCAGATCCAACACGTGACGCTTCGCAAACAACCCCTCAATCAAGGTCTGGGCATTACCAAACAGACCATAGGGGTCTAGATCTTCTCCAGTGGTTGATCGCCACCCCAGGAAGCGCTCCCGATCAGCGGTCAAACTCCCCATTCGAGCGTCTGGACCATCAGCCACAGCTAACACAGCGTTGTAATAAAACAGTCTCGAAATTTGTGCCTTATAGGTCTGCAGTTGGTCAAACGCCTGCCAAATATCGGCATCATCACTGGCTGGGTTTTTAAGCTCAATTACCGCAACAGGGATGCCGTTGAGAAACAACACAACATCGGGGCGCCTGGTCCCCGCATCAGCATCCGTTGCTACGGAGAACTGGTTGACTGCCAACCAGTCGTTGTTCTCCACCTTCTCAAAATCAATCAACCAGAAAAGCTTCGTCGTCTCCTCACCAGATGCTTCTCGCACCTTCACCGGCACACCCTCAGTCATCCACCGATGAATCTGCTTATTCGCCTTCACCAGATCCGTCTCCCCAGGAGACTCCACCATCTGGCGAACCTTGCGAACCGCATCCTTTGGCATCCCGGGATTGATCCTGGATAACGCATCCTCAAGACGCCCCACCAACACAACATCCTTATAGGAGGTCCTCTCCGGCATCAACCCATCATGAGCAATCTCAGGACCGCGCACCCACTCCCAACCAACACCCTGCAACCACTCCAACACCTGCAGCTCGTAGGAATCCTCATTCAACGCAACCATCACGACACCAACAAATCCTCTGGAACCTCAAGCTCACCCGAAATCAGACGAGAAAGAAGGGCGTCGCGGATGGCGACAAGCGAATGAGACTCTTCATCGAGTGACTGAAGTTCCAAGAAAATTGATGAAACAAATCGGTCAAAAATCTCGGTCAACGGAGGCTGCGGCACCACTGCCGGAATTGATCGCAGATTGCCTTGATTAAGTTTCTGCTGAACGGCACCAGTTATGTAATTCGAAACATCTACAGTTTGTAAAAAAAGCTTTAGATATTGCGTCGATATGTGTCCCTTACCGGTCAGCACATGGGCATGATTGTTGACCCAAAAATCCCCCCAAACATACTGAATAACAGGAGTTCCGCGATCCGTAATTACAGTTCCGTCCTCGCCCACTAGAACGTGTGGACCTGAAAAAAGAGCACTATCGACATAATCGAGAACACCCGTAGCACCGTAGTAGGGATAGATTCCCTTTCGGGCTTTTCTCTGAGCAGATGACAGGGGAATCCTTTTCGAGTCATGAATTTCGATTAGGTCACCCAGGCTTCCCGACGTCCACCCCGCGGGTATCTGTCCGAGTTCGGATTCTTCCATCGAGTCAGGGAACAGTGCAGCCGTCGCATCATCCATACCGGCAGGTTTCTCCCCCGCCATCTTCGCCCGCACCGGATCAAAATCAACAAACCATGACCTGAACAGGGTTTGTGCAATTGATTCGAGGGTGTTTGCCAAACCCCGATTTGAAAGAATTTTCTGGTCAACAAGCTCAAGAGGAGTCGACAGGGCAGCTTGAATTTCCCTTGGCGGAAGCTCCAACATTTCGTTGGTCATGAAAGCTGCAAATTGAAAATTCGAGATGCCGGTCGACTGACTGTCGTAATCGGCGACTCTGCCAGATTTATATAGATCCTGCATGAAGTAAAAGAAGTAAAGGGGATCGATCAGGTCTTTCCGAAGCACGAGTCTCTTACAAAAACTGGCACAAATCGCTGGACCAAGAATTTCGAGGATTTCCGTTGTAACTAAAAGGGTCCTGCCGGTGTATTGCCCTCTTGCGGCGCTGCCTCCGGCAACCTCTAGAACGATGTCGCCAACCTCAAGCAACCTGGTCCGGATCTTGCGATTTGATTCGAACCTCCTAGGAACGGACGAGAAGTCCCCGCGGGACAACCTAGGAATGTCTGTGCCTCGGATAACAGCGACAGGTGAGGAGTCGTCTTCCAGCTCATCCGCACCCCAACCCCCACCGATCGAAGTCTCGATAAGTTCGCCCACTGGATAGTTAGCCGCCATAGCCGAACCCCTTGAGTTGATGTCTAATGGCTTCTTCTAGTTTTCTGGATTCTTCGAATTGCTCGTCCAACTGGGCAACGAGAGTTTCCATGCGGGTGGTGAAGTCTCCGTCATTTTCAGACTCGGCTTCTTCTGTTCCGATGTAGCGTCCGGGTGAGAGGGAGTCGCTGTTTTTAGCGATTTCTTCTCTGGAGACTGATTTGCAGAACCCGTCGATGTCTTCATAGTCACCGGAGGTCCACTTGTTGAAGGTACCTGCAATTTGGGCGATTTCTTCGTCGCTGAATTCAATCTGGGTGCGAGAGATTGCTGTGCCGAACTTGCGGGCGTCAATGAAAAGCATTTGACCTTCACGGTTGTTTTTCCAGGCTGACTTGTCTTTGTTGAAAAACCAGAGGCAACTGGGGATCTGCACGTTGAAGAACAACTGTCCTGGAAGGTCAATGATGCACTCAAGGACATCGTCATCGAGGAAGGCTTTCCTGATGGTGTCATCCCCGCCCTGCGCTGAGGTGAGGGTGCCACGGGGCATAACTATGCCTGCCCGACCTTTGGGCGCTAAGTGGTGGACGGCGTGACTCAGCCAGGCATAGTTGGCTGGTCTCTCACGGGGAACACCGTATTTTTTCCACCGCACATCATCCATCAGTTGCGCTTTGGGGTATGCAGCTGTTTTCCCAAAGGGCGGGTTCATCATGATGAAGTCGAAACGCTTGTCCGGGTGTTGATTCTCGAGGAACGTGTCCCCGTGGGTTTTGCCAAGATCAAAATCAATACCGCGAATGGCAAGGTTCATGGCACACAGGCGTCTGGTGGTGGGGTTTGATTCTTGACCAAAGATTGCAATGTCTCCGAGGCGACCACCGTGTGCTTCAACGAAGCGCTCACTTTGGACAAACATTCCGCCGGACCCACAACACGGGTCATACACCCGCCCAGAGGTGGGTTGAAGAATCTCAACGAGTGTCTTCACAATCGAAGGTGTTGTGTAGAACTGCCCCCCGAGTTTGCCCTCAGCGGCAGCGAACTGTCCGAGGAAGTACTCATAAACCTGACCCAACACGTCAGAGGCTGATCGACGATCTGCACCGAAACTGATGGAGCCGACTAAGTCGATAACTGCACCCAGGGCATCGGCGGAGAGTTTTGCATCCGCGTAGCGGCGCTCCACGATGCCCTCTAGCTTTGGGTTCTCTTTTTCAATCTCGTACAGGGCGTTATCAACACGGGTGGCAATGTCGGGTTGCTTTGCGTTTTCTTGAATCAGGTCCCACCGGGATCCTTCAGAGACCCAGAAAACATTGACTTCCCTGTAATAGTCGCGCTCATTCAATGCCGCTTTACGTCGTGCCGGGTCAGCCTTGAACCGATCACTCGCTGAATCAGAAAAAGAGGATTCCAGTTCAGCGCGGCGGTCTTCGAACGCGTCAGAGACATATTTGAGAAATACAAGACCGAGCACGATGTGTTTGTATTCGGCGGCGTCAAGGTTCTTCCGCAGAACGACTGCCGCTCCCCAATATTTGTCGAGCTCTTGTTTAGAAAGTGCCATCTAAAACCCCGCGTATTCGTTGACGGATTTCAATCGTGTTACAGGGAACCTCTGCGGGACACCGCTTATTACACGACTGACCGATGTCTGCCATACCTCAACGCTACTCGACGGCGGCGACAGGCAAATAATGGGAAAAGCTCGGCAAAAACTTTTGTCCCATCCTTTTTTTGCTTTTCGGCACCCCAATACGCCAACTCCTTATCAAAGATGGAACAGGAAATTACAAGGAGCGCCCCCGATTACTAATGCTTGCCCCAAGTAAAACCCCATAGATTTCGGCGCGGCGGTTAATTTAGAGTGCGCAGAAATTTGCAAACGATGACCCAGATCGCTCCGACCTAAAAGGCACAAGTCTAGACAGGACGTCCGGGACACCTCGGAGAAAAGATCGATCTCTGTGCGTCTAGAGCAGAGCACCGTCTAGGCTCAAGACAACATTTGTGAGAAATTCTCTTCGACGGATTGAAGCTGTTAATGTTGTCCTTTAGATATAGCCCCATAGTTTCGCAATACGGAGGCGCCTTCGACAGCGAAGAGTTCGCAAGAGGGCTCGTCATAGACGATGAAGTTTCCGACCTGTACGATTCCGTGCCAGAGGTTCGAACCCTGGACTCAATCGATGCGAACCTGCCTGCTGGCGCCTACTGGTTTGTTGGTATCGAAAGTCCGATCGTGATGATTGTCGCGTGCGGCGACACTGGGACCTCATCCGATCTGGAATTAGAGATTTGGGACGATTCTTCGACTCATGCTCTCGCTGAGGCATATCGATGGGTGGAGAATTTTTGGGTTGGAGCTCAACCAGTGGCGGAGCCGATCTTTGCAATCGGCTCACGGGCCATCACTGTTCCGGACGGATCTGATGTCGAAATCAAATCCCGAACCTTCTTAGCCGGGACTTGGTCCTACGCGGTGAGCGGCCCGGCAGGTCGCAAGTCACTTCTTGAATCACGCCTCAGCACGGTTGAATTCGATGAACAACCAGAAGATTGGATCGGCGGTGTCAGATCCACGGCCGCACGAATGGGCGCAACTCTCACCCGAACCAAAATTCAGGGAAAATTCGCTGACACGGTCTACTCGTTTCACGCAACGCGGACAGTCTTTCGTCCTTATCAATTCAAACCTGTTCTGAAACTGCTCCAGTCTGGGCAGGCAAGACTCCTCATCGCGGATGAGGTGGGGCTCGGGAAGACCATCGAAGCCGGTCTTATCTGGACCGAGTTAGAGGCACGACACGAGTCAGATCGAGTCCTCATTGTCTGCCCCTCAGGGCTTGTTGAGAAGTGGCGTGACGAAATGAGCGAACGTTTTGGCTTCGAACTAAAAATTCTGGATCGACCCGAGCTTGCGCGGCTTCTTGAACAGCACCAAACCGGACGGCGCCCCCCGCGCCAGGCTTACGTCGTTTCCCTTGAGACGCTTCGAACGTGGGACGGGCTGGAAGAGCTTGAAGAAAACCCACCAGAATTTGATCTCGTCATCGTCGACGAAGCCCACTCGATGAGGAATAGCGGAACAAAAAGCTACCTTTTGGGCACGCAACTCTCCGAGTGGACCGCAGGGGCGAACCTTGTCTTCTTGACCGCCACTCCGATCAACCTCAGAGAAACTGACCTCTTGCACCTGCTCGGGCTTCTTGAACCAGCAGACTTTGGTGCCATTGAAGACCTTGAGGTGCGACTAGAACCCACAGCAGTGCTCAACCAAGTCGCCAAAGCCCTTCCGGACAAATCTGCAACCCCGGCAGGGTTCCGGCAAATGCTCCAAAAACTTGAAGGACTCGTCCTCGAAAAATCTGTTACCTCGAAACCCGAATTCACGGATTTGCTCGAAATCATTGACCGCGCGCCCCTCACAGCCAGAGATATTGCGCTTGCTCGCCGTGCCATCAGCAAGCTCAACACATTGTCCACGACGATAACTCGAACCCGGAGGGCAGAAGTGGACGAGCGAAAGCCGTTGCGAAACGCCGCCGGTATCGAAGTGACCTGGAACGACACCGAGCGCAGCTTTTACCAAGAGTTTCTCAAATGGTGTTTTCAGCGCGCAAAAGCCGCAAAAACAGCGATGTATTTTTCTATGCAGATGCCCATTCGGCTTGCGAGTACGAGCATTCATATGGCGGCGAAGTCCGTCCTCGCAGGAGGGCCTCAACAGCAAAGCGGCGACATACCCACGGCGGCGAAGGAAAACTGGGTGGAGCCCCATTCTGAGCTGATCTATCTCGCAAACCAAGTTCTAGGTGTTCCAGAAAGCAAGGTCGAGATCCTCGAGACAGTCCTCGCAGGTATCCATGATGTCGGCAGACAAGCTCTGTTGTTCACTTGGTCCAAGGCAACGCTGGACAACCTCCGTCAGGCGTTCCACCAAAAATTCAGAATTGCAGTTCTCAATGGTGACGTTCCCCGATTGCAGCGACGACAAATCATGAAGGACTTTCGAAACGGGGCATACGACTTTGTCTTTGCCAACAAGGTTGCTTCCGAAGGCTTGGATTTCGAATTCTGCTCTGCAGTTATCAACTATGACCTCCCGTGGAACCCCATGGAGGTGGAACAACGTATTGGACGAATCGACCGAATTGGCCAGGAATCTGATCAGATCCTGATTCGAAATTTCTACAACAACGATGCGATTGATTCCCGGATCATGCACAGGGTTTTGGAACGCATCGAGATCTTCGAGCGCTCCATCGGCGAACTCGAACCAATCATTGGACAACACATGGATCTGTTACAAACGGCGATGGATTTCACCTTGACGCCCGAGCAACAAGAAGCGAAAGCCGAGCAATTTTTGAGCGCAATCGAGGCTCAAAAAGCGGCCGTCCAAGATGTGGCCGAGTCCTCAGCTGGCCTCATGATTGCCGACGACGTCGAAATAGCTGGCCTCGAAGAAGAACTGACCTCGACCGGGAGGTACCTGGGCCAGTCAGAACTGTCGCATCTCATCGAGGATTGGGCCGCAACGGACAACGGTGGATCTGTCGAATGGATACAGGGCGGCAAGATTCTGGAGGTTCGGGGCAACCAGACGATGGCGGGGCGTCTCGTAGAGCTGATTCAGAAAGGTAGGCGGACACGTTCCGAGACTGGTTCGCTCATTGTCAAGTTGCAAAACGGCGAGCCGATTCACTTGGCTTTAGATCAAGAGGTAGCCCGAACTACCGAGGTTGATATGTTGTCCGCCACTCACCCCCTTGTCATGGCAGCGAGTGAGGTGCCGGGTCATAAACAAGCGCGCTTCGCGTCCATCCAGATTGGCAGAACAGAGACGCTAAACCCCGGCGACTATGTCGTGACGCTTGCGCACGCCGTCAATGCCGCCAGGGGGGGCGACGAGATTTGGGGAGCAGCGATCGGACTCGATGGCACCCCCACCGACGAAGCAGCAGTTGACGGCCTGATGGCAGCACTGGCCAGAGGCGAGTGGGGAGAAGGGCCCTCTATTCCTGATCTGGACTTGGCTCATCTTGTTTCGAGGACGAAACGCGATATTGAAAAACGTCACAGGCTCGTCCAGGCAAAGCGAGACTCAGAGGAGGAGGTGCTCTCAGAAACGCGCAGGGCAATTTTGGCTGACCAGCATCAAAGGCGGATGCGGGGCATCCAGAAGCGTCTGCAAACAATTATTGAAAGGGAGCGAGGGGACAAAGTCGTTCGAATGGTGAACGGCCAGAGAACTCGACAACAGAATCGTTATGACCAACTTATTGCTGAGCTCGAAGCGAGCCAGCTCCCCGCTGTATCAATTAGTTACCTAGCTGTCTGCACGCTGAGGGTCGCGCAGTGATTGGGCACGACGTGAGGTCGCTCGTTGCGAATGAATTTGCTGTCGAAGAGAAATACCGCCAATCGCTTGCGGACCGTCACAGCCGACTAAAAGGCCAATTAGGCCAACTCACGCCGAACACATGGACGAGCGAATCGTCGCTCGAGGCCGCCAAGGATGGGATCCTCATTGGTCGTGTCGCACTAATCGAGAGTGATGAAGAATTTCTTGAGGGGCACCGCGATTTCTATATCGGCACCACCCATCATGAAACGGAAAGCTACCGAGTTTTTTCCTGGGCCGCTCCCGTCGCCTGTACCTATTTTAGAAAATCAGACGACCATCATGAATGGTGTGACCAAGTCGCTGCGGTACGCGTGCTCGCGCACCAGTTCGACAAGATCGTCGACCTCGAAGACGAGATTTTCGTGGAGGAAGAATCAACAGATTTGTTCCCTTTCTTGCAACTCCACGTGCCCAAGGCGCCCCGCTTTCCCTCCCCATCGACCACCGCATCTCCCCCTGCAGAGCCACCGCCAGCACGCGTGTTCCCAGCCCAGGCGGCACCGGTCACGCAGTCTGAACCAGATGTTACCGAGGCGCGCGCTGTCGAAAAGTTGGAGAAAGCTAGCCCCACCCTTGATGTACGAGCACCAGACTTGTTGCGGCGACAATTAGCCGCCCCCAAGGGTGTGTCCATGTCTAGCGTGCTCGCAACTCTGCAGCCTGATCAATACGACGCCATTGTGAAACCAGCTTCCTGGAGCAAGGTACTTCAAGGGCACCCCGGAACGGGAAAGACCGTAATCGGCGCACATCGGGCGGCTTACCTCCTCAACTCGTGGGCGCCCAAAGAGTCACAACCCCGCGGGCACGTCCTGCTTCTGGGCCCCACAGCTGAGTACGTAAAGCACGTTAAAGGCGTCCTGCGGGACCTGGTCGACGACTCGACACGGTACTCAGTCAGGTCGGTGCCGTCCCTGCTCGAAGAACTCGCTGGCCTCCCCCAATCAAACATCCCCACGCAATCAGGGTCGCTTCAAAATGTCAGCCAGGAACTTGCGCGATTAATTGATAAGGCACTGGCAAACGCCAAAGAGAATTCAGAAGGCGAAGCCCCCAGGGAAGCGGATGTCTATGCCGAGTTGCGGTGGTTCGTTTCCCAACCGCCAGAAGAGGGACTTGACGGCGAATGGTTTCAATACCTGCGCGCACTTCCTGAGACACTCGGCGCGCTGCGGAAAACAGGGGTCAGCACATATAGAAGCCTCCTGGCGTACATCGGGGTTCGCACCAATCGCACCGCGGACCCTGGTCACATCATTGTTGACGAGGCGCAGGACATCCACCCCATCGAATGGGAGATTCTTGGTCGACTTGGTAATCAGGGTGGATGGACCATCCTGGGAGACCTGAACCAAAGACGCACGGACCACACTTTCAACTCGTGGAACGATGTCGCCGAATTACTCGGAATCGAAGATGACAGTGGCGAGGCTCCTTTATCGATTCTCGAAAACGGCTACCGGTCTACTGCACAGATCATCAAGTTTGCGAACCAACTGTTGCCCAGCCGAGAGCGAAAACTCACCTCGTTTCAGCAAGACGGCGAAAAACCGCAGATCACAAAAGTTCCATCAAAAACGGGGATTTATGCGGCCAGCATGGAGGCTGCCAATGACCTAAGTGACGAGGTTGGTTCGGGAAGCATTGCCGTAATTACAGTCTCTCCTGGTGATTTCAGGAAGGTGCTAGTCAAACGTGAATGGCAGAATGACCCGGCGGATCAGTCTTTCTGGACAAAGGACGGTCAAAAATTGAGACTGCTCCCACCAGATCGCGCCCGGGGGCTTGAATTTGATGCCGTCGTTGTGATCGAACCTGCAGACTTTCCTGAAAATTTTGGCAGGCAAGGAACTTTGTATACGGCGCTGACCCGCGCTAACCGAAAACTCACCGTGGTGCACAACCGAGCCTTGCCGCAAGGACTGCGGGCGTGAGAGGTGAGATGTTTTGGGAACCCGTTATCCGCGAGCTGCCCTCACATCATCAACAATTCGCGAAAAGTGCACCGAGAAAATTCCTGGACTCAGCCTTTGAGTAGCTCACTGTAAGTTGAAATAGTGAAAACGACACCTCACGATCAAGCCGTTCTGCGTCTGCAAATTTTTGCGGCTCTGGAACAGCTCACGGATCGGCAAGGTGGCTTCCTCACCTGGGCGGAACTGACCGGCTTTGAGCTCGAGGGGGTGCGGCTGCCACTGATCAACCAGAGGGGCATCCACAACCCTTCCTATCTAGATCACACGCTTTCCATCACAAGCGCGGTTGATGGGCCCTACGACGACAAAATCGGTCCCTCCGGGCTCCTTCATTACAAATTTGAAGACGGTGATCCCCTCGGTGGAGCAAACCGGAAGCTGCGACAGGCGATGGAAGACCAGGTGCCTTTCATTCTTTTCGAACGACCAATATCGAACGTGTACGTCCCCATCGTTCCCGCATACGCGATTGACGAAGACCGATCTGAAAATATCTTCAGGATCGCTGCGGGAAATGAAATACGGACCGCAACCTTTGCCAGCAAAGAGTCGGTGGAGAAGTCATATGTCGAACGGCTGGTGAGGCAGCGCGTGCACCAACCAGTGTTTCGAGCTCGGGTAATTACTGCCTACCAATCCTCCTGCGCCATATGCCGCCTCAAGCACAAAGAGCTCCTCGACGCCGCCCACATCATTCCGGACTCCGAAACGCACGGTTCCGCAGAAGTAACGAACGGTCTCGCGCTGTGCAAGATTCACCACGCGGCCTATGACAGGAATCTTCTCGGCATTGACCCTAGCTACAAGGTGCACCTGAACAAGAAGCTCCTCTACGAAATCGACGGGCCAATGCTGAAACACGGACTTCAAGAAATGGATGGCACGTTGTTGTCACTTCCCCGAGCGCGGTCTCAATTCCCCAACCGGGAGGCCCTTGATGAGCGATTTAGGGGTTTCTTGGGGGATCAGTGACCGCTTCGGGTACCTGTACCCATTAGATTTCCTGATCACTCCGCCGTATTTCATTGACGGTGCAAGGTTTTGCTGGTTCTTGGCAGGACACTGTGGCGCTGGGGAATCAACGGTGTGCGCTGCCCATTGAACCCACGCGGACGCCAAATAAACGAGATTGGGCATCACGGATAAGACATATGTGATTTTCCACGTATCCGGCACCACCGCCATGGCGAACAGTATCTTTAGGGTGAGAACTTCGAGGGAAGCGAGTCGCAACGGTGCAGGACGAGCCACGGTACTGCCCACAATGCAAGGCCCCCTGGGTGTGGGGCAACGACTTTTGTGTCTAGTGCGGTCACACGCTTCCCCGCTAGTTCGGGTGCCACTACGGGCTGGAAACGTTCTCGATCCTCACCAGCATGCTGGCCGAGGGGGTGACCTGGCCCGAGACATACGTACTAAACCGGGAAGCGGAGGTCCCAATCCGAGTAGCAAAATCGGATTGGGACAGGCCTGAAGCGAGGAGGGCTGCCTTAATCCGAGTGATGACGACCTCCTTCTCTGCTTCCTCCAGAGTGTGGCGGGAGCGTTTCA
>Ga0209284_10006051_pt1 | contig 11973 bp, 14 predicted proteins | sample FRY03_FD_187211 | JGI IMG/M metagenome (GOLD analysis project Ga0209284, IMG submission 187211) | Freshwater microbial communities from Lake Fryxell liftoff mats and glacier meltwater in Antarctica - FRY-03 (SPAdes) (version 2) | ecosystem: Environmental > Aquatic > Freshwater > Ice > Glacier... | reverse complement strand
TGGCTCGCCTGCGCGGCACCGTGCCAGCGAGCGCCGTGCGGCCTTTGTGGGGCCCAGAGCGGCACGTCGGGCACGCCCGCCGCCGCCGATGGCCTTGGACGTCCTGGAGAACCAGGCGCTGCTCGATCGGACGCGGACAAGCTCAAGATCAAAACAGGATTGGTGATCGAGATCAGGAAAGCCATGCGCAATCGTGGACTCACGCAACAGGATGCCGCCAAGCGGATGGGCATCACCCAGCCGAAAGTGTCCGATATGATGCGCGGCGATTTCACCAACCTGTCAGAGCGAAAACTGATGGACTGTTTGACACGGCTCGGCTACGGCATTGAAATCAGTGTGAGGCCAGCAAAGGCGGGAATCGCTCATCTGATGCTGGCTTCTGCACAGGAAGTTGGCCGAGCCCGTGATGCGTGTGGTGGGGTGTGGTGGGGTGCAAGCCAGCACAGTACACTGCTGACTAGATAATCTAACCAGATGGAGGTCTGCCTTGAACAACGCAAGCGGTCTTTTGTGGCGGTTACAAGATGCCAAGGCGCACTTCAGTGCAGTAGTCGAGGGCGCTTTGCGGGGAGTACCCCAGCACGTAACGCGTCGGGGCAAGAAAGCAGTGGTGGTGGTGTCTGAACAAGATTTTGATGCTTTGCAAAGGCATGCCGGGCAGAAGGGCGGCAGTTTCATCGAACATTTGCGCGCCATACCCAAGGATCCTGTTGCGCCAAAGCGTGCCGATGTGGCGCCAGAAAACGCGCGCACGACGGGGCGCGGTAGTCTGGCGCTGCGCGACTTGGACCTTTAATGTTTCTGCTTGATACCGTGGTGCTGTCGGAATTGCGGAAAAAGCAACCAAACGCCAAGGTGCTGGCTTGGCTGAGCAAGCAGCAAGAGTCGGATCTGTTCTTGAGCGTCGTGAGTTTGGGTGAAATCGAGCGCGGCGCCGAGAAACAACGTACGGCAAACCCTGAGTTTTCGCAGGCGCTGTTTCGGTGGCTGGAGACGCTGCAGCGTAACTTCGCAGACCGCATACTGGACATCACACCACGTATCGCCCGGCAGTGGGGGGCCTTGTCGGCCAAGCTCAATCATGATGGTGCAGACTTGCTCATTGCTGCAACCGCCAAAGAACACGGCTTGGCGGTAGTTACGCGCAATGCCAAGCACTTTGCACCTGCTGGCGTGAAAGTAGTCAACCCGTTTGCTTAATGACAGGTCGGGCCGAAAAATTCGGAATCGAGTCCCGGCGCGTCAATCCCCATGGTGGGCTTTCCTTTGCAGGGCTGAGGGTCAGGCCCATACCCCTTGATCCCGCACACCCCTCGCACCCGTCGCACCCGTCGCACACTTTGGGATACGCACTTACAAGCCCAACGACTTGTGCCAACCTGATTTTATGAACACCGTTCTTGACCCTATCGTCTCCGAGTTTGACACTTCGGAACAAGCTGCCAGCCACGACCAATGGTTTCGCGCGCAGGTGCAAAAGGCGCTGGACAGCACAGAACCACGCATTCCCCATGATCAAGTTATGGCTGAAATGCGGATATTGATTGCCTCCAAGCGCGACCAGAAGACCAGTACTGGTTGACTGGAATCCGGTTGCGCGGGCTGCACTGCGGTCCATTCTGGACTTCATCAGTGAACGCAATGTGCTTGCTGCCCAGCAGTTGTAAGACGCCATTTCGACTGCTACCGAAGCGCTGCCGCAGCATCCGTATTTGTACCGCCCTGGTCGGGTCCCTGGCACACGCGAAATGGTGGTACACCCCAACTACATCGTCGTGTATCGCGTGACCCACGCAATCGAGATCTTGAACGTTCTGCACGCGCGCCAACAATACCCCCACACTTGACGGTCAAGTTTGTGGCGCGGTTCGTGGGACTGACCCCGCACGCAGGCGTAGAAAGCGGGCGATGGGCGCTTTGGCCGATATCCAATGCATTCTGGCGATGCGCCCGTTCCGGCGCGGCGACAATGCCGGCCAGATTCTCAATATTTGAACTAGCTTCGGAGCATTCATGAAAATCACCGTTATCGGCACCGGCTATGTAGGCCTTGTCTCGGGCGCTTGCCTGGCAGAAGTGGGCAACGACGTGTTGTGCCTGGACGTGGATCCGGCCAAGATCAAGACGCTGGAAGACGGCGGCATACCGATCTACGAGCCGGGCCTCAAAGAGATGGTGCAGCGCAATGTGGCCGCGGGCCGGTTGCACTTCACCACCGACATGCAGCGCGCTGCACATTTCGGCAATGTGCAGTTCATTGCGGTGGGCACGCCGCCGGACGAAGACGGCTCGGCCGACATGAAATACGTCACCGCGGCTGCGCGCAACATCGGCAAGTACATGACCGACTACAAGGTGGTGGTCGACAAGAGCACGGTGCCGGTGGGCACGGCCGACGCGGTACGTGCGGCGATCAAGGACGAGCTGCAAAAGCGCGGTGTGGATACGCCGTTCAGCGTGGTGTCCAACCCCGAGTTTTTGAAAGAAGGCGCGGCGGTGGACGACTTCATGCGGCCCGATCGCATTGTGGTGGGTTGCGACGACGAGCAGGCGGCGCACTACATGCGCGCCTTGTACGCGCCGTTTCAGCGCAACCATGAGCGGCTGATCATCATGGACGTGCGCAGCGCCGAGCTGACCAAATACGCCGCCAACGCCATGCTGGCCACGCGCATCAGCTTCATGAACGAGCTGGCCAACCTGGCCGAGAAGCTGGGCGCCGACATCGAGTGCGTGCGCCGGGGCATCGGCAGCGACCCGCGCATCGGCTACGACTTTTTGTACGCCGGCGCGGGATATGGCGGATCGTGTTTCCCCAAGGACGTGAAGGCACTCATCAAAACCGCCGCAGTCGATGCCGGCATGGAGCTCAAGGTGTTGACCGCGGTGGAGCTGGCCAACGACGCACAAAAGCATGTGCTGGGCGCCAAGGTCAAAGCGCGCTTTGGCGACGACCTGAGCGGCAAGCACTTTGCGTTATGGGGCCTCGCATTCAAGGCCAATACCGATGACCTGCGCGAGGCCACCAGCCGCGAGGTCATCAAAGACCTGCTGGCCGCCGGCGCAACAGTCACCGCCTACGACCCGGTGGCCATGCACGAGGCCCAGCGCTGCTTTGCCGACGAGCCCCGCCTGCGTTATGCCGAAAGCCAGACCGAAGCGCTCACCGACGCCGATGCGCTGATCATCGTTACCGAGTGGAAGGAGTTCCGCAGCCCGGATTTCGACACGATCAAGGCCACGCTCAAGTCGCCGGTCATCTTTGACGGCCGCAACATGTACGACCCGGCGATGGTGCGGGGGATGGGGTTTGAGTATCTGGCGATCGGGCGCTGACGGACCAAGCAGCCCCTTGCGCCGCGACGCGGCTGAACCTGGGCATGGCAGAGCGCCCAATTGAGCAGAAAGCGGGCGATACGACAAGACCTTCTGGAAGGCTTCAGCACATTGCCAACCTGGATGCAGAGCCTCGTGCGCAGACTGCCGGGATGCGATCCCAAAGCCGCAACTGTCCAGGCGCGCGATCGGCCACAGGCTGGCGCAAGCGCCCAGCGTACAAAGGTGAAAAGCGTGATCGAGAAGGCTCCTTGAACTCCGAAATCACCGTTTAGCGACTAAAAGAAGCTAATCTCCGTCCCGATCAAGTAGTAACATGGCTACATCATTCATTCATGCGAGATGTTGCCATGACCATCACGACCATATCAAGCCGAGAGTTCAACCAGGCGGCGAGCGAGGCAAAACGGGCTGCAAATAATGGGCCGGTATTCATCACAGACAGGGGCCGGCCGGCCCATGTCCTGATGAGCATGGAGCTTTATCAGCGACTCACCGGAAGCCGGCAGAAGATCGCCGACTTACTTGCAATGCCAGGCATCGACGTTGATTTTGAGATTCCGCGCATGCGTGATCTTGCACGACCTGCGGACTTTTCCTGATGTTCATTCTTGATACCAATGTGATTTCTGAAATACGAAAAATCCGCCTTGGTCGAGCTGATAAGAACGTGGCCCAATGGGCCGAGGGCGTGGATTCCGTAGACCTTTATTTGTCGGCCATCACCGTTCAGGAATTAGAAATGGGCGTGCTGCTGGCCGAGCGCCGCGACCCACCGCAAGGCGCAGTTTTCAGGACTTGGTTTGAGAGCCTTGTTTTGCCTGCCTTCGCTGGCCGCATCCTACCAATTGATACGGCCGTTGCAAAGCGCAGCGCGGCGCTTCACGTGCCGGCCCCGCGCCCCGTCATAGATACCCTGATTGCAGCAACCGCTCTGGTTCATGGCATGACCGTAGTAACGCGAAACGTGGCTGATTTTCAATCGGCCGGCGTGTCGCTTCTCAACCCTTGGGAGGCGCATTGACCGACAAAAAGGCCGCCAAGCTGACAGGCTGCATACTCCAGCGATCGTGACCGCCGATTCCAGTGGATCGTCACCGCTCATCGCGGCAGTTCACTCAGTACGTAGCCAGTACTGCGCCCACCCCCATCGGTTTTCCGCGACGCCACGCACCACCAAATCATTGATGCCGCGCAGCGCCGTGTCCGGCGAACACTTGGCGATGGTGGCCCACTTGCTGCTGGTGAGCTTGCCTTCGAAGTCACCCAGCAGTTTGTCGAGCAACTTCACCTGGCAACCCAGTCGCCCGGCCACCAGCGGCGTTCATGCACGGGCCAAGGCTGCAGCGCCATTCGCCGGGTGCCTCGAAGCGGGCAGGGCCCGCGCAAGGACGGCAAGCAGTACGGCGGAGAACAGGTGGCGGCGTGATGCGCTGAAGCATCTATCCGATTAGTTGACTATCAGCTTATAAGGCCATGCGACCAGGTGCAACTTCCATCTCAGGAACGATGCCGTCTTTTGCGCGTCTTGCGGCTCAATTTGTGCGATCTACCGATGGGCGGATATCTTGGGCTTCCTGCACCCAAGTGCGCGAGCTTGGCGGTGATCCTGTTGAGCTGGCCGCTAGACCAGGCGCCATTCAGGCGGCGGGGTCCTGTCGCAGCAAGGTCTGGCTGTAAATCAGGAATTCGTCCAGATGCTCGGTGATGACGCTGATGGTGATGGGTAGCAACAGGCGCTGGCAGTCATGCACCGCGATGTTGCGAAACGCCACCATGCGCTTCAACGATTCGGCAAGCGCTGTGGATATCCATTGACCGCGTGCAAGCAGGTCGAAGACGTCGCGCGCGCCTTGCGGCACGCCCAGGCGCTCGCGGCGGATCAGGTGCTGGCCCATATCGAGTGCGGCTTCGCAGGCGCGCTGCACGTTCATGACGGCGGCATCTTGCCGTGTGAAGTTGCTCTCGAACGTGGCTGGGTCGTGGTGATACTCCTCACGCGCACGCGCCACGCAACGCTCGATCGTCGCAGCCTTGTTGACAAGCACGTCGTCAGCCATGGACCTTGCCCGTGGCCAGGATATCGGCCAGCAAAGGCGCGCGCGCGGTATCGAGATCGGTTTTTTCGCTCAGCACATAACACTCAAAGAGGTCTACGGCCAGGCCAGTGGACCAGAGCCGGTGTCCGCCGGTAATGACCTGGTATTGCATGACGGTCGTCGCGGCGCGCAGGTCCAGCAGGTCAACCGGGCAATTCGCCATGTCGGCCAGCACGCTGGACAGAGACCACAGCACCAATGGATCGGCATAGCCGGCGACCAGCACGGCCAGGTCAAGATCACTGCCCTGCCCTGCGGCCCCCTGAATCTGGCTGCCGAAGGCGTAGATGGCCATGGCGTTGGGCAACTGCGCCCGGATGGCCGAAACCACCGGCCCGTCAGCTGCCAGGATACCAAGCATGTGGGAACTCATGCGCAGGATTATGAACGCGATGACGCGGGCACTGGCCAGCGGGAGCTGCGTTACACGCCAGTGGTCGTCAATGATCGGGTTGCCATGGCAGCCAAAGCCTCAACCAGCCCGGCGTGACCTGACCAGGACCTCGCCCAGCTCCGGCCGCTGGCCCGTCTCGCCGGGGGGAACCTGTTCGTATCCCAGCTGCCGGCTGACATCTGCCTGGCGGCAGGTGCTGGCCAGCCGATGCAGTTCCTCGAAGTGCCGACCGTAACTGGGGTTCTGAAACTGTGCGCGTTGCTCCACCACGGCGGCATCGCAGGCCTGCCAACACAGAATGATGTCGTGTTGCCAATTGCGCAGAAACAGGTTGGGATCGAACAGCTGCCCTTCGATCAGCAAGCCAACCAGTTCGAACTGGCGCACCACGGTCTGTACTGCCTGGCGATCTTCGGGTGACCACGACAAGGGCGACTCCGATGGCTGCACAGCAGAGGCACCACGCAGGCGCTCCTGCAGCCGGGCCCGGGCGGTGATGCAGTCTGGAGATTGCAGCAATCCGTTGACGCGCACGAACGCTTCCAGATCGATGGCGCGGGTGGACTGTGCCAATTGTCGTGTGCCCTCTTCCAACTGGCGGCGCTGCAACACCACGGTGACCAGCAATACCAGGAAACCGCAGAAGCTCAGTATCGGATTGAGTGTGCCGCCAAAATAGTCACCCAGTTGGCCCAGCGCGGCAGCCCGAGTCTGCACATCGACGCTGTGCAGCCAGTCGCTCGACATGGCCCATTGGCCGCCGAGCACCATATCGTGGTAGGTCAGGCTGACCAGCACGATGGAGGCGACGATACCCAGCAAAATCAGAACCGTCACGATCAACGCCAGGCTTGTCCAGCGCTGGGTCCGCAACTGGGCGTTCATGGTGGGGCGGCAGCAGCCGATCTGAAAGTTGGCATGACGTTTGTGCCTGGAAGTAGAACTGTATTGGGGCCGATTCTGCACCAAGCTGCGCTGGCTGAGAAGTCACTTGTCGTCGGTTGATCTGGCGGGTGATCGGGCCCGCAAGCGTGGGTCACAACAACCGCCCGAGCAGCGATCTTCCGGCGTAAACCATTGCCGTGCGTCCCTCAGAAGGCTTAGCAATGCACGGCGTGCGTATTCGCGAAATCGCCTTGAGTCATCGCGTCAGCAATGTGCGCGTATTTGGCTCAACGATTCATGGCGACGATTTAGCCGGGAGCGATCCGGACTTGCTTGTGGAACCGACCCCGTACACAACGTTGATGGATATCGGCGCGATACGGTTCGAACTCCGGCCGGCGTGACGCGATCGATTGCCTTGGCGACCGCTTGCTGGCTATGTGGTGGCCTCAGTGTCGACCGACATGCCTGCGCTGACGAATCGTTACCGGGCCGTCAGGAGCGCAAGGCACAATGGAACGATTCGCCGCGGCGAGCCATCGACAAACGGGCAAGAGCCCAACAAAACACCATGACCATCCTCGTCACCGGCGGCGCCGGCTTCATTGGCAGCAATTTCGTACTTGACTGGCTGGCCCAGTCTGATGAGAGCATTGTCAACCTCGACAAACTCACTTACGCGGGCAACCTGCAGAACCTGGCGTCACTTAACACCGACCCGCGCCATGTGTTCGTGCGCGGCGACATCGGCGACGGGCCCATGGTGGACTCGATGCTGGCGCTGCACAAGCCCAGGGCCATCATCAACTTTGCGGCCGAGTCGCATGTGGACCGTTCCATCCACGGGCCAGGCGAGTTCATCCAGACCAATATCGTGGGCACGTTCCAGTTGCTCGAATCGGTGCGGGCCTACTGGGGGAATCTGGACGGCGATGCGAAGAAGGCGTTTCGCGTGTTGCATGTGTCTACCGACGAGGTCTATGGCTCGCTGGCCCAAGATGACGCGGCGTTTACCGAAACCCACCGCTACGAGCCCAACAGCCCTTATTCGGCCTCCAAGGCGGCAAGCGACCATCTGGTGCGGGCCTACCACCATACCTACGGGCTGCCGGTGCTCACCACCAATTGCTCCAACAACTACGGGCCGCTGCACTTTCCCGAAAAGCTGATCCCGCTCATGATCGTCAACGCGCTGGCCGGCAAACCGCTGCCGGTGTACGGCGACGGCCAGCAGATCCGGGACTGGCTCTATGTGAAAGACCATTGCAGCGCCATCCGCCGCGTGCTAGACGCCGGCCGGGTGGGTGAAACCTACAACATCGGCGGCTGGAACGAGATGCCCAACCTCGATATCGTGCACACGGTCTGCGCCCTGCTCGACGAGCTGAGCCCGCGCAAGGACGGCAAGCCGTATCAGAAGCAGATCCAGTTCGTGACCGACCGCCCCGGCCATGACCGGCGCTACGCGATTGACGCGCGCAAGATCGAACAGGAACTGGGCTGGAAGCCGGCAGAGACCTTTGCCACCGGTATCCGCAAGACGGTAACGTGGTACCTGGAGAACGCGGACTGGGTGAGCAGCGTGCAAAGTGGCGCATACCGGCAGTGGCTGGACAAGCATTACGGGACGCAGATCACGGCGTGACATGACAAGAAAGCCAGTCGGTGGTGCAGAAATGCCCGCCACAGGCCATATGCGGGCTGCCGACTGTCATATCCGCCATGTTGCGCAGGTAATATCCACTCCATGAAAACCATCTATCTGGTCGCCGGCGCCCGCCCCAATTTCATGAAGATCGCGCCGATCGTGCGGGCACTGCAGGCGCATGGCGGCCTGGCCTTCAAGATCATCCATACCGGGCAGCACTATGACCGGGAGATGAACGACGTATTCTTCGAGGAGCTGGGCATACCAGAGCCGGACGTGTTCATGGCTGCCGGCGGCGGCAGCCATGCGCAGCAGACCGGCAAGATCATGACCATGTTCGAGGAGTTATGCCAGGCCGAGCGACCGGACGCGGTGCTGGTGGTGGGCGACGTCAACTCCACGCTTGCCTGCTCGATCGTGGCCAAGAAGCTGAACATTCCGGTCGCCCACGTCGAGGCCGGCTTGCGCAGTGGCGACATGACCATGCCCGAAGAGATCAACCGGCTCGTCACCGACAGCATCTCCGACTGGTTTTTCGTGACCGAGCCCAGCGGCGTGGCCCATCTGAAGCGCGAAGGCAAGGCGGAAGATGCCATCCACTACGTCGGCCACGTGATGGTTGACAACCTGCTGTACCAGGCCGAAAAACTCACCCGCACCGACACGGCGGCATTCGAGACCAGCGCTTACAAGGCCGAGCGCACAGCCAACGGCGGGCGCTATGGCGTGGTCACGCTGCACCGCCCGAGCAATGTGGACGACGGCGCCATGATGGCCCGCATCGGCGGCGCGCTCGCGGAGATTGCGCTGGAGCTGCCGCTGATCTTTCCGGTGCATCCGCGCACCCGGGCGAATCTGGCCAAGTTCGGCGTCGACCTGGGGCCGAACATCACGCTGGTAGGGCCGCAGGCCTATATGGCGTTTCTGAATCTGTGGAAACATGCGGCCGTGGTGCTGACCGACAGCGGCGGGCTGCAGGAAGAAACCACCGCCCTGGGCGTACCGTGCATCACGATCCGCGAGAACACCGAGCGCCCGGTCACCGTGGATGAAGGCTCGAACGTGCTGGCCGGGACCGATCCGGCCGTGATCGTCGCCGAGGCGCGCAAGGTGTTGCGCGGCGACGGCAAGGCCGGCCGGCGACCGCAGCTATGGGACGGCCAGGCTGCGACGCGTGTCGTCGACATACTGGCCACTTACCTGGTGACCGAAAAAGGCTGACATGATTTTGGTCACCGGTGGAGCGGGTTATATCGGCAGCCATACCTGCGTTGAACTGCTCAATGCCGGCCACCCGGTGACGGTGTTCGACAACTTTTGCAACAGCCAACCGGAATCGCTGGCGCGGGTCGAAAAAATTACCGGCCGCCAGATTAGGGTCGTGCGCGGCGACATTCGCGACCGCGCCGCCGTCGAGAAAGCGCTGCGCGACAGCGGGGCCACTGCGGTGATCCACTTTGCCGGCCTCAAGGCGGTGGGCGAGTCGGTTGAGAACCCGCTGGCCTATTACGACAACAACGTCAACGGCACGGTGCAGCTGCTCGAAGCCATGCGGGCCTGCGCGGTCAAGCGCCTGGTGTTCAGCTCGTCGGCCACCGTATACGGCGACCCGCAGCGCCTGCCGCTGGACGAAGCGCATCCGCTTTCGGCAACCAACCCGTATGGCCAGACCAAACTGGTGATCGAGGACATGCTGCGCGCCCTGCACTGCAGCGACGACGCATGGCGCATCGCTATCCTGCGTTACTTCAACCCGGTCGGCGCCCATGCCAGCGGCTTGATAGGCGAGGATCCGCAAGGCACGCCGAACAACCTGCTGCCCTTCGTGGCGCAGGTGGCGGTGGGCCGCCGGACGCACGTCAATATATGGGGCAACGATTACCCTACACCCGATGGCACGGGCGTGCGCGATTACATCCATGTGGTTGATCTGGCCCTGGGCCACCTGCGGGCGCTGGAGCGCTTGCGCCAGCACGCGGAATGCCGCGCATTCAACCTGGGCACCGGCGTGGGATACAGCGTGCTCGATATGGTTCGCGCCTTCGAGCAGGCCAGTGGCCGGCCCGTGCCATACGAGCTGGCCGCGCGACGTGCTGGCGACATAGCCGCGTGTTACGCTGATCCGGCGCAGGCACGGGAGTTGCTGGGTTGGCAAGCCGAGCGCGACTTGCAGACCATGTGTGGCGATGCCTGGCGCTGGCAAAGCAGCAACCCGCAAGGCTATCGTTCTTCAGAATCCAAATAAGAATCATCAAGGGAGAAAAGATATGAGAGCGAAACACCGCCATGGCTAAGGGCATGATTCTGGCCGCGGGCCAGGGGACACGCGTCCGCCCGTTGACCAATGACCTGCCCAAGGCCATGGTGCCAATACTGGGTAAGCCGGTGATGGAATACCTGATCGAGCACCTGGCGAAATACGGCGTGAAGGAGATCATGGTCAACGTGGCCTTTCACAACGACAAGATCGAACAGTATTTTGGTGACGGCCACCGCTGGGGCGTGCAGATCGGCTACTCGTACGAAGGTGGACGGGCCCACGGCGACATCGTGCCGAAACCACTGGGGTCGGCCGGCGGCATACGCAAGATCCAGGATTTCAGCGGTTTCTTCGACGAGACCACGATCGTGTTGTGTGGTGACGCGCTGATCGACCTGGACATTGGTGCCGCCTTGCACGAGCACAAGCAGAAAGGCGCAATTGCCAGCGTGGTGACGCTGGACGTGCCGCGCGACGAGGTCAAGAACTACGGCATCGTCGTTGCCGGTAAGGATGGCAAGGTCGAGTCGTTCCAGGAGAAGCCCGAGCCGGCCGACGCCCTCTCTACGCTGGCCAGCACCGGCATCTATATCTTCGAGCCACAAGCCTTCGAGCGAATTCCAGCCGATACGGTCTACGACATCGGATCGCAGCTATTTCCATCCCTGGTGGCCGAAGGCCTGCCGTTTTACGCGCAAAGCCGTTTTTTCAACTGGATCGACATCGGCCGCGTCAGCGACTACTGGTCGGTACTGCAGCGCGTGTTGCGTGGCGACGTCGCGCAGCTGACCATGCCGGGTCGCGAAGTGAAGCCTGGCATTTGGGTGGGCATCAACACGCGCATCCCGTGGGACGAAGTGGACATCCAGGGGCCGGTGTATATCGGCTCCAGCGTCAGCATCGAACCGGGCGCCAGCATCGTCGGCCCGGTCTGGATCGGGCACGGCTCGACATTGCGCAAGGGCGCCACCGTGCGCCGCAGCATCCTGTTTGAATACACCCGAATCGGGGCCGACATGTGTTTTGAAGACATGATCGTGTCGCCCGAGTATTGCGTCGACCGGCATGGAAAAACCATGTACCAGGGCGATGAAAGCGCCGATCTGCGATGGGGAGATGCACGTGGCTGAACCCGGACATGGCGCAGCGGCCGCCCTCGATGCAACCGACATCCGGGTGCAGCCCGTCGTCTTGTCCGGCGGATCGGGCACGCGGTTGTGGCCGCTGTCGCGCGAAAAATATCCCAAGCAACTGCTGCCCTTGGTCGGCGACGACTCGCTGTTGCAGGCGACGGTGCGGCGTACCGATGGCATCGGCACGCAGGTTGCGCCACCGATGGTGGTCTGCA
>Ga0209284_10006045_pt1 | contig 11987 bp, 9 predicted proteins | sample FRY03_FD_187211 | JGI IMG/M metagenome (GOLD analysis project Ga0209284, IMG submission 187211) | Freshwater microbial communities from Lake Fryxell liftoff mats and glacier meltwater in Antarctica - FRY-03 (SPAdes) (version 2) | ecosystem: Environmental > Aquatic > Freshwater > Ice > Glacier... | reverse complement strand
GTTAAAAATAGGCTGAGCCAAACCACTAATAAAATTAGCAAAGAGAGAGTTACTATTAAATAGTTCATCAAACTGTAAACTTTGGAAACCTCCTGATGCTGATATGGTAAGTTTTGGATAAAAATTCGCTCTTGCTACATTCGTAAGCTCAAATGCATTTCTGAGGTTCATCTCCGCAGCAATCACATCAGGCCTATTGCCCAATAATTGCGAAGGAACGCCAAGCGCTAAATCGCTTGTAATTTCTTGCTTTGACAAAGCAGAGCGTTCTATATTTTGAGGCATTTCACCCAATAAAATCGACATAGTATTCTCTAAAATAAAACCTTGTTGTTTTAAATCGAGTAAAATAGCTTGAGCGGTATAATAAAGGGCTTCGGTTTGTTTAACTGCTACTTCGGTAATATTGCCAGCTTCTTTTAATGCTTTTGAGGTTTCTAAACTTTCTTTTCTGGTGTTTATGGTTTTTTCAGTGATATTCATTTGCTCGTCTATCGCAAGTAATTGATAATAGGCAGAGGCTATATTGGCAATTAATCTTGTTTTTACCGCTTTATGAGCCGCTACTGTTTGCAAGTAACTCGCTTGAAAAGCACGTTGATTGCTTCTAATTTTTCCCCAAATATCTGCTTCCCATGATAGTGCTCCAGTAATTTCATACTGATCCAAAGCGCCTTCGAAGAAAGATCCAAATTGACTATTTCTTGATAATTCTTGGTGTGTGTATTGAGCATTAGCAGATAATGTTGGATAGTATCCTGCCTTTCCTTGCTTAAAGTAAGCTTCTGAAGCTATAATTTGTTGTAAGGCCACTCTAATATCAATATTATTTTCTAGTCCTTTTTCAATATATTGACCTAATACAGGATCCGTAAATAAATTGTGCCAAGAAACTACAGCTATGTTAGAACTATCTTTTGGTAGCTTATCTGTTCTAAAATTGGCTTCTGCTAGAGCTACTTCTGGTTGCGTATATTTTTTAGCTACAAAGCAAGACTGCAAGCTAAGCGTCGAAAGGACGACTAAACTAATTTTTATACATATTGATTTATTCATTTTCTTAATCTTTTCAAATTGTATTTTTAAGTTTCTTCTGTTACAGCTTTTGGTTTGGAGCTTACTTTTTCTTGTAGCCACTGAAAAAGCATATAAAGAATCGGAATCAAGAATATGCCCAAAACAGTTCCAATGAATAAGCCTCCAACAGCCCCTGTACCAATTGCTCTGTTCCCCTCAGAACCAACACCACTTGCAAAAACCAAGGGCATTAATCCAAATATAAAGGCTAATGAAGTCATTAAAATCGGTCGAAAACGCGCTTTAGCGCCGTCAATGGCAGAGTCAAAAATACTTTCACCCTGTCTTCGCCTTTGTATCGCGAATTCAACAATTAAAATGGCATTCTTGGCTAATAATCCAATTAACATTATTAAGGCAATCTGGAAGTAAATATTGTTTTCTAATCCCGCTAATTTGGTAGTAATATAAGCTCCAAAGACACCCAATGGCAATGAAAAAATTACTGCAAAGGGTAGTAAATAACTTTCGTATTGCGCACTTAATAAGAAGTACACAAAAACAAGCACTAATATCAAAATAGTACCTGTTTGATTTCCAGCTGCTAATTCTTCACGCGTTAATCCAGAATAGGCAGTAGAATAATTGCTTGGTAGGGAAGTAGAGACCGCTTCAACTGCTGCAATTCCATCACCTGTACTGAAGCCAGCATTCAAAGCTCCTGTTATCGAGGTAGAATTAAAGAGGTTAAAACGGGTTACCGATTGTGGCCCAAAGGTTCGATCTAGATCTACAAATTGTGTGATGGGAGCCATATCTCCACTTCCTGTTTTTACAAACAGATTACTCAAGTCTTGCTTTTCTGCCCTATCTTCTGGTAAGGCTTGAATATACACTCTAAATTGTTTTCCAAAACGTGAAAAATCTGCTGCATAAATGCTCCCAATATAGCCTTGTAAAGTATTGAATATAGTATTTACATCAACCCCATATTCTTTTGCTAAAGGCACGTTTATATCCAATTTATACTGAGGATATTTTGTGCTAAACGAGGATTGAGCATATTGAAATTCTGGTCGCTGACTTAATTTACCAATAAATTCTTGATTTGCTTGGTCTAAATCGGCAAAACTGCCTCCAGAGCGATCCAATAAATTTACTTCAACCCCTGCAGAATTTCCAAATCCTGGAATACTAGGGGGCGAAAAGAAAATAATATTAGCCTCGGGAATGGTAGATGCCACGCCAAATAATTTTCCTATAATTGATTGGATAGCGGTTTCGTCTGTTTCGCGTTCACTCCAATTTTCTAGTTTGATAAATCCTAAACCATAATTATTCCCTGCGCCATTAATTAAACTTCTACCGTTAATTAGCGTAACCGCTTCAATGCCTTCAATAGTTTTTATTTTTTCATAAAGATTTCTATTTACTTCTGCAGTACGGTCAATGGATGCGCCTGGAGGCAATTCTACATTTACAAAAACCAAACCCCTGTCTTCATCAGGAACAAAACCTGTCGGGGTTGTAGAAGATGCATACCAAATGCCCAAAATAGCTAAAACTAATATGACCACATTTATCCATTTATGTCGGTATAAAAATCCTAATGATTGAACGTATTTTTTGGTTATGGCATTAAAACCTCTATTAAATCCGTCATAAGAACGCTGTAAATAGGTTTTCTTCTTCTCTTCTTCGCTATTTGGTTTTAGAAATAAAGCACAGAGAGCAGGACTCAAAGTCAAAGCATTTACGGCAGAAATGATGATGGCTACGATTAAAGTAACGCCAAATTGCTCATAAAAAACGCCAGTTGGACCAGTAACAAAAGTTACAGGTATAAAAACTGCCGCCATTACTAAGGTGATTGAAATAATAGCGCCAGATATTTCGTGCATAGCATCGAGAGTTGCTTTTTGTATATCTTTTGCGCCATCATCAATTTTGGCATGTACAGCCTCGACGACGACAATCGCATCATCTACTACAATACCGATAGCAAGAATTAAAGCAAAAAGAGTAAGTAAATTAATGGAATATCCGAATAAATTCAAAAAGAAAAACGTCCCAATTATTGAAACAGGTACTGCAATAGCTGGAATAAGGGTGGATCTAAAATCTTGTAAAAAGATGAATACCACAATAAAAACCAAAATAAAAGCTTCAATTAAAGTGGTGGTTACCTTTTCTACTGAAGCATTTAAGAACTCGTTAGTATCATACGGAATAATATAATCTATCCCTTTTGGAAAATCTTTTTCTAGAGACGCTAATTCCGCTTTAATTTCCTCAATAATCGCCTGTGCATCGGAACCTTTTGTTTGAAAAATACCTAAGGCAACACTTGGGTATCCGTTGGTGTTACCACTAGCGGCATAGGATTGTGCATCCAATTCAATTTTTGCAACATCTTTCAACTTTAAAAAATCACCGTCACCAATCGATTTTAAGATAATATTTTCATATTGCTCTTGGTTTTTATACCGACCATCATAAGTAATAACATAGGAAAATGTTTCTCCGTTATTTTCACCAATAGTTCCTGCTGCGGCTTCTTGACTTTGCTCATTAATAGCAGCAGTTATATCGGCAGGAGTCAGCCCGTAAGCTGCCATTTTTTCTGGCTTTAACCAAATACGCATAGCATAATCTTTCGCTCCAAAAACAGTAACATTACCAACCCCATTTACACGTTGAAAAGCAGGAACTGCATTAATTTTTAAATAATTTTGAAGATAAGTATCGTTATAATTGTCGCTGGTACTAAAAAAACTAATAAACATTAAAGCACTTGTTTGTTGTTTTTCGGTAAGCACTCCAGTTTGCCGCACGGCTTGGGGCAAAAGGGGATTGGCTCTTGCCACACGATTTTGTACGTTTACGGCGGCAATGTCAGGATCTACTTCTTGATCAAAATAAACTGTAATATTCGCAGTACCGTTATTAGTGGCGGTTGAGGTTAAATAGGTCATCCCTTCAACCCCGTTAATTTGTTCTTCTATGGGTATAATAACACTTTCTAGAATTGTAGCCGCAGTCGCACCAGGATACGACGCAGATACTTGTATGGTCGGTGGCGCAATATCAGGATATTGCGTTACGGGCAAAGATTGTAAACCTAAAAGTCCTAAAATCACAATAATAATTGAGATTACTGTGGACAATACAGGTCTTGTGATAAATGTTTTAAGCATGCTGTCTTATTTTTTTAATGACTAAAAAAAGGCTATTATTGAAACTCTGTTTTGATGGGTTGCGCTATGCTATCAAAAGCTCTTTTTTGTGGGGTAATAGGCGTACCGTCTTTAATTTTACTCACTCCTTTGGCAATTATAATTTCCCCTTTTTCAAGTCCATTTTTTATGATAAATAAATTGTTGCTAGCTCCTTTTATTGTGATAGCGCGTGAAACGGCTAAAGTTGTATTCGTAGTATCCGTTTTAATGATGTAAACAAATCGATTATTTTGATTTTCAAAAGTTGCTTCTTGCGGCACTACAATGGCATTTATGTAAACTTTTGGGACTTTTATAGTGCCACTATTTCCATTGTTTAGTAGTCTATTTTCATTATTAAACTCTGCTCTGAATGACACGGTACCGGTAGCCTTATCTATTTGAGAATTGATAGTTTCAATTCTGCCCTTACTTCCATATTTCGTGCCATTAGCAAGAATTAGGGTGACCTCAGCTAAGTTTTTAATTTTGTCTTCTTTGGTATCGCCTTTCGCATTTTGAATAAAATCGAGATACTCTTTCTCATTCATAGAAAAATATGCGTATACATTACTCACGTCAGACACCGTGGTTAATGGCTCTTGATTAGTAGGACTCACTAAGGAGCCTTTACGCAATCTAATTCCACCAACATATCCGTCAACAGGACTTGTGATAGTGGCATAGCCAATACTAGAATTTATGCTATTGTAGCCACTTTGAGCTTGTTGAAGCTTGGCTTTGGCCGTCTCCAATTGAATATTACTGATGATATTTTTCTCAACTAAGGGTTTAAGTTTTTCAACCTCAACCTGCGCAGCATTAATATTAGCCTTTGCAGCAGCAGCATCCTGGTTGAGCGAATTGGTTTCTAATAAGAATAAGGTTTGTCCTTTACTAACTTTTTCGCCTTCGTCAACTAAAACATCTGTAATATAACCCGAAATTTTTGCGCGAACTTCGTTATTTATTAAACCTTCTATCCTGGTTGGATAATCGGTGTAAGTGGTTACTGTTTTCGTAGGAATTTCAATAACGGGTAATGTTATTGCCTGTCTTTGGCTTTCAAGCGCGTTTTGATTTTTTTTATCATTCCCGCAAGAGGTTACTGCTAAAAGTAAAAAAAATGATAGGATAATTCTTGTCATAGTTTGCATTTTTTTGTTGTTTGAGCTTGATTTTGAAAGGCTTCAATTTTTTTAATTTTTCATCAATTATAGCACCTTTTTCCTCAAGATATTCTAGACATAAGAGTCCTAACAATTTTTCAGAATTAAATTTTACAGGCTTGTTTTCTTTATTAAAAGCGTTAATTTTTTATACCATTTGCAATTCTTTTTCCATGATAAGTTGATTTTACTTCATGGTATTATTGATGAAGAATTGAAAGGTTTTTAAATATCGTTTTCTATTACCTTGTTTCGTATAAAATTCTATAAATTGGAGTTGTAAAAATATAGTTAAACTGTTAGAGATTCAGCTTTTGCTAGCTTTTGTGCTATTAATAATTTCAATAAAGCTCATGCCTTGGATTGATGATAGAAAAGGCGTAGCGTAAATTCTAGTGTCTAATGGAGAAAGGTGCATATGCGTTTCAAGGATAATGCCAACTGCTTCTATAAGTTGTTTTTTTATTTCCAATACTATCAATTTATATAAGAACCTTATTTGAAAGCATAAATATATTTTTCGTTTGTTAGATTACGAACTAAGTGAAATTAATTTAGTTAAATTTATTTTAGCCTAAGTTTGGCTTTAGTATATTTTTTATTTTGCTTATACTTATAGGAAAGGAGATAATAAGCGCACGATTTTTTCCCAAAGGTGAATCCTTTTAGATCTTTGGAGCCAAGCAGCAGCATCAATTTGTGCAGATACCTTTAAATCGTTTTCAAAAACTTCAGATAATTGAAGGGCTATTTTTTTACTGTAGAGCATGGCATTAACCTCAAAATTGAGGTCAAAGCTTCGATAATCCATATTTGCAGAACCAACAATGGCCAAATCATTATCAATTACCATGGTTTTGGCATGAACAAATCCTTTATTGTATTGATATATTTTAGCTCCGTATTTGAGCAATTCCGTATAATACGCATTGGCAGCAGCATTTACCATTTTTGAATCGGAAATACCAGGTATCAAAATCTTTACATCAATACCACTTTGTATGGCGATAATTAGGGCATCCATTAAACTTTCACCGGGAATAAAGTAAGGACTTGTGATATAAATTCTTTTTTTAGCCGTATTAATTGCTTTTAAAAGCGAATATAAAATAACAGGTTGCGCACTGTCTGGGCCAGATGCAGCAATTTGAATCGCTTCGTTTTTAATTTTTCTATTCTGTGTATAGTCATGAAAATAGATTTCGTTATATTCCAAATCATTAGGGCTACAAAAGTTCCAATCGCAAATAAAAAGGTACTGTAAATAGGCAGTTGCAGGGCCTTTAATTTTTACGTGTGTATCGCGCCAAAATAAGGGCACTTTGTTGGGAAAATCATTTCGGTATTTATCACTAATATTTATACCACCCACAAAACTAACCATACCATCAATAATGATGATTTTTCGATGGTTTCTATAGTTTGATCGATTTGCAAAAGCATACCATTTTATTGCATAAAACGGAGCAGTTTGAACACCAGCATTATTTAGTTTTTTGAGAAATTTTTTTCCTAAGTCGTGACTTCCAAAATCGTCATACATTAAACGTACTTCTACCCCTTCTTTGGCCTTTTTTATCATTACCTCAGCAACGTCATTTCCAATACTATCATTTTCATAAATATAATATGCAATATGAATGTGCGATTTTGCCTTTTCAAGTTCTTTTAGTACTTCTGGAAATTTTTCTTCCCCATTTATTAATAGTTTTATTTTATTATTAGCCGTTAAGTGACTAGTACCAGAACTATGAATGTATTCAATTAATTGATGGTAATGATCTGTAATAATGCCTGAACTGCTAATACTATTGGCATAAGCCCTCATTTTCGTATTAATTTTCCGCCAAAGCGTTTCATCTTGAAGAATTTTTTTACTATACATTTTTCTTTTTCGGTAATTAATTCCGAAAGTAAAATAGAAAAGCATTCCAATGAATGGCACAAAAATAACAAAGAGCATATAGGCCAAAGCTTTAGTGCTGCTTCGAGTATCAAGTAATACCCTTAAAATCACCAAAATGATTAAGAGTACATAAGTAATTTGTGCCACTAAAATCCAGTTCATAATGTAGTATTAATTTTTTGGCACTAATTTATTTTTTACTTTTTATAAAGACGTAATTTGACTCTCACTAATAATTTTTAGTAATATAAAGGATATTACCGAAAACACAAAAGCACTTCGCGCTATTTCTGATTTAAAAAAGAATTCTTTTATTGATAAAATACTTTTTTAGCGAATGAAAAAAAGTTTTGACAAAGCCTCAAATATCACTGAACGAAAACAATGGATTACCTATTATTATCCTAAATTTCAAAATTTAAAATACAAGAAACGATTAACAGCTTTGAACAAAATGCCTGAAAGTTTATCTAAAGGAAAAACAGCATCACTTTTTGCTGCCTTACCGTTAGAAGGGGAAAAATTCTCAATTTAAAGTTTAAAGGGGAAGTATGTGATTATTGATGTTTGGGCCACTTGGTGCGGACTTTGTAAAACACAATCACCTCATTTTGAGAAAATGGCGCTAAAATATAAAAATATTCGAATTGTGGCTTTAAGCACCTATATAAATAAAAAAAAAGGGTTTAATGGGGCTAAAAACAAATCAAAATTCATTCCGCAACGTCTGTTAGAAAATCGAGACAAATTTGCCGCTGATTATAATGTTGAAGGTATTACAAGATTTATTTTAATTGACCAGAAAGGAAATTTCCTTAATTCGAATGGTCCTTTTCCAAGTGAATCTTTGCTTGAAATTATTTTACCAAAACGCTGAGTCTTCCAGTTGAGATTTAAGTGACAATAATGCCTTGATTTTTAAAATTTAAAACAATTTTATTTATTTTGGTTATCGAGAGTCAGCTGTTTTAAAGACACTTATATTAATATTATTTCTTTAAAACCATCGAAACTAACTTTTACCAGTCACTGCCTATTTTCTCCGAACAAACGTTTTAAATTATAGCAAATCTATTTTAATACTTTAGATATTATTCTTTATTTTTATTTATACAATTTTTCACTTTCTATTTTTTGATTTTGAACGTATAACTGCTGTTGCTGATCTAACCTAAAATAATCATAATTTCATATTTTTATAACTATTATACTATATAATTATAGTTTTTGATTTAAAATTGTGCACGATTATTTTCGACTTTAAACGGCACCAAATACATTAAAAATACTTATTAATTTTATAAAAAATATAAATAATATTTATATCAAAAAAAACATAATCTTTGTTGTATAAATAATATAAAAAATTAAAATGAAAAAAACCAACACATTATTAGTCCTTATTATTGCACTTTTGTCGCCTTTAGTACAAGCGCAAGTTTCTGCGGATTCAGCATTAAACAATTTAAAAGAAGGAAACAAACGTTTTGTTGAAGGAAAAAGTATCAAACCTCATCAAGATTTACAGCGTATTAAAGAGGTGTCTTTGGGTCAAAAACCTTTTGCTATTATTGTAGGATGTTCCGACTCTCGTGTTCCAAACGAAATTATTTTTGATCAAGGTTTGGGCGATTTGTTTATAATTAGAACTGCGGGTCAAGTTTCAACATTTGCCTCTTGGGGAAGTATTGAATTTGGTAATGCAGTTTTAGGAGCTAACCTTATAGTTGTTCTGGGACACTCCAAATGTGGAGCTGTATCGGCCGCTTGTCAAATACCCGATGTGCCAGGTCACATTGTTACGCTAATTAATGCTATTAAACCAGCAGCAAAACTCGCTGAAGCACAAGAGGGTGATTTAGTAGAAAATGCTGTTAAAATAAACGTAGCCATGCAAGTACAACAACTTGAAAATCTAGAGCCAGTTTTAACAAAAGCTGTGACAAGTGAAAATCTTAAAATTGTAGGCGCCGTTTACAATTTAGAAACTGGTACTGTTGAATTTCTAGATTCCAACTATTTACAAACTCTAAAGAAATAAAATGGATTTATTTTCAGCATTTGGATCTAGTTTAGCATCGCCTATGGTGCTTGCATTTGCACTAGGTATTATCGCAACGCTTTTAAAAAGTGACCTTAAATTTCCAGAGGGAATGTATTTGGGATTGACTATATATTTATTATTTGCTATAGGAATAAAAGGAGGCGTAAAGTTAACATCAGTAAACATTGTGGATTTTTATAAACCATGTCTAGCAGCGATAGCTATGTGTATTGCTATCCCTATTGTTTCCTATTTTATTTTAATAAAGATCGGAAAAATGGATAAGTTAAATGCAGCCGCTATTGCGGCGCATTTTGGTTCTGTATCAGCAGTAACTTTTAGCGAAGGGACCGCGTTCCTCGATTTAATGAAGATTTCGTATGAAGGATATATGCCCGCTATGTTGGCAATCATGGAAATTCCTGCGATTATTATTGCAATTTATTTTGCAAAAAAAGCAATGCCACAAACCCAAAGTAGCATGGGCAAAGTATTGCACGAGCTTTTTACCAATAAAGGAACCATTTTATTATTGGGAGGGATTTGCATTGGATTAATTACTGGAAAGGAAGGGTTTGACCAAGTTGCACCATTATATGATGGATTGTTTAGAGGTATACTTTGTTTATTTTTGTTGGAAGTAGGTTTGGTTACTGGACGCAGATTTTACGATCTAAAAAAAGTTGGTTTTTTTCTTTTTGCATTTGGTATAATAATGCCAGTAATTCATGCAACAGTGGGAATTTATTTAGGACATTGGGCTGGTTTGTCAATGGGAGGGGCAACCATCTTTGGACTCTTATGTGCTAGTGCAAGTTATATTGCAGCACCAGCAGCAGTGCGAATTGCAATACCAGAGGCTAATCCTACCATTTACCTTACAGCAAGTTTAGCCATTACATTTCCTTTTAATGTTACCTTTGGACTTCCGTTATATTTAACAATAGCACAAAACTTATATGCCTCATGATACAATTAGTACCTATTAAGATGATCACTATTGTAGCGTTAGATTCGCTGCAAAATCGCCTTGTAGCAGATTTAAAAAACTGTGGAATAAAAGGATACACTATCGCGGAAGTAGATGGAGAAGGTTTGCATGAGCAACACTTTACTGACTGGGAAGGTCGTAATATACGCATAGAAGCACTTGTTTCAGAAGATAAGGTTTTAGGCATTATGGAAATGCTTAGCAAAAATTATTTTGAAAAATATGGAGTCATAGCCTTTGTAACGAATGTGGAGGTTTTACGAAAAGAGCGGTTTGATTAAGTGCATTTAAAGTGATTTTAGTTTGGTCATTGAGGTCAACGTTAAACCCCGCTCCACGAAGTTCTCGCTTTTTTATAGTTGCTGGCCTCGAGGCCATCTTATCAGCTACATTCTACTTAGTTTTAATTATAGTTAAGTTAGTGCAAAGTCGGCACCGATAATTATCGAGGTTCTTAGAGCACATTTTAAAGCGAGAAATCTTCGAGGCCAAATACCACAATTAATATACTGCTTGCTATAAACTATTCAGTAAACTTTCTCCATCAAAATCTCTCTTGATATTAGGTTTTAGGAGGAATAGGCTATTGCTACTTCAAATTATTTTATTAAAGTTTAATATTTGAAAAAGTTTAAGGTTTAAAGTTTCGGGTTGAGTTTTTTAACGAACAACGAACAAACATCAATAAAGAAGCACCAACGACTTGAATTTTGCAAGAACCTAGACGAAATGAGTCTAATTCCTTTCCGGCGTATATAATGCTACGCAGCGGTATTCCCCGACCATTCGGGACTGAACCCAAGATGTCTCTGATTCGAGATTATCTATATTAAAATTTCGATAAATCTTAATATACTTTAGAATATAGTGAAAATATAATTAAACTAAAATCCTTTATTTTAATGGAAATTTTTAAATGAGAAGATGTGTTTTAAGGCAGAATGTTTAAATTTGAACGTATCAATTAAACAACCTTACGGCTTTGACGACCACTAAATTTGTATTATTTACCGCAGATCATCAATATGTAGTGGAATACCTATTTAACCAATTAGTACTCAGTAATAGTATTTCCGAAGCTTTAATTTTTGAAAGCCACGAATTAGCCATTCGATTTCAAAAAACGTTAAAAGCAGATTTTAAATTACAATGTTCTATTAATACGTATATTGAATAGATATTTTTAAAACAAAAGATTTAAAACTGATCCAAAAAATTACTAATATTTAAGCATTTGTAGTCTATAACTAATATTTCATAAATAGGTTTTTTGGTTTTTATAAACTATGGTCTAAAGTATCACCTAGGCTCTAAAACTACAAACGGAATAATGATTTCTTCTAAAGAAACGCCACCGTGCTGGTATGTGTTTCGGTAATAATTTACATATTGGTTATAATTATTTGGATAAGCGAAAAATAAATCGTTTTTAGCAAAAATAAACGAGCTACTCATATTAATACTAGGTAAATGAACAGCACTTGGTTTCGTAGCTTCATACACGTCTTTTTTGTCATAAGTTAGGCTACGACCGGTTTTATAGCGTAAGTTTAAACTTGTTTCTTTATCGCCAACAACTTTCGAGGCTTGTTTTACGTTGATGGTGCCGTGATCTGTAGTAATTATTAATTTTTGTCCTATG
>Ga0209284_10006041_pt1 | contig 11992 bp, 12 predicted proteins | sample FRY03_FD_187211 | JGI IMG/M metagenome (GOLD analysis project Ga0209284, IMG submission 187211) | Freshwater microbial communities from Lake Fryxell liftoff mats and glacier meltwater in Antarctica - FRY-03 (SPAdes) (version 2) | ecosystem: Environmental > Aquatic > Freshwater > Ice > Glacier... | reverse complement strand
GCGGAGACAGCGCAGACGAGGACGAGAACGACAGCGAACAGGACGAGGACGACGGCGACATGGACATTCTCGACAATCTGCTCTGTGCGGACTCGCCGAAGATGCTCGTCGCGCAGCGCCTCATCCACGCGTGCCTCTCCGTCGGCGAGCGCGTGGTGGTCATCAGCGCGCGCCTCCTGCCCCTGCGGATGCTGGCGCGCGATCTCAGCTCGTTTGCGCCGCCCGGGACGGCGTGGGCGCCCGGCGTCAACTACTGCGTTGTGGACGGCAGCCTGCAGGACGACCGCCGCAGCACGGTCTTTGAGCTGGTGAGCCGGCTCGACACGAGCGTGCGCGTGCTGTTTCTGAGCAAGGGCATCGGCAACGCCGGCATCACGCTCAACGCGTTCAGCCGCATGATCATCTTCGAAATGGACTTTACGCCGTCGATTGACGCGCAGTGCATGGGGCGCATCTACCGCTACGGGCAGCCGCGCCCCGTGGTGTTCTACCGGCTCGTGGCCGCGGACACGCTCGAGGAGGCCATCCTGCGGCTGCAGGCCGCGAAAAGCCGGGTCTTTGCGGAGGTGCTCACCAGCACCGTCACGAGCGACGCTGCGGCGAGGCCCGACGTCGCCATCAACACCAAGCCGCCGGTGCTCACGCACGCGCGCGCCGCCGCCGCGGTCGTGGCGCGCGCGTGCGACGACGTGCACCCGGTGTTTGACGACGCGGTGCTGCAGCGCCTGATGGAGCCGGGCGCGGGCGGCGCCGCGCAGTGCGTGCAGCGCATCGAGCAGCCGGGCCCCGCCCCGGCGTCCGTGCCCGCCGCGCCGAGCGGCAGCGCCGCGCTGCGCGCCAGCTCCGCGGCGTGGCAGCTGGCCGCGGCGGCGGCAAAGTTGGGCCGCGCGCACCGGCGGCAGCCCGCCGCGCAGCGCACGCTGCGCTGGCGGTGCGACGTGTGCTGCGCGCCGATGCAGCACGCCCTCAAGCCGGACTACGAGCTCGAGGCCGCGGAGCTCGAGGACTATGCGGCCGGGAAGCGCCGCGCGCGCAGCAAGCCGCGCGCGCGCCAGCACCGCACCAAGTTCCTCGAGGAGCTGCTCGGGTGCCCGTGCTGCGGGAGCGTGTTCCGGCTCAGCCACCTGAGCGTGCTGGCCTTCCGGCATCTGCAGCACGCGTCGCCGGTCGAGCGGGCGCCGGTCGGCGCGATGCTCGGCGCGCTCGCGAGCGACGGCGCGGCGCCGGCGTCGGCGGCGCTCGGGACGCCGTTCCGCTGCTGCCACGAGGGCTGCGCGCGCATAGTCCGCGTGCGCGCCGCGGCGCCCGCGGACGCCCTGCAGTGCGACCACGGCATCGCGACGGCGGCGCACGCGCACCGCCTGCTGCTCTGCAGCACGTGCCAGGCGCACACGCTGGCGCTCGCCAGCACCGCGCCCGACATGCTGCGCTGCGTGGGCTGCGGGGACGCGCTGCTGCCCGCGGGGTAGCCGCACGCGGCCGCGCGCGCGTATATAAGCGCACAATCGGCGCGCGCGGCGCCGGCGCCGCATGCCTGCACGCGAGCTCGGCGGCGCGCACCTGGCCTTCTTCGGGTTCGCGACGAGCGGCGGCATGCGCCGGCTGGCGCGCACGCTGCTGTGCGTGCTGGCGCCGGCGCTGCTGCAGGTCGCCGCGGTCGCCGAGGGCCGCTTCGAGGGCATCGTGTCCGTGCCCGCGCGCGGCGGGGCGGCGCGCGCCGAGCGCGTGCTTGCGGGCTTCAAGATGCACATTGGCGTCGTGGAGCTCGACGCGTACATGTCCGACGGGATGGCCGCGTGCCTCTGGCGCATCATGCGCGCGCCGGGCCCCGCCGCGGGCAACCTGCTGCTGCCCGCGGGCGACGCGCTGCGCCGCGACCTCGAGGCGCACGCACACGCGCGGCTCCCGCGCGGCCGCGGCCCGCGGGAGCCGCGGGCCGGCTACGAGGCGCCCGAGAACGTGTTCCTGCACGCGCGCAGCGTGCTCTACACGCCGACGCACATGCTGCGCGCGGCGTGACCCCGGGGCGGCGGGTGCGGCGGCGGGGAAAAAAGGGAAACCCAGCGAGGGAGCCGCGGCGCGGGCCGCAGCGCGAGCGCGCGGGAAGCCATGGCACAGATTCCCAGCAACTGGGGGAGCATCAGCCTCAAGGACCCCGTCGCGCCGCGCGCGACGGGGCAGGCGCCCGAGGAGGGGCGCAAGGCGCACAAGCGCAAGGGCGGCGACGGCGGCGGGCGCGCAAGCGCGAAGAAGAAGCGCGCGGAGGAGCCCGCGAGCAAGCCCGAGCTCAGCCTCCTCGGCGTGGTGCCGCCCGCGCTCCGGAAGGAGGGCATCGTGCAGGCCGTCGTCGACGGGCAGGCGGACCGCATCTACCGCAGTGAGATCTGCGACAACATCGCGGCGTGCGCCGCGGGCGTGGCGGGGCGCGACGCGCAGATTGGCGCGATGGTCGCGGTGGTCTCGAAGAGCATCAACCAGATCATCGCGCAGACCGGGTACAAGACGGTGCTCGCGGGCATCGACACCGCGCACGTCGTCTACACCAACGACCTGCAGTCGGTGCCGAAGGCGTACGAGGACACGTACCTGCGGCAGGCCGTGTCCGCGGGCGAGCGCGACTGCGTGCGGGGCGAGCACTGCGAGTGCCGCTTCATCGACCGCGCGCAGCCCTTTGTCGGCGTCGAGTACCTGCTGCCGTGGGAGCGCGCCGCGCAGAGCGCCAACGGCCTGTGCCTGCCGTGCATCCGCGCGGCGACGCAGGCGCTCTTCTACGACATCCTGCACTCGGGCACGCAGATCACGGGGCTCGTGCAGAAGTTCTACAACGAGCACTCGCGCGAGGGCGAGTACCGGCTCTCGGCGATGCTCTTCTGCCCGCCGAGCGGGCCCGTGCACAACCTCCCGATGCCCGTGATGCGCCACCAGCGCAACTTCTACCGCGTGTACGTCAAGAACAGCGTGCACTTTATGCAGCAGGTGGGGGTGGATTTTCAAGCAGCCCCTTGTTCGTGAGGATGAGCGCGCGCCTGATGCGGTCCTACACGCACGGGCGCGGCTCGCGCACGCAGAGCCGCCGCCCCGCGCACAGGACGCCCCGGGCCGCGACATTCGTGCTCGGGAGCCACTCCAGTTTCGCCAGCCAGTACAGCCTGGACGAGACGGCCCCCGCCACCTACAAGGGGCTCGCCCCCCCCCGCATCGAGAGCACGCAGGAGTCGATCCTGCGCGCCGTCGCCGCGCTGCAGCGCCTCGTGCGCCAGGGCGACGCCGAGGCGCGCCAGACGATGCAGGACCTCGTGCCCGTCGCGGCGTGCCTCGGCGAGTACGGGCACAGCGCCGCGCTGCTCGCGGGCGCGCGCGCGCGCCCGTACATGGGCATCGCGATGGCGCCCGACATCCACCTCTTCCTCGTGTGCGCCATGTCCCCGAACACGCAGTACGAGGACAGCTTCGTCTCCTTCCTGCGCTCGAGCGTCGTGATCTTCCCGGCGCCGAAGCGCTTCCACAAGGACGTGGCGTGGCCGGCGTCGCACGCGCAGAGCCTCACGGGGCTGCTCAAGTCGTGCCTGCCGTCGCTGCTCTCGCTGTACCCGTGCGTCGCGATCAAGGACGTCGCCTTCGACGCGCGCGTGAGCATCTTCCGCGCGTTCCGCGCGCTGCTGCTCGGGAGCCACCGCGAGCGCGTCGCCTTCTTCTCCGCGCACTGCGCGGTGCTGCGCATCTGCATCCTCGAGTACGTGTTCTACTTCATGGCGAGCGTGACGCCGATGCCGGCGACGCGCTACATGCGCCTCGTCGACGTCGCGGCGCTGCGCACCAACGCCTTCAACATCGGGCAGCAGCTGCGCGTCGACCTCAACACCGAGTTCGCGGCGCTCGCGCCGCGCGCGGACCCGTGGGACGCGGGCGTGCTCGCGGCGGTCTTTGCGCGCATCAGCGACCGCTGCAAGATCATGTTCGACCGCAACGCGCGCTCGGGCAAGACGGTCATGGCGCCGCTGCGCAGCCTCGACGTGCGCGCGCCGCCGCCGCCGCACCGCGCGCCGCACAAGCAGCAGCACGAGCTGCTGCTGCGCGAGTGCATGCACCACGTCGCCACGCTGCCCTTCACCGAGGAGTTTGCCGTCTTCGAGACGAGCTGCCGGCGCCGCGGCATCCACAGCGCGCACATGCAGGTGCTGTGGAGCACCTTCCAGGCCGTGCGCGTGCACGAGCTCACCGGCGGCGTCGTGCGCGCGCAGCTGCGCGCGATCGCGCGCCTCAGCCCCGTCAACAGCCTCAAGACCAAGACGATCAGCTCGCTGCTCGTGTGCCTCTTCTGCTGCCAGTTCAACCTCTTCCCCACGTTCCGCTACGACATCCGCCAGCGCACGTACACGTGCAACAAGTGCGAGATCGCGGGCTCCGCGGTCGAGATCAACATGGTCGGGCGCGTGGTCGTCATCATGGGCACGCCGCTCGTGCTCAGCGTGCCCGAGTGCGCCGTCGTGGTGTGGAACGGCTGCTACCAGGAGTTTGCGCGCGGCGCCGACGTGCCGCGCGAGCCGGTCGTGCCGTGGGGGCGCCTCTCGGTCTCGTCCTTTTTCGGCGCGCTGCTGCGCGCGACGCTCCCGATGCAGTTCATCACGCAGGAGCATCCCGAGGCCCCCGCCACGTGGCCGTGCGCCTCGGCCGAGCTCATGCTCGCGCGCGGCGCGGGGCGCACCGAGAGCGTCGCGCTCGCCGAGGGCGCCGCGCTGAAGCGCTGCTGCATGTGCCGCAACAGCGTCGTCGCGCAGCGCTACCTGCTGCTCGACGCGCACAACATGTGCATGGTCACCGTGTGCGTGTGCAGCCGCCACGCGGTGGCGCAGCGCTTCATACACAGCACCGTCGTCACGGTCGCAGACTACCTCGACATGATCGCGCACATGCGCGCGTGACCGGCCGGCAGAAATTGTCGCAACGGGGCGAATGTAATAAAAAAAAACAAAAACATGTGGCCGAGGGACTACGCGAGCACGCCGCGCGCCCCGGATCGCGCGCACAGCGCAAACGCCGCCAGCGCCGCGTGTCCCAGCACAAGCAGCGGTAGGGCCGCGCCGAGGTCGCACCACTTTGCGCGCGCGCCGGCCGGCGCGCAGGCGCACAGCCCCCAGGCGCGCGCGCTCGACAGCGCGCGCGCGCGCGCCGCCACGCCGTCCTGCCGCTCCGAGGCGCGCAGCAGCTCGTCCAGCCGCCGCCGCCGTTCCGCCATGCGCGCCAGGGGGGGCCGGTAAAATCGCCCGCCAGGCTCGCGGGGCGGGCACACTGGGTGTTCCATAGCGCAGCACAGGCGCACGCGCCCCCGCCCCCCCCATTCCGTTTATATACCACTGCGCACGGGACGCGCGCAACTGCGCGATTCCCGCCATTCTTGCGACCCCAAAACGCCAACAACCGCAGCCCCGCCCTTCCGGCCCGTCCGAGCAGTCGCAGCGATGCTCGCGGCGCCGGCGCGAGCGCGGCGCAAGTGCGTGCCGACGGGGCCGTATGTCTGCGAGTGCGCGGGACCCGACGAGGACGACGTCGACGGGCAGATCTGCATGCTGCTCGGCGTGCTCGAGCAGCGCCTGCAGCGCTCGCCGTCGTGGGCGCACGCGCTGCGCACCATGCAGGAGAGCCCCATGTGGCATCGCGGGGGCGTGGTGGCGATGAAGTCGACCGTGCCCGGCGAGACGGCCGGGCAGGGCCTCTTTGTCGACGTGCTGCTCGGGCGCGACTGCCCCGCGTTCCAGATCCTCGCGCTGCTCGGGCGCAAGGGCGCGCGCCTTGAGCGCGGGTTCCGATACAACGACAACGGGACCTTTATCCTGTGGGACACCAGCGACGAGTTTGAGGCTGGCTGGGCCAACACGTGCTACGCGAGCGACACCGACGAGGGCGGCGAGCCGTGTCGCACCAACGCCGTGTTCCGCACCCTCCCGTTTTCCATGCCGGACCACGGGCACGACAGCGCCATTGTGCTCGTCAGCACGCGCGAGATCCCGATGATGGCCGAGATTTTTGCAGAGTATCCGCAGGACTTTGTCGCCCGCCGCTTCTCGCGCGACGAGGTCGGCCTGCCGGCGCTGAGCTGAGCTGGGCCCCGTTGCAGTGCTAATAAACAATGGCCACAGTCGCGTATACTCTGTGTCTGCGCTGTCGTTTTTCCGGCGTCTCTGGCTCCTCGTTCTGGGGACGCAGCGTCGTTTATTTTGGGAAACTCGCGGGCGCGCCGTGCGGCTGCAGCACCCGCGCAGAGCATGTGTGCCCGCACAGACTGCATACCCGCGCGCCTGCAGCGGTTTGGTGCGCTGTAGCGCGTATGCAGGTATATAACGACAGCGCGCGCCGCGCGCGCATCGCGTCGCGCGGCGATGCCTGTGCTCGGCATGGACTTTGGGTTGTCCAGGAGCATCGTGCGCATATCCGCGGACAACCTGATGACCAGAAACGTGTACGATTTTAGTGGCGGGCCCAAGAGCTCGAGCGAGGAGTCCTCGTCGCTCGAGGTGCCCCGTCGCGCCCGCACTCCCTCCCACGCCATCATTGCTGTGACTGAGGCTTGCCGCACCACCGCGCGCCTGACACTGCGTGCAACGCACAGAATGCCGACAACGAAACGCTCATGAAGACCATGGTCTGCAGCGAGGCGGTGGTGCAGTCCGCGCTCGGGCGCATCCGGAAAAAGATCCAGACCTCTGTCGTGGAGTTTTCGGGGGCGCAGGCCGCGACGCTCGACACGCAGTGGTTCCAGAAGCTCGCGACCGACAGCGTCATGTACATATCGTGCTTCGGCTTTGTGCCCGTCAAGCTCGTGAAAATCCAGGTCGACAAGAAAGCGGCTGTCGTCCCCGTGGTCGTGCCGCTCTCGCAGATCGATTGGGAGTACGAGACGGAGATCGGCAGCCTCTTCACATGCCCCCGCGTGTACTACAAGGACAATGGGAGCGAGACGGCCGCGTACCCCCGCATCTACGTGTACTGCCTGCAGTCGCACACCGTGGATCTGTGCCAGCTCGGGGCGCTGTGCTCCGCCCTCGAGCCGTACCGGCAGCTGCTGTCGGCGCGCGCGTACACGAAGCGCTGCAACGAGGAGAACCTCAAGAACTACCGCTTCGTCGAGACCCGCACGCGCGAGCCGCCTGTGCCGCGCGCCGGCCCGCGCGTCGACATGACGTCGGTGCTCGAGCAGACCATGCGGCAGCTGCCCCGCGACACCAACAGCCACGGCGACGACGCCGCGGCGATCGGCGACGCGCAGTTTGTGAAGCAGCGCCAGATCCACGCGCTCATGGCGGCAAGCCACGGCATGCCGTGCGTGCTCCCCGACGACTGCGTCGTGAGCGACTGCCAGCACGAAGTCCCGCAGCTGAACATGGCCCTGTACGCGCAGACCTTTGAGCGCAGCGTGTACATGGCGCTGGCGCTGCAGGCCACCACCGCCCAGACGGCGCAGCAAGCCCTGCCGGCGCGCCCCAGAACGCCCGGCGCGGGCTTCGCGCCCGCGCCCGCGCCGCCGCCCGCCGACTCGACCGATGAGATCGCCGTGCTCCTCACGGAGCTCGAGCACATGCTGGGCCTGTTTGCGTCGGCGACGCTCGACGGCGCGCTGGCGGAAAAGGTCCGCAAGTTCGAGGCCGAGATGCAGAGCCTGCGACCGCCGCACGCGCGCAAGCGCAAGCGCCAGCGCCAGCAGGGGCGCTCCAAGATCCTCCTCGGCACCGAGAGCATCAACGTCCTGCAACTCTGGGTGCGCCCGATCGTGGAGTGCAGCATACAGCCGCACGTGAGCAGCGACATGGCGCTGACCACGAAGCTGTACGAAGAAGGGTCCATCACCAAGGACACCTACAGCAAGTACGTCAACAAGACCACGGGCCTGGACACTTCCGGAGCCAGCGGCAAGCCGCGCCCGACCGCATAGGCGGAGGCGCAGCGAACCCGGGGCTCTGGAGTGCGGGGCACGTCGGGTGGGGTCGCAAGGACCCAACGCTGCGGCAGCCGGCGCATCACGCGAGAAGAATGGCGCGCGGCAAACTGCACGCTGTCGTGCGCGAGGGCGGCAAGCCGCCGAAGAAGGCCAGCAAGGCCCAGCGGAAGGCCGCCGCGACCGCGAAGCGTCTGGCCACCAACGCCGCCAAAAAGGCCAGCCAGGCGCAGGCGCGCCTGGAGCAATGCCCGGCGGAGTCGGACGCGACGGTGGACAGCGGGCCTCCGTCGCCGCAGACGCCGGCCTACGCCGAGGGGTCTGCGCCGGTCTCGCCGCACACGGCGCAGTTTTAAAAGTGAGGGTCCAATAAACACACGAAAAACCACTTGCGCGCGCCTACTTGCGCTGCGGCCCGCGGGGCACGACCCGCCGGCGCACCCCGCAGTCGTCTGCGCCGGTCTCGCCGCACACGGCGCAGTTTTAAAAGTGAGGGTTCAATAAACACACGAAAAACCACTTGCGCGCGCCTACTTGCGCTGCGGCCCGCGGGGCACGACCCGCCGGCGCACCCCGCAGTCGTCGGCGCCGTCTGACTCGGTGGTGTCGCCGTGCGTCGCGTCGTGCTCGTCGCTGTCTGCGGTCTCCTCCTCACTGTCGTCCTCGTCGTCCTCCCCGTCGTCCTGCTCCTCGCCCGCCTCCTCCTCCTCGTCGTCGTCGTCGTCCTCGTCGTCGTCCTCGTCGTCCTCGTCGTCGTCGTCGTCGTCGTCCTCGTCGCACTCCTGGCTCGACTGGTCCTGGCGCCAGTCGCTGTCGATGCTGTCCGAGTATTCGCCCTGCAGGCCGGACGTGTCGCTCTCGCCCACGTCCTCGCTCTCTGCCGTGCCGCCGTCGGGGCAGTCGAGATGCGCAGCGTCGAACTGCCCGTCGTCGCCGCTGGCGCCGCACGCGTCGTCGCCTGCGCGGCTGCGCTTGCGCGGCGGCAGCCGCGCGCCCGCATCGGCGCCGGCGCTCTCTGCCTGTGTTCTCTGCTCCATCGCCTCGCGCGGTGGGTCCGGCGCTCCGGGGCCCGGGGGCTACTGTTGGCGTCTTTTTTTTTTGTTGCACCTGCTCTACACCGCGGACCGCCACACCCGGTCGCCGTCGCCGCTGTACCCGCCGCCGCGCGCGCCCTGCCCGCACGGGCCCCACTGCCCTCCCCGCCCGCTGTACCACGGCCCCGTGGCCTGCACGACCGGCCACGCCATTTCGCCGCCCGGGCCGCCGTACGGGACCGGCGCAGCGTAGGTGGGCAGCATCTGTCCGTCCGCGCCGCGCGGCGCGCACCACATGCTGTTCGCGGGCGGCGGCGGCAGGGGCGGCGGCGCCAGGGGCGGGGCTGCCGCCTGCGGGCAGCACCGCCAGGCGCGCGCGCCGTGCTGCGTCTCGTCCGGCGCGGACCGGCACACGCACAGCGCCAGCGCGACCCCCGCGGCCACCACGAGCCCCGCGGACAGCACGACGACCGCCACCACCAGCGCCACCGCGCGCGCGCTCTGCGGGCTGCGGAGGTGCCGCCCGCAGTCGCGGTTGTAGTCTGCGACCGGCGCGGTCGGGCAGCGCGCGAGCCAGTCCTGCAGGAACAGCCCGTAAAAGACGCCGCCCGCGCAGTTGGTCTCGGGGTAGCACGCGATGCGGTCCCGCTGCGAGGCGCACTGCGTGTTGCTGCTGTTGACGCCGTACTGCCACTCGCACGACCGGCTCTGCACCGACTCGACTGTCGCGGTGCCGCAGGACCCCGCCAGCGACAGGACCAGCGCCGCGCGCAGCAGACTCCGCGCCCCTATCATGTGGGCTCTGTCTCGCGCGGAGGATCCCTGCAAACTGTTTATATACCCGCAGAGCGGCGCCAGCCCCACGCGGGATGGGCGGCGCCCGGCGGGCGCTCAGTGCGACGCAAAGCGGTACGTGAGCATGATCTTGAGGTCCAGCGTGTAGGGCCGCTGCATCACTATGTTGGCGTACCGATTCTTCTTGCTGTTGAGCTCGTCGATGTCCTCCTCGCCGGTGAAGTTGAGGTCCGTGAAGCACGACGCGGGCATTTCGTTGAAGTTGGTCTTGTCGGTCTTGCCAAAGTTGATGGTCATCTGCGAGAGGTCAAACGTCTTGCTCGACTTTGCCAGGATGTTCTCGCGCAGCCACGCGCACGCCTTGTGGAACACGCTGCGGTGTATCTGGCGCCAGTTGGGGGTCGACGTGGGCTGGGCCGTGGGCGGCTGCGTCCCGAAGTCCTCGCTCTTCTTGTCGAGGAGCTGCACGACCGGGTGCTGCAGATGCACCATGACAATGTCGCTCTCGGGCACGACCATGGCGCACAGCGTCTCTGCGAAACACGTGTGCCGAGTCAGGGCCGCGCAAGGCGCCGCGCGCACGCGGGCACGCGCAAGCCCACGCACCTAGATTCGTGGTGTCCCACTTGGAAAAGTCCTCCTCCCAGTCGGACATGAGCTTCTCGTCGCCAAACGACTCGAAGACGCATTTCGGAGTCTGCATGACGTGCCGCGCGGGCATGATGTAGGTGAAGCGCTCGCCGTGCAGCGTGTACTCGCTCCCAGGGATCCCGGCGATGTGTATGCCCATCGCGAACGGGAACATGTTGCAGGACCCCGCCTCGACGACCACCCGGTGGAGGTGAACGCGGCGGAGCAGCGAGTTGGTCTCCTGGACCATCTGCTGCGACTTGGTCGCGTAGTCCGAGAGCATGATGCTGCGCATGATGTTCTCGTTCATGTGGAACTTGCGCCCGTTGACGCCCTGCAGCTCGAGGAAAGCGATGGACGCCGTCTTCGAGACAAAGACGCTGCACGAGCGCGTCTTGTTGTCGACCTGCTGCTCGGTCGCGCTCGGGGCGACCCAACCGCCGTCGTGCGGCGCCTGCATCGCGGTGCGCGCGCGCGCCGCGCCGCGCGTTTATACACGCCTGGGGGCGACGCGCGGAACCACGCCTCGCGCGCGCGCGCCGGCGGCATCGCGCGCGCGCGCCTACGGGCCTTGCAGCCTGATAATGTCGGCCAGCACCCTGTTCGGCACAAGTTGGTGCGCGTTTATGGGGTTGCGGGTGATGGGCGACGTGGCATCGGTCGCCAGATGCGCCTCGATGCAACTGCGCTCCCAGGTGTAGCCGTCCGTGTCTGTGACCGGGTGCACCATGCGCATCAGTGAGATCGGGCAGCACAGGCAATCCTCCAGGTCCTCGGGCGCCGCGCGCGCACCGCGCGCGCGGCGCTTTACGGCAAAGCACACCATGGCGTAAATCACGGCGGCCGCCATGGCGCCGCCGGGCAGGAAGCCCGCGTGCGGCCACACCTCGAACCACAGCGCTGGGATCTTGACCTCCTCGGGCGCGCGCCGCGCCGCGGGCCTTTCGCCGCGGTTGAGCTCCTCCACGCGCACGAGCCCGAGCTGGCGGTTCAGCACGTGCATCCGCACGTGCAGAGTGTTTTCCACGGCGAATTGCGCCCACGGCGAGCGCTGCGAGAGGTCCTGCAGGCGCTCGTCAAAGATCTGCAGGCGCTCGTCAAAGATACTCATGGCCCAGGACTCGTGCTCGAGTATGTCCAGCAGCTGCGGGCTGCGCACCAGCGCGTCGCACAGGAACGCGGCGACCCGCCTGCGCGCCTCGCCGGCCGGTGCTGTATGGCTGTGTGTCTCTGGAATATCGTTGTCTTGCACCAATTCGAACGTGGCCTGCAGATCGCTCAGCGCATCGTCCGACGAGTCCACCTCTATGACAGCAAATTTCCGGACCAGTTTCCGGAACCACCAGAACGGTTTTTTCTTATCGAGCATGAAGTCCACCTCGACGTCGATTTCGTCTCGTTCCGCCAGCACCTCCCACTTGAGCTGCTTGACCCAGGGGAGGGCCTCGACAGCGCGGGGCATCTTACTGCCCGCCCCGCTCTTGGCCCGGCGCCGATGCGCTAGGATCTGCTCGATAATTTCGTCGCGCAGCCCCGCGCGGTTCTGGCGCACAGTCTGCTCCGCCCACGGGTCGTCGTTCAGCGCCGCCGCGATCGCCTTGAA
>Ga0209284_10006039_pt1 | contig 11993 bp, 10 predicted proteins | sample FRY03_FD_187211 | JGI IMG/M metagenome (GOLD analysis project Ga0209284, IMG submission 187211) | Freshwater microbial communities from Lake Fryxell liftoff mats and glacier meltwater in Antarctica - FRY-03 (SPAdes) (version 2) | ecosystem: Environmental > Aquatic > Freshwater > Ice > Glacier... | reverse complement strand
TCTAAAAAGTTCTTCCAAGAACTCGCCTTTTTTATATTGGGAATATTTGCCCTTGCAAAAGCATTCCGCTTGTATATGCCGAATAACAATTTTCGTACGAAATTCTCTGTTTTTTAATATTGCCTCCATCCTATACTCTTAAATTAAATTATATTTGTTCGAGAATGGGAGTTCTCAGACGGACTGCCGTTAGCTGCAACCCGTGAGGACAGTGCAAACAAAAAACTTACTGCAAGAAACGAACAGAAAAAAATCAAACGCTATGCAATATTTAATGACAGGTATAGAACTTCATCCCGACAAAGGTTTTGGAATTACTGCCGATGCTTATTACAAAAGTGCTGAACATTTACAGGCAAATCATTTTGAACATTACGACTCAACTCAACAAGCTGAATTACCCCAAAACTTTTTGTATAGACATACAATTGAATTGTATTTGAAGTCGCTTATTATAATATTTCACCGTAAGTTGAAGATTAATTATGGAACAGTTCCATTTGACAGCGAGGAACCAGAAATATATACTGACGGAGTTTGGCGGAAATTATACAGTTGTCATTTCATTGATAAACTTTACGAGTATTGGTTAAACAATCTCCTACTGCCAAACATTAATTTACTTAATGAAAAGGCACCGGAAGGTGATTGGCAGGAAACAAAAAAAATTACAGCCCTGTTTTCAATCATTTGCAAATACGACCAAGACAGCTCTTACTTTCGGTATCCAATTACTAAAAATAGTTCGCTTGACAACAAAAAATATACAATGCAAAAATTCAAGTCGGACACCCTTAGAGGATTTATAAAGGAAATTCAAGAACAAAAAACATCACCGACCAAAGGAACTTTTACAATGTTGCTTGTTGACGATGAAGACAACATTGTTGAAGCTTTCAAGCAAGTTGAAAATATTTTATCTGATGTCAGAGATGCATTGAAAGAGGTTGCGTTTTATTTTCATTGTATTCATATTATGACAAGAGTAACAATATGTGCAGGAATGTAAATAGCCTTGAACAAACTGACTGCAAACTTACACCGATAGCGCTTCGTGACGGGATTCGGGCAGCAGCTAACACACGGCTTGTTCTATTTGGGCATTCGGCGTTGGCATTTGCAAATATTGTCCGCTGACAGCGGAAAGATTTTTATTTTTCTTTGCAAATGTCCATTAAACATTTAGCTTTGTTATTAATATTTCGGTAGACATTGTTTCAAATCCCAAACAAAACAAGCCGCGAAAACGTTAGGTGCAAGCGTAAAGGACGACTCACACGACCATCGATAAGCAGACAATTAAACGAAAAAGTAAACCATTTTGACAAGTGACCAACATACAGACCATATCATAAACGGGCAACGAGTAAGCCGACACTCATTGCCGACCCTTCTGTATTTTCAATTTTTTTCCACCGCACTTTTTTTTAATTCAATTTTAGCCAACCGCACAAATGGCACATTTGGTTTTGCCCGACACACAAGCCGACCCTTCGCAAAACCAAAAGAGCCATTTTTTGCCACCGCACAGAATGACATTAGGACTTTAAATAATTATCTTAGCAACCTGACAATTATAGAATGGCATTAAGCTGGAACGAAATAAAAGATAGAGCATTAAATTTCTCAAAAGAATGGGCTGACACTTCAAACGAAGAAGCAGATGCAAAACCATTTTTAGTTGAGTTTTTTAATGTGTTTGGCATTAGCAGTAAACGTGTTTCGACCTTTGAACACAGAGTAAAAAAACTGGACGACAAAGACGGTTATATTGACTTGCTTTGGAAAGGAACAATTTTAATTGAAATGAAAAGTCGAGGTAAAAACCTCGACAAGGCATATCAACAAGCCAAAGACTACACACACGGACTGAAACAACACGAATTACCAAAATACATACTCATTTCAGACTTTGAAAACTTTAGACTTTACGACCTTGAAGAAGATAAGACCGTAGATTTTAAACTCAACGACCTTGTAAATAACGTTCAGCATTTCGGATACATTTTAGGTTATCAAAAAAAGGTTTACAAAGAACAAGACCCTGCAAACATTAAAGCAGCAGAGTTAATGGGTAAGCTTCACGACAGACTTGAAGAGATTGGATATACAGGACATCCATTAGAAGTTTATTTGGTTCGTATTCTGTTTTTACTTTTTGCCGAAGACACAACCATTTTCAACAAGCAACAATTTCAAGAATTTTTAGAACACCGGACAGCCGAAGACGGAAGCGACCTTGCATCAAAACTGCAAGAATTATTTCAAGTATTAAATACTGCAAAAGAAAATCGTTTTAAAAATCTTGACGAACAACTTGCCGACTTTCCTTATGTAAACGGAAAACTTTTTGAAGAAAACTTGCCTACGGCAAGCTTCGACACAAAAATGCGTCAAGCCTTGCTTGACTGCTGTTACATTGACTGGAGTAAAATATCGCCAGCGATATTTGGTTCAATGTTTCAAAGTGTAATGAACCCAAAAGAACGCAGAAACTTAGGAGCACATTACACAAGCGAAACCAATATTTTAAAACTTATCAAACCTCTTTTCTTGGACGAACTTTGGAAAGAATTTGAAAGCATCAAAGACAACAAAAATAAACTACCCGAATTCCATAAAAAATTAAGCACTCTTAAATTCCTTGACCCTGCTTGTGGTTGCGGAAATTTCTTGGTTATCACTTACCGAGAATTACGATTGCTTGAATTAGAGATTTTAAGAGCATCAAACAAAACAGGACAAAGAGTATTTGACGTTAGAGAAATAATTTACCTTGACGTTGATATGATGTATGGAATAGAATATGAAGAATTTCCTGCAAGGATTGCCGAAGTAGCAATGTGGCTAATTGACCACCAAATGAATATGCAAATAAGCAATGAGTTTGGGCAATATTTTGTTCGTTTACCATTGAAGAAAGCGGCTAAAATTGTTCACGGTGACGCATTAGAAACTGACTGGGAAAATGTTGTTTCAAAAAACGACCTTTCTTTTATTCTTGGAAATCCGCCTTTCATTGGTTCTAAAATAATGAAGCAAAATCAGCGTGACCAAATTGTAAAGCAGTTTGACAATGCAGACGGAAGCGGAGTTTTAGACTATGTAACAGGTTGGTATATTAAAGCAGCAAAATTTATTCAAGACACAAAAATTAAGGTTGGTTTTGTTTCTACAAACTCAATTGTGCAAGGCGAACAGACCAGCATTCTTTGGGGACAAATGCTGAATAAATACAAAATCAAAATTCATTTTGCTCACCGAACTTTTAAATGGAGCAATGAAGCAAAAGGAAATGCAGCAGTTTATTGTGTGATAGTTGGCTTCGCCAACTACGACACTAATAACAAGAGCATTTTTGAGTATGAAGATATTAAAGGCGAAGCTCACGAATTGAAAGTTAAAAATATCAATCCGTATTTAGTAGATGCAAAAGATATTTTGATAGACAAAAGTTCTAATCCTATTTGCAACGTTCCGAAAATGAGTTTTGGTAATATGCCTTTAGATGGTGGACACTTGCTATTATCGGATGAAGAGAAAAACGCATTTGTTTTAAAAGAACCCAAAGCAGAAAAATTTATTAAGCCATTAATTTCTGCTTATGAATTTTTAAACGGTGAAAATCGTTGGTGTATTTGGCTTGTTGGAGCAGAACCAAGCGAACTAAAACAATTACCCGAAGTTTTAAAACGTGTTGAAGCAGTAAAGAAATTTCGTCTTGACAGCGTTGCACCTTCAACTCAAAAATTCGCAATTACTCCAACTTTGTTTCGTGATAGAAATCAACCCGACACTTATATTTTAATCCCAAGCACAACATCAGAAAACCGCAAATACATTCCATTAGGTTTTTTCGGTAAAGACGATATTGCAAATAATAGTTGCCACACAGTCCCAAATGGAAATCTTTATCATTTCGGAATTTTAATGTCTACGATGCATATGGCTTGGGTAAAATCTGTTTGCGGGCGATTGGAAAGCCGTTTTAGATATTCAAAAGATATTGTTTACAATAATTATCCTTGGCCAGAAAACCCTAACGACAAACAACTCAAAGCTATTGAAACTGCATCGCAAAAAGTATTGGATGCAAGATTAGAATTTCCTAAAAGTTCTTTATCTGATTTATACGACCCGTTGACAATGCCACCAGTTTTAATAAAAGCACACAACGAGTTGGACAAAGCCGTTGACTTAGCTTACAGACCGCAACCATTTACAAGCGAAGCCAACAGAATGGTATTTTTATTTGAACTCTACGAAAAATATACGGCAGACCTTTTCACAAAAGAGAAAGTTAAGAAAATAAAAAAGAAAGAAAATGGACAATAGAGATTATGAAAAAGATTGGCCAGGTTTACCAATAAAATATTTGATAGTTGCTTCTAAAGAATACATAGTTTTTTTGGATGATGCAAATGACCTTGATTGGAAGACATCAGATGCATTTGATTTGCGGACAGAAACTCCACAAGAAAAGAAAGAATACTATTCTGCAAAAAATGAAATTGATAGTGCAGAAAACATATTTATAAATCACCTTGATGAAAATGTAGTAATAGGTTTCAAAAGACAATTAGGTGAAGCATTGGTTCGGGCTTTTGAAGGTGATTATGAGAATGCAAGGAAAATGGTAAAACTTGCACAAGAGTATATTCTCAAAAGAAACATTGAGCAATCAAGATTTATGTTTCTGGTAAGTTGTGGTGTAACAACTGGTGTTGCGGTTTTTTTTGCAACAATTTTTTGGTTGCTCAGAGAGCAACTCATTTTAAATCTTGGCAACACAGTTTTTTTTGTTTCGCTTTCCATTTTAATTGGTTCATTGGGTGCTTTACTTTCAGTCATTCTGAGAATGGGTAAAACAACTTTAGATTATAATGCAAGCAAGAAACTTCATTACCTTGAAGGTTCAAGCAGAGTAGTTGCAGGAATGATTTCAGCATTTATTGTTGCACTTTGTATTAAAACAGGAATTTTACTTCCAATATTTACAAAAATTGAATCAACAAATATTGCAATGGTATTAGGTGGATTAATCGCAGGTGCAAGCGAACGCTTTGCACCCTCAATAATAAATAAACTTGACGGAATATCTAATTCAAATAAAAAATAACAAAATGAAAAGAAGAATTTTAATTATTACAAACGCTGGCAAAGTTGGTGCTGAAAACTATTGCGAAGGTGTATTCAAAGACAAAGCAAATTATGTTGCTTTTTTTAAAGCAGGCTATGGCGGGTTTTATTCAGATGCGGAAATTAGAACTTTTGATAAACCAACTAAAGCGAAGGTTCGTGAAGAACTTGCTTTATTGACAACAGATGGTATTGAATTTTCAATTTTAATTTTTTGTGGGCACGGTTGGTATTCAACGGTAAGTAACACAAATATTTTTGAACTAAATGATAACAATGAGCAAATTGATTCTTTGGAATTTCGTGCTGGTGCAAAGAAAAGAATTGTTATAGAAGACAATTGTAGAAAGCCACATAAGGAATATATAAATGAAAGTTTAATTAAAGGATTTAGTGCAATGGCTTTATCTGACGGACACAGACGACAAGTTAATCCTGAAGAATGCAAAGCTTTATACAACAAAAAAATTGCAAGCTGTCCTGAACAAATAATCATTGGGCAAGCTTGTAGTGTTGGTGAATTAGCGGGCGACAGTCCAACAAATGGTGGTTATTATTCAGGTAGTTTACTTAAACAAACAGTAAGAACAGCGGAAGCGGATTTACAATCAATAGATTTGTCAAAGAGCTATAAAACATACAGTTTTCCATTGAGCCATAACAATGCAGTTCCCTTAGTCAAAAGTCTTAGTGGTAACACCCAAAATCCACAGATAGAAAAACCAAGAGTTCCAGACACAAATGATTATTTACCTTTTGCAGTTATAGCTTAACAACTAAAATAAAACCAACGCATTTTGCAAGCACATTTAAAAACCGCACCAGCAAACGCACAGACCAAAGTTTTTAAAAGAGCTTGCAAAGCCGACCCAAAGAAAAAATTGAATTAAAAAAAAATTCCAACGCTTCAAAAAAATTAAAAATCCGCAATGCACAGCCGACACTCAATGACACGACAACTCAATAACGACAATGGTTTACAAGCACAGCGGACAGAACGCCAGCACCTAACAGCTAAGGATTCGTTGCGTCTGAAAGACGTGCAATGAAGCCAATGTTGCACGGAACATTTGATAGTTTTTATACTTATGGGGATTTCGTTGAAGAAGGTAGGTGTATAAAAAATGTTGTTGAAAATAATTTTATTGAATTCGTATTGAAATTTGCCTCTGTTCGTTTTATTCTAAATTTAATGCTAAAATTTATATTTGAGTAGTACTATTTATTGAGTTTTTTCAGGGCAAAGCATAGCAATTTCAGTCAGCTTATAGCAGATTTTTTTAAGCTTTAATTTCTCGGCTTGGGTTCCAGATGGGTGGGCCACTTAGCCACACTTGTATAATTTGTCTAATCCGGCCATAGTGTACCACCCATTCCGGTGAAAGTGTACCAGTGTAGATTAGTTTTAAGAACAGCTAGAACGATTCAGCATGCGCAATTTATAGAACAGAATAAAATCAATATCGAGTCCAACAAAGAATCTTTCAAATGTCGACAAGCCATCGTAGAGCATCCCTACGGAATTATAAAACGACAATGGGGTTTCTTATTACATCATGACAATAAAAGGCAAGGAAAGGGCCAGTGCTGATGTAGGATTGATGTTCATAGCTTACAATCTACGACGAATCATAAACATTTTAGATGCTGATATTCTAAAAAGTTCTTCCAAGAACTCGCCTTTTTTATATTGGGAATATTTGCCCTTGCAAAAGCATTCCGCTTGTATATGCCGAATAACAATTTTCGTACGAAATTCTCTGTTTTTTAATATTGCCTCCCTCACATCCTCTTAAATTAAATTATATTTGTTTGAGAATGGGAGTTCTTGGACGGACTGCCGTTATAGGCGATTTTAAAAATTAGATATTTAGCAAACTTTTCTGACTGATATTTAATCGGTTATAAAATAATAGTTTCACTTTAGTGAAACTGTATTATCTTCACAATATGAGGTCATTGCAGAAATATAGAAACATCATTTTCTATCAAGACTATTTCCAAAGCTTCTTTAGTAAACAATCAAAAAAAGTAAAAGCAAAAATCGTTTGGACATTTGATGTGGTAGAAAATCTTGAAAGAGTTCCTGAAAGATATTTAAAGCATTTAGAAAATACAGATGGTTTATATGAAATCAGAGTTCAAACCGGATGTGATATATTTAGAATATTTTGCTTTTTTGATCGCGGACAAATAGTAGTATTAGCAAACGGATTTCAGAAGAAAACACAAAAGACACCAAAAAGTGAAATTGAAAAAGCACTTAAAATAAAATCAGAATATGAAAACAAAAAATAAGAACTTGACGACTCTTGAAGAGTTCAAAGAAAAGAATTACGGAAAACGCGGGACAAAAAAACGGGATGAGTTAGAAGCAGGATCCGAGAATTTTTTTATTGGTGTAATGTTGCAACAAGCAAGACTTGAAAAGGGCTTGACCCAGGAGGAACTTGCACAGAAAGTAGGAACCACGAAATCTTATATTTCAAAAATTGAAAATAACATAAAAGAAGTTCGTATTTCAACTCTCCAAAAAATTGTTGAATTAGGTTTAGGTGGACACTTGCAACTTTCAATTAAACTGTAATGGCAATTATTGTGTGAGCAAAAAAACCGCTTATAACAGCTAAGGATTCGTTGCGTCTGAAAGATCTGCCTGCCCGCCTCGGCGGAACCAATGAAGTCCCTACCTTGAGTAGGCAGGTATGTTGCACGGAAGCTTTGATAGTTTTTGAGTGTATGGGGATTTCGTTTTTGGAGAGTGGTGTATAAAAAACAATTTCGAAAATAATTTTATTGACTTTGTATTGAAAATTGCCACCCTCACATCCTCTTAAATTCGATTATATTTGTTCGAGAATGGGAGTTCTTAGACGGACTGACGTTAGTCATAACCCTATGGCGACACTGCAAACTTTAAACTGACTGCAAGAAATGAAGCATTATTACTATTCTGACAACAATCAACAACTTGGACCGTTCACTTTAGATGAACTCAAAGGTAAGCGGCTTAAAAAGTCAACTTTGGTTTGGACAGATGGCTTAGAGGAATGGACAACCGCTGATACACTTGACGAACTCAAAGATTTTGTAATTTCTGAACCACCGCCATTGCCAAGTAGAAAAACAAATGAGATAGACAATACAGTAAAAATAAAATTGACGGCTCCAAGTAATTCAAGCGACTATATAAAGGAAAGTGAGGCAACTGTTATCGGAATTCTTTTTCTACTCTCTCCAGTTATACTCAAACTTACAGGTGTATTCACTTTTGAAAGCGAAGAAAGCTATAATCAAGCAAGAGCATTTACAGCAATAGCTTCATTAATAATGCGAATTTTTGTAACAGTTTGGGTTGTTGGTATTGCAAACAGACAGAATAGAAATTCTAACGGATGGGGATGGTTTGCATTTTTCCTTCCTTCAATTGCCTTAATTGTAATTGGACTTCTAAACAAACTTCCATTAAAAATAATTATTGATAGTTCGCTTTCAACAGACGACCAAATCACAATTCTAAAGCAGAAGTCAGAAGAGTTAAAAAGCGATTTAAGATTTAATGAAGCGTTGTCTGTTCTTATTAAAATCAAAGAACTGAAAAAGGATTATCCAATGATTGAGGAAGAAATCAATAACTGCAAATCAAAAATTGATGGAATTAAATACAACACCAATAAGAAACAAGAGAAAGTTAAGCCCGAAAATGTTATATATGATTATGAAACGAGTAAAGGAAAATTAGAAATTGAACAAAATCACAATTTTTATCCAGACATTGATCCTGGTAAAAAGGCATTACTAAATGGACTTCAAGCTCCAACAGGAAAATACAAGCTTGGTTTTATGTGGTATGTTCACATTGAAAACGGAATCGTAACAAAAGTTAGCACGCTTTAAGAGCAGATTACACTCCATAAATAAGTGGATGGAATTAAAGGACAATGCCAACTTGAAAGTGACGACAAGAAATTAACATTGACGGACTAAAAACAGAACTATGATTTGTGCATTATGTAAAGTACGAGAAGCCGACAAAAAGAATACTCACTTTTTGACAGACGGTATCATACGCAACTGTTTAAACCTTGACGGCAGCAAGGAGAGAGAAAAGGGTTTTTACTTTGACTTATCCAACGACAACGCTTTTATAGAATTTAATTTTCAGCGTGGCACTTCGGCTGACAAACTTGAATCATCGTTTGGCAGACAAGTAACTGACGAAGAAATTGTGAAAGCCAAAGCAATTCCATTTTCCGTTGACAATGTTTTTTGTAGTGCTTGCGAAAACTCATTCACAGAAATAGAAAACAAGTTTATAGCTGAAGTGCTTCCAAAGTTTAGGAACGCTGACTTATCCGCCATAGACAAAATAAGTCATAGCGACAGAAAGTTAATAAGAGTGTTTTTCTACTTACAAGTTTGGAGAACTTCAATTTGTGATAAAACTCTAAAACTTTCAGGAGATACACCAGAAAACATTAGACAAATCATTTTGAATTATAAATCGGTAAGCGAAAATGAGGTAAACCATTTTCCGCTTTCTGTAACTTACCTTGTAACAGTTGGTGACGAACAAGAATACACAACCAACTATGTAGGATATACAAGCGACAAAAATCCGAACCTGATTTTTATGAATGACTTTGTAATTCAATTTTACGAAAATCCAGAAGCGGTAAAATATTTTGACTTCTATGGATTGAACAACGAAGGAGACTTCAAAGAGTTAGTCAACTACCAAGAGGAAAACTTTATTTTCAACATATTTTCAAACGACAGACGGAAACAACTTCTAAAGGACTTTATTTCTGCTGAAAGAGTAAAACAAACAATCAGTTTTTACGCTGACACATTTGCAAAATTTTGGCTAAAACTTTTCGGAGTATACCCGCCAAGTCAGACAACGCAAGAGTATTTAAAAACACTTGTTGGCGAAAATGATTTTCACATTCTAAAATACACAAAGGAAAATATTGTTGAGGTAACCTTAAAATTCCTCCAAGACAAAATAAAATGAGACGAATGACAAGTAGGGCAGCCACTAAACAGCTAAGGATTCGTTGCGTCTGAAAGATCTGCCTACCCGCCACGGCGGAACCAATGAAGCCACTACCTTCAGTAGGCAAGTATGTTGCACGGAAGCTTTGATAGTTTTTGAGTGTGTGGGGATTTCGTTTTTGGAGAGGGGTGTATAAAAAACAATTTCGAAAATAATTTTATTGACTTTGTATTGAAAATTGCCTACGTTCGTTTTATTATAAATTTCAATGCTAAAATTTATATTTGAGTAGTACTATTTATTGAGTTATTTCAGAGCAAAGCATAGCAATTTCAGTCCGTTTAATATCTCCCTTCGTCCGATCTATCGGACTTTGCTCCCTTCTTCCGATAGTTATCGGACTCCGCTTTGGGCGTGTTGGGGAAGTGAAGCTTGAGGCTTAAATATCCACAAAAACATCGCGTTCAAAAAGGCATAAAAAGTAACTCCAGCCTGCGTTTCTAAAGTATCTTCATTAAGGAATGATCCGAGCACGATGAGTAAGAATGCGAGGTACACATAATTTTGATTTCTAACGGCGAGGCGTATGGAAAAAGTCAATACGAAGAGTAAAAATAATATTCCGGGAATTCCAAAAGCGACTCCAAAGCTTAAATATTGATTGTGCGATCGCAACCTCCACTCTTTTGTTAATTCGGAATTCGTTTCTTCATACATCTGTTGAAAAGCAGCGGGCACATCACCGGTGCCCACTCCGGTGAGTGGATGTTGTTTGATGATGGCAATGGAGGTCTTCCAATATTCTAAACGCTGCGCGAAAGAATGACCGCTCGCATTGCCACTATAATAATAATCGCGGTATTCACGAGAAAGTTCCTTAAGCCGATATTGAATGCTGTTTTTTCCTGCCGCAGCTTCCGGTGTGGGATAACCTTGTTCTATGAGACTTACATCTTCCTGATTAAGCGCCTGAACACCGACAGCGTCTTTACTCAAATTTTTATAAGTGAGGTAACGCATTAATGTCACCAATTGCATATGTCCTTGCTGATCTAAATCCCAAACACGTTGTTGGCTACGCTGCATCCAGGCGGTATCCATTTCTGTTTCGGTATAATTCCTCCACACCCATCTCCCCACTTCCATCTCTTGTCTGGACCAATCATTTTTGTATTTATTTCCGCGTGCCGAATACCCAGAAGTTTCAACCTTCGCAACATCATACTGCTGTACCGATTGCACGAATACAAAGTCATAGCATGTATAGCCAACAAAAAATAAAAAGCAAAGAAGAGCAAATGCACTTACTTTAAATACGAGTTTCCGGGATTTTAATCCCCAATAAATCCCGGCAAAAAATATTAAAACTCCCAAGAGCAGGAGACCTGTAATCGACTGTAAGAGCATCAGAAAATAAATACTCCAACCTATAAAAGCAATGTATAAAAGTCGAAAGATTATATTTGAATTCGTCCATGCGAAATAGCTTGCTAAAACAATCCCGACATCTAGCAACAAACTCAAGCGAATATGGGAAATGTAAATACTTAGATCGCGGAAGTTTTTTACTTCACCGTGCATCCATCCCATCTTAAGTGCCCATCCGGATAAAGTAGAAATTAAAATTCCAATAAATAACATGTGGAATACAATTCGTACCTGCTTAACCGTTAGTGGCGGACCTGCAGCAATGAGCAATGGCATTAAGAGTAAAGGCAGCTTTACCCGAATGTCCTTCCATCCATATTTAAAATCGATGGTGTTCCACAATCCCAATACATGCATCAGAAATAAAGCAATCAACAACCAAAAGACGGGTTGCTTTCCAGCATTCTTTAAACGTTCCTTTAAATTT
>Ga0209284_10006035_pt1 | contig 12002 bp, 7 predicted proteins | sample FRY03_FD_187211 | JGI IMG/M metagenome (GOLD analysis project Ga0209284, IMG submission 187211) | Freshwater microbial communities from Lake Fryxell liftoff mats and glacier meltwater in Antarctica - FRY-03 (SPAdes) (version 2) | ecosystem: Environmental > Aquatic > Freshwater > Ice > Glacier... | reverse complement strand
GATGAAGATCTGAAAGCTCAGCGCGAGGCTCAGCATCTTCAGAAGGTCAAAGACATTGAAGATGGGCTGAATCAGAACGTGCATGCAGAACGTCTGGAACGACTGCAGTACGAAGCGACTCTGCACGGCCATGCGTTGCCCGAACGACTGGCCAGTCGATTGTCCGATCGTTTGGAAACGTTAAGGGTCAACGCTGGTCGTCGTCGCCGCACGATCATCCTTGGCTGCGTGGCCGGCGTTGTGGTTCTGCTGGGTGCGACCGGGCTGGCCATTCGGCACGTCGGCATCCGCAACACGGTCAAACGCCATGTGGCTCAACTGGGCCTGCTGCTGCCGGAAGCGGAAAAGACGGGCGTCGTCGATCCGCTCAAGCAGTACTTTGAACTGCTGGCTCAGGAACCGGCGACTATCTCGCAGGCGGTTGAAATCGTGGGACTTCGGCAGCAGTTTGAGGTTCTGAAAACATCGGAAGCCAGCCGAGTCGCGCAGATTGATCAGCTGTTGAATCAGGCGGGAGTGGATGTTCAGAAGGCTGCGATGCCAGGCGATTTTTCCCCGCTGTTTCAGAGTCTGAAGAACGCCGAGGAACTGGCCAAGAACACGGCCGAGAAAACTCGCGTCATGGTGAACGACACCATGCTGCGTGAACGTCTGTCAGAGCTGCAGAAGAAGGTGGATATGGAATTCAGTAGCAAGGTCGCTCAAATGAATGAGACCATTGCCGCGCTGCCTCAGGACAGTCTCGGCGGATACGACGAAGTGTTGCGCCAACTGACGGACATGCAGGAAGCACCCGACGTATCAGAAGGCCTGATCGCTTCCGTAACAGCCTTGCGTGGTAAAGTTTTTACGGAGCGTTCGGAAGTCAGTCTGCAGATGGGTATCGCCCGCGGCCTTCAGGAGATTACAAATTCAGTCGGTAATCTGGCAGGCTTTGTCGCACAGCTCCAAAAGTACGCGGAAGCTCATCCAGGCAGCACGCGAGCGGCGGATTTCCAGTCGTTGCTGAATTTTGAGCAGTCGTTGTGGAAGGGCGCTCAGGCGTGGAACGACATGCGGACACGCTTGCTGGCCGTCGATATAACGAGGATTAATCCTCGAGATGCCAAGACGCTGGTTGACGCGTTTTCGACATTTCAAAAGTCGTCCGGACCTTATGCCGGAGAAATGAACCTGGGAAATCGGCTATTGGCCCTACAGGCCGTGGCTCAGCGCCGTATCAATGCCGAGGGAACGTTGACCGATCATTTTCGCACCGTGTTTGACGGCAAAGCGATCTCGTCTTCGTTCCTGATCAAGCCGGAGAAGGCGGGCGATGTCGAAAAGGCCGGCGAGCAGTTCTATGCCGACGCGGCCCCTTTAATCGAAAAGAACAGTCTGGTGTTTGATTACTTTACGACGCCCAGTGGCGACCAGACGATCGCCAAAAAATTGAGTGCCAATGAATTTCCTTACGCCGCCTCGAGGAAACGTGATGACTGGTTGTCGCCGCAGTCGAAGCTGGCGGCCTCCATTCTGACCCAGCTGGAGGGAGTGAAAGAACCTGATTTTGAAGCCACCGTCGCGCGTCTGGTGACACGAATTTTGCAGGAGGAGTTGAGCCTTGATCCGATCCTGCGGCTGCTGCTGGTGGAGCGAATGATCAAAGCCGGATCGGATGGCAGTGTTTACATCGCGTCGCGCTGCGATAAGGCGATGGACGAAATTGCCGGAGCCGGGATTCCGAAGCTGACCAATTGGGTCGACACTCAGGATCTGCAGACGAAGAAGCTGCGAGTCACGGCGGAAGCGTTTCTGGAGAAGAATTCGATGCCGATCATCGAAGCGGTCACCGCAGCTCAGACGGACCGCGATTCTGCCCGAGAGGAAAAGATTGGCCCGTCACTGCGATGGGTCGGATGGATGACTCGCAATGCTCGGGCCGAATGGAGCATTCTGATGAAAACCGGAATCTCCCTGGACGGTGGAAAGCAGCTGTGTATTTTCCAGAAGATTACTCCGACCTCGATCCCTGAGAAAGTACATGTGGGAACGGTTGACGCCGAATTGAGCGTGAAGCTGACGGATAAAGTAGGGCAGTCTTCGACGACGGAGGGACGGCCCGTGTTTCAGATCCTGGATTCTGAGTAGAACAACATGTGATCACGCGAGTTGTGATTGCAAAACCCGTGAGTTGAGAAAGTGGCTTCATGTCAGACAGTTTTTATTTTCGAGTGCGCGGCGAGGTCAAAGGACCGTTCTCACGCGAACAGATCGTATCGTTGATTCGCAAGAAGCGACTTGGCCGGCATCATGAACTGTCCACCGATGCGGTGATCTGGACACGTGCCGGCGAGGTTGAGGGACTGTTCGAGTCGGTCGCTCCTGCGCGGGAAGAGCAGGAAGTCAGCTACGCGATTGCGGTACCGGAAACGGACGCCAAGCAGGACACGGTCGCCTCCGGCCGTTCATCCTCGAATAGTTCTGCCGACGACGATCAGGACGATGAGTGGCATTACGCCAAAGGCCGAAATACTCTGGGCCCGATCTCATCCAATGAGCTGCGAGCGATGCTGGCAACGGGCCGGTTGCTGGGATCGGATCGAGTCTGGAACAGCTCACTGGCGGACTGGCTTCCAGCCGAAGATCTGCCGCAGTTTATGGGCTCGGTACGCGAAGATTCGCAGCGACCGCGAACAACTGCAGTTCCGCGTGGCAGTGGTGGTGGCAGCGGCGGGACGTCAACCTACTTCGATATCGTGCTCGGACTCTCCAGCGGAACTTCGTTGCCAGAGGGAACGCTGTACAAGTATCCCAGCCTGACTCGCTATCTGCAGATTTCAGAAGGGATCAACAGGATCTTCTTTCTGCTGGGTCTGCTGGGAACGGCCGGCTGGTATATCTTCATGGTCGCGGCCTCCGGTATGACTCGTGAGGGATGGATGATCGGGTTGACGGTCTTTGTGGGCTTCGCGGCACTGCTGTTAAGCTGGCTGCTGCTCTGGTTCTTATTTATCTGTGCCATGGCAGGGCTCGAGTTTGTGCGAGTCATTATCAAGATCGAAGACAATACCACCCGAGCACGTTAGGCCGATCAATAGCGGCGTTCTTGTGAGGTCGCCGTTTGCGGTTCCTGCGACTGTCCCCTCGCCCCTGTGGGGGAGAGGGTTACGGTGAGGGGGTTGTGCTTTGCGTTTTCGTTCTTGTTCGTTGTCTGCCGCGTGAAGCCCCCTCATCCGGCCTGTCGGCCACCTTCTCCCCCGCAGGGGAGAAGGACAGTGGTGGAGGTTTTCTTTTCTGTATGCTGCTTTGTTCTCCTTGCGACTGTCCCCTCGCCCCCGTGGGGGAGAGGGTTAGGTGAGGGGGTTTGTGCTTTGTGATTTGGTTCTTGTTAGTAATCTGCCGCGTGAAGCCCCCTCATCCGGCCTGTCGGCCACCTTCTCCCCCGCGGGGGAGAAGGACGGTGGAAAGCTGTGTTCTGTCTTTGCCTGGTCTTACAGGATTGAGTGCCAAAAATCATGAATCAAGTGCGATCCGAAAAGCCCAACCCACTGCCCGAACGATTGAATTGGCATCGCTCCGACATTGAGCAGTGCCTGTACTTCTCCGGCAAACGATTTACGCGAGTCAATACGCTGCTTTCGTTTCTGTCCGGGCTAATGCTGTCCTGTGCCTTCTACATTGTGGTCATGCTGTTGCCGTGGCCAACGTTTCGCAGCAAGTTTTTCGATCAGGGGTGGATCCCATACGCGACCGTCATGGCGGCCGGGTGGTCGATGGCCATCCTATTTTATAAATGGCGCAAACTGTTGATGCAGCGCCGCTGTCTGGAGATGCAAGTGGTGCCAGACGATCCGGAATTCGTACTGTCACCGCACACGGTGGATGACGTTCTGGAAAGAATCGGAATGCTGGTCGATGATCCGCGTCAGTTCATGCTGATGAATCGCATCTCCATCGCTCTGTCGAATCTGAAAAATCTGGGCCGCGTTTCGGACGTCGATGAGATTTTGCGGTCACAGGCAGAAGCTGACGAAGCAGTTTCAGAATCCTCCTACATCCTGCTGGGTGGATTCTTGTGGGCGATCCCAATCCTTGGCTTCATCGGAACGGTGCTCGGCCTTTCGATCGCGATTGGGCAATTTGGAGTCGCCATGACAGCCGCCGGAGGATCGCCGGAAGCCCTGATGCCGGCTTTGAAGAATGTGACTGGTGGCCTGGGAATTGCCTTCGATACAACACTGGTGGCACTGATGTTTGCGTTGATCATTCAAATGCTGGTGACTTTTCTGAAGAAAGCCGAGCAGGAATTTCTGGACAGCTGTTCGGAGTATTGTTCGCGAAACATCGTGAATCGCCTGCGACTACTGCCGTTTCATGATGATGACGTGGCGTAGGACGGTCAGTCGCGATGTCACTCTTCCACCTGTTTGCATGAAAGCGAATTTGCATGGCAAAACGTGCTCGTACTGGCGCACCGCCGTTTTCTCTTTTCGCATTTCAGGACATCATCACCTGCGTCATGGGAATCATGTTGTTGCTGACACTGATGATGGCACTGCAGGTCAATGTATCGCCTGGCACAGGCATGGATGCGGCGATGCAGACCACGGTAACGAACCTGACGAACGAGTCGCAGCGATTGCTGGCTGACACTACGGCACTGGAAATCCAAGTGCGAGAACAGCTGGCCGTGATGAACTCCAGTGCGTTACTGGATGCTGAGATCCTGATCAAATCGCGGGATCTGATATCAGCCGATGTGACCGCGGCTGCTGCCGACCTGAATCGCGTCAAGGAATTATCCGGAGCGTCTTCTGAACGGTTGAAAGACGTTGGAACGGAGTTTCAGCTGCGTCAGCGCGATGCCGAAGAAACTCGGCGACTGCAGGAGCAAAGCCAGGAGATTCAGAAGGAGCTGCAGAAGCTGAAAAGTGGAGATCGAAAGATTTATAACGCGCACGACAGTGCCGCGAAAACGTGCTGGCTGGTAGAGCTGTCGGCGACTCACGAAATCAAAGTCGCGCAGCTGGGCCAGCCAGGGCCTCCGCGACTCTTCACAGACATCGATCGGTTGCTGGAATGGTTCAAAACGGTCTCGTCGGACGATGTGGCGTTTATGATTTTGCTGAAGCCTGATGCAACGCCATTATTCGATCAGATCAGCGCGACACTCATTCCGCTGGGCACGCCCTTTGGCTTCGATCTGCTGCCTCAGAATGCGACAGCATTTGACCCACCGGTGAAAGGAGCGGAACAGTGAGCCGTCGCAAGCTTGTCATCCCGGATAGCCTTGAGCTGCTGCTGGACACGATCTGCAACACGTTCGGCGCGGTCATATTCATTTCTATTCTGCTGTCACTGCTTGTGCGAGACAGTGGACTTCGCGAGGGTGTCGCAGCTCTTCCGGAAGAAGTGTCGGCCATCATCGCGGCCAGAAATCAGGAGATCACTCAGGCACGATCGCGTCAGGCGGTGCTGGAAATTCAGATGGCGCAGCAGCAGGATGTGCTGGAACGTTTCGCCAGCGACGAATCCAAACAACTGGCCACTGAAATCCTGATGGCAACGGACAGTCAGGTGCAGTTGCTGGAGCAGAAAACCAACGCGGTAGACGACATGACGCAGGCGGAATCTCAGGCGCTGTCCATGGAAGCCACAATGAAGCAGCAGGCATTGAAGCTGCATCAGGCACAACAGCGCCACAAAGCTCTGCAGCAGGAACTGCAGCAGGCGACAACGCTGTCCAGTCGCACGGCTCGCATCCCGCGTGTGCGACGGACAAAGAAATTTGGACTCGCCTATATGGTTCACGACGGCCGAGTTTATAGGGCCACAACGCCCGATGGCGAGATCGATGAAACGGACTGCGTTAAACATGAAGAGGGTGGCACGGTCCGTATCGCTCCGCGAGCCGATGGCGGTTTGGCAGTTTCGGGCGAGGCCGTTCATGGTGAGGCTGAGGAAGTTCAGCGAAACGAACTGCTCGCCAAGTTCCAGCGGATCGACAACGAACGTCAGTTTGTGCGTCTGTTCGTTTCCCGCAACTCGTTCTCGCAATTCATCCCTGTGAAGGATGCGATGATAGAACAGGGCCTGGAATATGAAGTCATTCTGTTTTCAATCGGTCAAGCCGAGTTGTTCCTGGGCAATCAGCAGCAAGAATCGTTTGTGCAGTAACTGCTTGTGTCTGGAGTCGGCGCTTCGCACTTGATCAGACGTTCATTCTTTGATGCCCAAATGCAGCTTTAGCGAATGCATTGGCGAATGCATTAGCCGCTCATGTGTATCAGTCAGCTGCAGCCTCTTGAGTCGGAAGGTTTCAACGTTCCTTGTGTTCTTTGGGGAGTAGCTCGTCTGGAAAACTTTGGGCCAGATGTGCTCGGAAGCTGGCCTCGGCACTGAGCCCCGGCGAGTGCTGGCGCGACTGAGCGACATTCGCTCGATGGGCGTCGTGCTGCCCACCCGCTCCGGCCCCAAAATCCAAACACGCTGTATCTCACAACCCACCGCCCACCACATTCGAACCCAAGTGCCGCGCTCACGGACCTTGAGAAGAAGCCTCAACAAAGTAAATCCGAATCGATGGGCCGTTTTCGGCCTGAGGTGTTTGTATCGTAGTCATCATCTCACCACGTACCTTGAAGTAACCAGCTTTGGATGCGTTCAGCAATTCGTCAAGCTGCACATCGATCGCATCATAATCCTGAATCAGGGACTCATGCTGTCGTGTAAACTCGACGATTAGTTCCGAAAGATCCAGGCAGTATTGCTCAATATCGGGCGTGAACTGCCTGACGATTCCGAGTCTTGTTTCTGCCTGGCTCAACCTTTGCCGTTGTTGAGCCAGGCCGTTTTCGAACAAATCCAGCATCCGAGCTACTCCCGCCCCATCTCCAAGGTTTCGTCTTGCGATTAAAGGAGCCATCTGGCGTTCCTGTTGAGCGACGGCGATCCGGGCCAGATTCACATCACCTTCGGCCTTTCGAATGAATTGCTTCAGGAATTTGATACTGCCCTGGGCACGATTCATAAACGCAGGCTCAAAGCTGGCTTTCCTGCCCATTGCCCGCAAAGGCTGCTTGTGCCAAAAGGTAGGATCATCACGAGTGCGCTGCGTCATCTGCGTGGCAACGTTCCGGATGCCGTCCGAGGAGGGAAGATTACGGATACGCTCTGGATCTTTGGTGATGGCCGTAAATTCAGCGAGCACTGCCGCATCGGGAAACGATTCCAGATGTTCTTTGCCCGGAAGCCGAAGAACGAGTTCCAGTTTTGGTTGTACCACCAGCCCATCTTCGGGCGTGCGACTGACCTGCAGTTTTAGAGTGCCGAAGCCCAGTGGAGATTCGAGGACGTCCAAAACGGTTTCCTGGAACTTCAATGGAAGCGTTAATGAAAAGCTTTTGGAACAGGCCGCGGCGGTTTCGACCAGCTCTTGATTTTCCGGTTCCACGTCGCCGTCCACGAGATCCAGACAAAGTGATTGCGGTGGCACGTTTGCCTGCTGAATCTCGAGGCAAAACGACAACAGAGAGTTCGGGGTCAGTTCGATGGCCTGCAATTCCGACGATCGCGGAAAAACAGTCTTTTGACAATTCACGAGGGACTCCCACTTGAGAGGAACCTCAGACAGATACGTGGACCGTTGCAGAAGAACGGCCGACCTGTCGCCGACGGAAATTTGCAAAGGCCACCACCTGAGCAGTTCAGCAGCCGAGATTTCGCGAGCCGCTTCACGCCGCCAGCGGAAGCTTAACTGATGATCGGGCATTGGTGCATCCGGCTCTGCGGAGCCAAGGGCTTTCAAAGTGTACTCACCCAATTCCACCTGTGTGCCCTCACGAGACGCCACGACCAGCCATTTTTCGGTATTGGAGGGAGAACGCTGCAGTTCAAGCTGGAACGGACAGGCGGCAAATAATGGAACCGCCGCTTCACATAAAGACAGTTTCACATCCTCGCCATGTGTACGCAGCGGCAGCGGCTCCGATGAAACATCTGCTCCCGGCGGAGGCAGTTCAAACAGCCACTGCCCATGACGATCGTGACAACGTAGATCCGCTTTAATGAATGAAAATGGTCCGTCCTCGTTTGACGCGGCCTCACGTGCGGCTTTCGCCTGAGCGTCCATGGCTTCCTGACGAATACGTTCGGCCTCTTGTTGAGCCGCTAGTTTTGCCTCGGCGAGTTTCGAATCGGACCCCTTCTTTTTCATCGCCTCTTCCGCAGCCAGTTGTTCCTGACGTTCACGTTCTTTCTGATCGCGGCTGTCTTTCTGCACCTGTTCGCGGGCGCGAGCGGCCTCTTCTTCGGCCTGCGCTGGCGGCAGATCCAGGGGCACCGTTTTGCTGACCAGATCCGAGAACGGATCGGCCGCATTGCGATTCCCCAGCATGAGCAGTGATCCGGTGGCGGTGATCAATACGAACAGGATGGCAATTCCTGCGACGACCAACGGTTTGGAAAAAATCAGACCGGTGTAGTTAGGATCAGTTGCTGGAAGGGGGCTGTCGGATAGGTCGGCATTCGATTCGCCGGAAGACTGGATAAAACGTCCGCCGTGGTCAGCTGCAGTCCCACTGGAAGCGTCAGTCGATGGGATCAGAACCGTGCTCTGACACTTGGAATTGGGGCACTGAACTTTTCGACCTCGCATTCGCTCATCAACTCGAAATCGCGTTTGGCAACCGGGACAACGGAATGTGACAGACATGGCAGGGTTCTCAAGATGTAACAACGACCTGATGGTCTCTACAGAAGTCAGCCCCGCGTGCGCTGAGTCGTTGACTCTGCAGGAAATAAGCTCCTCTGCTTCATTCCTCGCTGTTCACGACGGCGACATCGCACTTTTTGCGACGCCTGGGCTTGGTTGTGAAAGCCCTGGCAAGCTTCTTATGGTAGCATCATGGCGTCACTTTCGGTGATGTGGAAGTCGTCCATTAAGCAGATCGATGTTTTTTCGAATCGTGTACCATGCAAAGCCAGGAAACACACGGAACATGGTTCTACCGACATCGCACAGGTGCGCTGGGGCCTGTCTCCAGTGATGAACTGCGATTTCTGGCCCGTACGGGAAAAGTGAGCGCAGAGACTTTAGTTCGCTCGTCCGGATCGGAGGAATGGATCGAGTACGCTCAATCCCCCGCCGCTTTCGTTTCCCGAACCGAAGAGCGCCCTGTGGCCGCAGTGGCCGAGGTCTTGCCAGTCAAGCCGACGGTCAAAGCATCGGAGCCTGCGGGAGCCGAGCTTACTCCGGGAAATCCCGCAGTGAGTCCAACGCAGGAACTGACTCCTCACGATAGAAACATGCAGTTCGTTTCCTTCGCTACCGTCATTGCTTTGCTTCTGCTGGCTGTTTTGCTGATTGTCTTCTGGGACACGGACCCGAGAGTAAAAAGGATTGCGAGCGATTCGCCGGGAAGTGAGGGAGCGTCACAAAACAATGGCGGTTCACTCGCGGGAATAACTGAATCAAGCGAAACGGAAGCCGGAGACGCGTCGGATGAAACGCTGGCCGGAGCATCGAATGCCCCGGCCGCCGAAGCCCCATCATCTTCAGCCGAAGCGATGCCAGAAGAATCCCCTGCTCCTGCAACGTCCGCCGAGGAAAGCACGGCGGACGACAGTGCCATGGCCGAGAACAAACCGGCTGTCGCCGAGAACAGCCGTCAGCCGAATCCGGAACAGGAGAAAACACCCGATCGTGATGACGAGCGGTTTGGCGTCGCACTAGCAGACAAGGCTGTTGCAAAGCCTCCTGAAAAAAATGCAAAGCCGAAGCCGACTCGATCGTCCCTGCAACAGTCGGATTTGGGATCTCGCACTGGCGACAGAAGGGAAAAAGCTCTCGCCGAATCCGGCGGTACCGTCGACAGCGAAAAGGCCGTTGCCCGGGCTTTGCAATGGCTCCGCAAAATTCAGCAACGCGATGGATCGTGGTCTTTTCAGGACGTCGGTGAAGGCGCGAAGCCGGGCTCATTAGATTCGCCGCTCGGCGCAACGGCGATGGCCACATTGTGTTTTCTGGGATCAGGCAGCACGACTCGCACAGGCCCGGATAAAGATCTCGTCAAACGGGCGTTTGAATTCATGATCAGCCAAAAAGGCAGCGACAGCGATTTGCAGGGTACGGATTCGATGTACGTTCACGCGATTGTCACGCTGTGTCTGACCGAGCTGGTGACGATGGAGCCGGATGAAAAGATATACCGCAAGCATGCGGTTGATGCGGTCAGTTACATCGAAAGTGCACAGGATCCCATCGGGGGCGGCTGGAGATATACTTTTCAGTCACCTGGCGATACCTCGGTGACCGGCTGGGACGTGATGGCTCTGCAAAGCGGACAATCGGGCGGAATCAAAGTGGATCCTGTCGTCGTCAACAGGGCTCAGGCTTTTCTTGATTCTGTTTCGGACAGTGGCGGAGCGACCTATTGCTACACTCCGGGCAGTCCCGCGTCGCCGAGCATGACAGCCGTCGGCCTGCTGTGTCGAATGTATCTGGGATGGCCTCAGGATAGTGGCCCGCTGCGTGAAGGCATCCATCGGCTTTCCACAATTGGAGTCAGCCAGGCGGATATGTATTACAATTATTATTCAACAATCGCCCTTCACCACTATGGCGGAACTGAGTGGGAAGAATGGAACGCCACGATGCGTGATCAACTCGTGATGACTCAGATCGTAGAAGGTGCCGCGGCAGGAAGCTGGCCGGTAACGGATCCTCACGGTGAATCCGGCGGCCAGATTTATCAAACCTGTTTGTCCGTGCTGACTCTGGAAGTCTACTACCGATACCTGCCGCTCTACCGCCCGTAACCGAAAAGACCAGGATCTCAAAACTCGCCTCTGAAGATCAAACTTCAGTGTCAATCAAATGACAGTACCTTTTCGTGGCGACCTGTCTGCCTCACGGAACTGCACTGACAACAGGGACAGAGTCACCAGTGTTCGGTATGGCATTTGATCTGGGAGCAGCTGAATCTGGAAGGTTTTTTAGGAGCATGGCACCTGTTTCCAATCATTCTGCGACCGCAGGTGTGGCACTGAAGTCAGTCTCCGTCCATTGCCGATGGGCCTTTGCGTGATCTCTGGATCTATGACCTGGCTCGCCGGGCAGACTATGCAAATGACTGTGCCTGTGGCTCGGAAAAAGCAACCGATGGAATGTTTGGTTCGGTGTCTCGTGATCCTGAAGTGAGGCTGAGGAATCGCAGTGGGAATGAAGTAGGTTGGGCATTCTTGCCCGACGTGCGTAAAAAAAATCGACGGGCAGGATTGCCCATCGTACGACAGGTATTGGACAACATCACGTGATTCCGAATGACACTCCCGTGTGACGTGGTTGCTTGAGACTTGTCCTCTGTGAATAAAAACAGCGTACATGGTGAGGACGCGGCCCCCAAAGTGTCGCGTCCGTGGCTTGTTGCCACAGGCATCACTGGAACTCTCTGCCATTGGAGACGCTTCAGTGATGCCTTTTTTTGTGACCGCGCAGCGTTGCCGACAGCGTCAAACCTGGCGAAATACCGCCAGCGCTCCCGCTACCCACCCCGCAACGAACGAACCCGACAGCTCGTCATCCGAGACGCCCCAGACTCCTTCAGGATCGCCATTCAAAATCCTGGCGACGTGAAAGCCATTCAGATCCTCATCTGATCCGTCGCAAGGCTGGCCTGCAAGACAAGCCGCATCAAGTCCGGTTCCTTATTGCCAGTTCGCTGAACGTCTCCAGCATGTCGTCAGGAAGCATCAGGCGAGGGATAGCGTTCTGCCTGGCGGCACGGGCTTCGAGCCTCTCAACGAGGAAGCTGATCGCCGCAGAGTCATCCTTCACGCCGTCGTTGAGGTGGTGTCTTCCTGCCCGCGCAGGGTTTCATACAACTTCGCAGGCCCCAGCAGCAGCGACATCAGGCGGCGCTGTAGCTCCGGGGAGTTCAAGACCTGTGTGCTGAGATCTGTGAAGGCGTCCAGGCTTTCTATATTTGCGGAGACCAGTGCTTTTGTCAGGTCGGGAGAAC
>Ga0209284_10006031_pt1 | contig 12011 bp, 10 predicted proteins | sample FRY03_FD_187211 | JGI IMG/M metagenome (GOLD analysis project Ga0209284, IMG submission 187211) | Freshwater microbial communities from Lake Fryxell liftoff mats and glacier meltwater in Antarctica - FRY-03 (SPAdes) (version 2) | ecosystem: Environmental > Aquatic > Freshwater > Ice > Glacier... | reverse complement strand
TTTTAAGACATAAAGCACTGATAGATAGATAGATTTTTTATGTAATTTTTACAGAAATAACAAAAAATATTTGTAAGTTTGAACTATAATTTCAGAAAAGCATTAAATCAGTTCTTGCTTTTTTGAAAAATTTACAAAAAAATCAATTTTTAGAACTCACCTTAAAAGTAAAAATATGAAAAGAGTAAATCAATTAATGTTAGTATTAATTATTTTGGGAACAACTACAATGACAAGTTGTAAAAAAGAAGGATGTACTGACCCTGATAGTACGACTTACAATCCTGACGCAACAAAAGATGATTGGACATGCCAATATGAAGGAGAAACTGTTTTTTGGTATGGTCAAACGGCTTCTGACGGTTTGATCGCTGACGGAGCAACTAATTTGACTTTTTACGTTGATGGTCAAGTTGTTGGGTCGACCGCCACTTCTGTGTACTGGACAGCAGCACCTAATTGTGGAGACAATGCTTCGATTACTGTTACAAAGGATTTAGGGGGCGTAAAAACACAATCTTATTCTTACAGTGTAAAAGACCAAACTGGATTTGAGTATTGGAGTGGTACATTAAACTTTAATGCGAACACTTGCTTTGCTACAGAATTAACCTGGTAAGAAAAAGCCCATAACAAGGTATAAAAAAACATAGGGCAGATAAGGATTTTAAAGAATTTAGTGTTCTAAATAAATTTCCTGCTCGGTTGACGGGGAATTGTTCTTTATGCCCTACGTTTTTTATACTAATCGTTGTGCACTATTAAAAAAATGACCGAACTAACAGAGGAAATATATTATACTGACCAAAATATTCTGAAAAGAATAGAATCGGAATTTGAATTAATTGAGCAAAAAGGTTCTTAAATTCAAGTCATAAACGCAACCCCTGGGTTGGAGTATAGGGTGTAATAGAAATAGCGGATTAGGGGCTAGCCCCTAATCCGCTTCGGAAAATGTTACTACCTTTACTTCTCTTCAAAAAGTTGCAAAAATGAGTAAACACATAACCGATACACAAAGGTATACGATTCAAGTAATGAAGGAGCAAGGTCATAGCAATATAGCCATCTCCAAAATTATTGGCATAGACAAAACAAACATAGGCCGAGAGGTCAAAAGAAACTGCGATGTTAGAAGTGGTAAGTATACCTCAAACTTAGCCGTACGTAAGAGAAAAACACGTCAGAAAGAGAGGCCTAGATTTAGAAAATTCACTAAACCAATAGAAGAGCGGACGGTAGAGCTTCTTAGGCTTGACTATAGTCCAGAACAGGTTGTTGGTATTCTTGAAAAACAGGGAGAAGAAACGATGTCCATAGAGTATATCTATCGGCACTTATGGTCAGACAAGAAGGCTGGAGGAGACCTGTATACACATCTAAGAAGAAAGGGTCATAAGTACCACAAAAGGGGCTCTAGCAAGCTATCAAGAGGTATTGTAGGCAGAGTTGACATTAAGTACAGGCCTACTGTTGTAGAAGCTAGAGAGCGGTTTGGAGATCTAGAAGTAGACTTGATTATAGGCAAGGACCATAGAGGAGCAATCTTAACGATAAATGATAGAGCATCAGGAGTCCTGAAAATGTGTAAAGTGCCATCTAAAGAGGCACAAGTAGTGAGCAAAGCCATGTGTAAACTACTGGAAGAATGGAGCCCCTATCTTAGTACTATCACATCGGATAATGGACGGGAATTTGCCGATCATATGTCCGTAACCCAACAGCTAAGAGTACCCTGCTATTTTGCTACGCCATATCACAGTTGGGAAAGAGGATCTAATGAAAACCTAAATGGGCTAGAGAAGCAATACATACCCAAGAAGTCTAGTTTTGAATTATTAACCCATCAGGATATTCTAAAAGTTTAAAACCTGCTTAATGCCAGACCACGAAAAAATTTGAACTTTAACACTTCAAATGAATCATTTTTGAGCTACGGTGTCGCACTTGTTGCTTGAAACTACGTTCCATATAATTAGTATAGCCTGCGTATGTTTTTTGGCTGGATACAGAGTAAAGGATATAGATTGTAAAAATTTCCATAAATAAAAAAAGCTCCACATTTCTGTGAAGCTTTTGTGGTGTGGGGCGGTCCCGATAGCTATCGTGAGAACCGCTATTACCGTTGTACTTTGAGGGTATAAAATAGCATTTTCAACAAACAAAAAAGACCCAACCGAAGTTGAGTCTTTTTAAAGTGGTGTGGGGCGGGATCGAACCGCCGACACAAGGATTTTCAGTCCTTTGCTCTACCAACTGAGCTACCGCACCTCTTCACTCTATCTCTAAAGCGGCTGCAAAAATAAGCCTATTTGTGACTTTAAGAAACAAAATGTACTATAGATATTTAAAACATGTCTAAGTGCAAAATTGTTCTATTTTTGAAACCTACAGCAATGCAGTATCTAGAACAAATACTTTTTATTATAGTGCTAGGAGTAGCAGTCTATTTCTTCACTCAAAAAATTAAAAAGATTCGTCGAAATATTTTCCTCGGGAAAGACGAAAAAATAAATAACAATAAATCGGAGCGATGGATGATGATGACCAAAGTAGCTCTTGGTCAAAGTAAAATGGTTGTAAGACCTGTTGCAGGTTTCTTTCACATTCTTATTTATGTAGGCTTTGTACTTATTAATATAGAAGTACTCGAGATTCTAATAGATGGAGTTTTTGGAACGCATAGAGTTCTGTCTTTCCTAGGGCCAGTGTATGATGCGGCAATAGGTTTCTTTGAAATTCTGGCTGCACTTGTCTTTATTGCATGTTTGGTTTTCTTAGGACGAAGATTTATTGCTAAGATTCCTCGTTTTCATTCCAAAGAGATGAAAGGTTGGGCGACTCAAGATGCTACTTATATTCTATTAATAGAGATAGTACTGATGTTAGCTTTCCTCAAAATGAATGCTGTAGACCAAGTGCTTCAAAGCCAAGGAGCAGATCACTATGTGGCTGCAGGTAGTTTTCCTGTTTCTCAATATCTTACTGGATTTTTTAATGGATATTCCACTTCCACATTGGTTGTTTTCGAACGTGTGTTTTGGTGGTTTCATATCTTAGGAATATTATTTTTCTTAAATTATGTGCCGTACAGCAAGCATCTTCACATATTCTTAGCATTTCCCAATACGTGGTACAGTAGGCTAAAGCCAGCTGGTGAATTTGCCAATATGCCAGAAATTACTAATGAGGTAAACCTAATGCTAGACCCAAGTAAAGCGGACCCTAATATGCCACCTCCAGATAAATTTGGGGTGAGCGATGTTACGGATCTTAGCTGGACCAGCATTATGGGTGCCTATGCTTGTACAGAATGCGGTAGATGCACTAGTGCGTGCCCTGCTAATATTACAGGTAAAGAGCTTAGTCCACGTAAAATAATGATGGATACACGTGCTAGAGCAGAAGAACTAGGTGCTGCGAAAGATGAGCATGGGCCTGACTATCACGATGGTAAATCGCTACATGATCTTATCTCACAAGAGGAATTGCTCGCTTGTACTACTTGCAATGCTTGTGTAGAGGTTTGTCCTATCAATATTAACCCACTCGAAATTATTTTTGGTATGCGACAGTTCCAAACGCTTGAGAAATCAGCTATGCCTAGCGAATGGGCTGCGATGAACAGCAACATAGAAAATAATCAAGCACCGTGGCAGTTTTCGCCGAGCGATAGAGCAAATTGGACGAAGGAGATATAATCCCCAAGCAACTATTCACACCTTTGGTGCGTTTATATATTTCAATGACTAAATGTATTCTAATTACTGCAATTATTTGTCTGTACAGTAGCACCAATTTTGCACAGAGTTTTACGGTATCTGGTCAGCTGCAAAATGAAGAAGGTAATGGCGTCCCCTATGCAAGTATATCTCTAAGCGAAAAAGTAGATACGGCTACGGTACAGTTTGCCATAGCTAAAGAAGATGGCACGTATACTATGAAAAATGTGCAGCCCGGCGAGTACTTTCTAGTAGTCGCTTGTATGGGGTATGGTGTAGCGTACAAAAGCATACGCGTATCAGGAGACGTGTTAGAAAATATAGAGCTAGAGTCGTCCACTATTAGTATGAAGGAAGTCATGGTGCGTGCTAAAGGGATTCCGGTATTGATGAATGGAGATACTATAGTGTACAACAGTAGTAGTTTTAAGACCCAGAGTAATGCGAGTGTAGAAGACCTTATTAAGAAGATGCCTGGAATACAGGTGGATAAGGACGGTAAAGTCTCCTCAGAAGGGCAGCAAATCACTAAAGTATTGATTAATGGGAAAGAATTTTTTGGTGGTAACGTAGAAGCAGCTACCAAAAATCTGGATGCTTCCCTAGTAGATAAGGTAGAGGTCATAGATAAAAAAACAGATGAAGATGAGTTCACAGGAGAAGATGATAACCAGCGTGAAAAAGTAATTAATCTCATACTTAAGGAAGATAAGGCTCAAGGCTACTTTGGTACGGTACGAGCGGGATATGGCACTGACGGTTACTATGATGGTAAAGGGAATATTAACTTCTTTAAAGACGCTACTCAGTTTTCTCTTATTGGTGGATTGAATAATATCAATAATAATCTATACGGATGGCAGGAGATGAGCACATTGAATAGCTTTGAGATTAATCCGTTCAATGGAGGAAGTAACAGTTGGAACTGGAATGGCGGTGTAAATTCATACGAAGGAGTAGGTGCAAACCTACATTTTGAGCCCGTGAAAGGCATGAAGTCAGATATAGCCTATGTAGTCACTTCCGAGCATAATCTTAGACTTGAAGAACGAAACTCAGAGGTCTATCTGACTGAGAATACCTTATTTTCTGATGCCATAAGTGAAGGTAATGGCAATAAGAATAATCATCAGGTAAATGCCAAGATAGAATATGAGCCAGACACCCTGAATAGACTAGTGCTTCGTGCACAGTTTAATAGGCAAATAGGAGATAATTTCTCAGGGTCACTGACTCAAAATTTCTTTAAAAAAGACAGTATCCTGAATAGTGGAGTAACACTGAATACGGTAACTAGCGGAGATAAAAAATTTATTAGCAAGCTACACTGGACTAGAAAGTTAAAAAAGAAAAGCGATAATAGGTTTATGGGTTCGGTTTATTTTGGAGCTTCTGAACTCACTAACGATCAGCAGAACTATTTTGCTACACGCCCATTTTTGCTACCCTTTCCTACGAATGAGCAGTCTAGACTTACTCAAAATCTAAAAACAAACGAGAGGACTGTAGCCGCTACAGCTGCATACCAAGTACAGTTGACCAAAAAACTTATGATACGCCCCGGGATAAACTGGATGCTTAGTGAATACACGCATGATTTTGATTGGATAGAAGAGCAAGGTAAATTACTCAGTAATAGTCCAGTGGGAGGCGTGCAGGCACAGAACCTAGAATACTATTTACATATAAGTTATAAGCTAGACTCATTTACTACGCTATATGTAGTGCCTGAGCTAAATCAAAGTATAGAGGATAGAAGGTTTACTACGGATACGTTTCATCAGTATGATTTTAATCAGTTATTCTTCGTTCCTTATATGTTTCTAAGGTCTAATAAGCCACATAAGTACGATTTCAATTTTAATATACGTGCTAATCTGAATAGACCAGGAGTGCAGCAAATGCTCCCCATGACAGATAATAGTAATCCGTATAATACCAACACTGGCAACATAGAAATAGAGAATTTCATGACCTATAATAATAGCTGGAGGTACCAGCGTATGTTTGGATTAGGGAAAACATTATTTTTTGACGGGTGGAACTCATACAGCTTTAGACCAGTGGTAAATACCAATTTAATCTCTTCAGAGAACTATGCACAGTCTACAGTTATCAATTTTAAAAATAGAATCTATTCCAATCAAAGTGTAGGATTTACTTGGCCTTTAAAAGCACTAAAAGCCACCATAGGTATGGACGTAGATTATAGCTTTGGCCAGTCTTACTTCCTTCAAAACAATAAGGAAATACTAAGTAAAAACAATACCATAGCGGTTGGGCCTACTTTGCAGTTCAATGAATTTGATATGTGGAGTTTTGATGGAGACTACAGCCTAAACTATCAGACAGGTAGTGTAGGAGGCGTGAATAATAATGGCTTCTTTTATCACGAAGTAGATGCTGAGTTTGTTTTCACACCCATAGAGCGTATAGAGTGGAGTACTTCATTGTATTTAGAGATTTACGGTGCTAACAATGCCGTGGGAGCACAGACTATACCAATTCTTAATTCTGAGATTTCATTTTTTATAGATAAAGATCAGCAATGGAGTATAGGAGCTAGAGCGTATGACCTTTTAGACCAGAATCAGAACCTATGGAGATGGTGGAGCAATAATAGTTTTACGCAAAACCAAAGCAACGCAGTACAGCGATATGTGATGGCTACACTTACCTATAAGATTAAAAAGCCAGGATCAAAAGGGGATAATTAGAGTCGTGGTCTTAATAAAGGGAATTAAAAGCATAAAATTTTTATAAATTGCACAACGAAATGAGTGAAAAAATACACGTACCTACAGTACCGGAGTTAGTAGCAAAAGGAGAAAAAGCAGATATCCTATTTTGGGTAGGATGTGCAGGTAGTTTTGATGAACGAGCTCAAAAAATAACTAAAGCATTTGTGAAAATACTGCATAACGTAGGACTAAACTATGCCATACTAGGTACAGAAGAAAGTTGTACGGGGGATCCTGCTAAGAGAGCAGGTAATGAGTTTCTTTTTCAAATGCAGGCTATGGCAAATATCGCTACGCTCAATGCATACGATATTACTAAAATAGTAACCACATGTCCGCATTGTTTCAATACTATAAAAAACGAATATCCGAGTCTTGGTGGTAAGTATGAGGTGATACATCACACTCAGCTACTGCAAGAACTTATAGATGAGGGTAAATTGACCTTTGGTGCAGATCCTTTTAAAGGCAAAAAAATCACCTACCATGATAGTTGTTACTTAGGTAGAGCAAATGGCATATACGATGCTCCAAGACGAATACTAGAGGCAATGGATGCCGAGCTAGTAGAAATGAAGCGATGCGGTAAAAACGGATTATGCTGTGGGGCAGGTGGAGCACAGATGTTTAAAGAAGCAGAAAATGGCACTAAAGAGATTAATATAGAGCGTACCGAAGAAGCTATAGAAACCGGAGCTAGTATTATATCGGCTAACTGTCCTTTCTGTACCACTATGATGAGTGACGGCGTGAAACATGCCAATAAGGAAGGCGAAGTAGAGGTGCTAGATATTGCTGAGCTTGTTGCTCAAGCCAAAGATCTATAGGAATGGTTGACCTAAGAAAGTGGGGTTGGGTTATACCTGTTTTATTCTTTCTATTCAATATTATTCTTAGAGCTTTTGGTATAGAGATCAACAGCTTAGCAGGCGATGAGCCTTATAGTGTTTACTTCGCTCAGATGGATATCGCTGATATTCTAAGGCATATGCGACCAGGTAATAATCCGCCTTTATATGAGCTTTTTCTGCATTTCTGGGAGGGTTGGTTTGGTATAGGAGAAGTGGCTGTTAGAGTTCCTTCTCTCTTATTCACTGGAGTCACAGCTGCATTTTTATATAAAATAGGCAATGAGTTTTTTTCAAAATATACGGGTATCCTAGCGGGGTTACTTTTTACCTTTTCGAACTATGCCACATACTTTGCTCACGAGGCTAGAGTGTATGCTCTTTTTGGAATGCTCACGTGCATTAGCTTTTATTATTTTTTAAGATGGGTAAATAATAGGTACTCTACTAGGACGTTAGTCCTATTCGCGATAGTAAATGCATTGCTACTCTATACTCATTATTTTGGGGTAATGGTCATAGGTATACAAGTCTTTTTTGCATTGCTTTTTAGTTTTAGAGAAGGTAAAAAACTTAAAGTGGTTGTGTTTAGTTTGGTAGCTTCCTTTGTCCTTTTTGGGCCTTATATACCTGTGGTTTTAGAACAATTTTCAGTAACCAAAGAAAAAGGAACTTGGCTATTGCCGCCAGATGGATGGCCTACCATAGAATATATGCTTATGCAGTTTGCCAATAGCAAAAAAGGGGTCACTGTCATACTCTGTATTATTGGTTTAGCAGTAGCTTTTAATCTGAGACGTTTTAGAGCTATGAACAAGAATCTGCTTGTAATCTTAGCTTGGTTTATTGTGCCGTTTTTTGGTATGTATCTTATAAGTTATGAAATGCCTATGTTTCATAATCGATATTTAATGCACGCTTTTGTAGGATTTATTTTAGTGATTAGCATAGCCAGCCTGTCTATAGTAAAGCGTCCTTTAGTGAAATGGATTATACCAGTGATACTGCTTGTTTGTTTTGTGGTAAAGAGTGAGAGAAGCGTAGATAACGGTAGACATAGCCGAGAAGCTGTGGCCAAGGTACAAGAACTTAGAGTTGAAAACACGCGAGTGGTGATGTATCCCAAGTATAGAATTTTGGGCTATTCGTATTATTTTAACCGTGAAAGGTTCAAAAAGTATGATGCTGAGTATGGATTTTATAATGTGCTAGAAGGATTCAAGGAAGAAAATTTATTTGGAATAAATCAGTATTCAGAAGCACGGATAGATAGTACTGTAAATAAGGTCATTTTCATGATGACAGACGGTGGCCCCAAGGAACAGTTAATCTCTGATTTTCAAGCAGATTTTAAATTGAAGAAAAAGTATCTCTTTCCTGAGATTATCGAAGTCTTTGAGTTTGAAAGGTAGCGTGCTAAGGTTAGTGTACTATTTTACTTACAAAGGATCACCTCAAACTTGCCACTTTCTGTGACTTGAGTTACCTCTTTGAAAAGCTTAGTAAGATGAGTTCGGTAGTTTAAGTGCGTATTGGCTACTATATAAAATGACCCTCCATTTTGCAAGGCATCTTTAGCTTCTCGGAAGAGCGTTATTGATATTTCTATAGTGTTTTCATACTCAAAATGAAATGGAGGATTACATAGAATCAAATCAAATTTTTGATCTCTACAAGCCGTCACAGTGTCAGACCAATGGTAGTTGATATTTTCTTTTCCCAGGTTTAGTTTAGCAGAGGCTATAGCAAGATAGTTATCATCTATTACAGAGATAGGATTCTTTGGATATAGCTTTTGTATATAAGTAGCTATTACACCATTACCACACGCTAGGTCTAGTATATTTTGGTCTTCTGTAAGAGTAGGTAAATGCTCTAATAAAACCTGTGTAGCAGGATCTACTTTCTCAGAAGAGAATACTCCAGAGTACTGTTTTAGGTTAAGGTCTAGATCGTTTTTGATAGTATGAAATAGAGGTGCTTTTTCTATCTTCTTTTTTGGATATTTAAGGATTAGAACTCTTGCTTTTTTCACAGCCATAGACTGTGACACGTCCTCAAAGTAGAGTTCTGCTATCTCTTTCCAGCGAGCAGTAAAGTTACGAGTCATAAACCCACATAGTATAACACTATGTGCATTGCCCGCTGCATGGAGCTGCTGTACATAAAGCTGAAAAAGGTCTACTGATTTGGGTATTTTGAGTAGAGTAATGTCTATCTCTTTTGCTTGTATATTAAGCGGATTGCTATGCTCCCAGTCTTTTTTATCTAAGCCATTATTGGCTAAGTTTAGTTTAGTAGCTTTTAGCTGAGATGCATTGGTTATTATAGAATGAGGATTGTGTATACTCAGAGCCACAGCCATAGCCCCAAAGGTATCGTGCATCAGTGCGATGCTTTTCTTTTCCAAACCAAGTCCTAGAGCTGTTTCTAGTAGTAATTCATCTGCAGCACTCCATGGTCTTAATGATCGGTTTGCTGTATTAGGATAGCGTTGTAGATTAATGGTTTTGCCGTTGAATCGCATTGTTTCTTATTTTGTGGTGCAAAGGTAGGTGTATTTCTTGTCTGTAGGAATACGTCGTGCCAGTCTGTGGTCTGTAGGGTCGTGCCTCTGAGGCACGACCCTACAGACAGGTAAAATAAAACAATAATCTATGATTACCTTCGTTTTCTAATCATGAAAAAACTGGGATACCTCTTATTGTTCTTACCTTTATTATTTGCCTTTGGCAAAAGCAAAAAACCACAGACGTCTAAGTATTTGACGAAAAACTATGTTAAAGTACCGGCCGGTAAGGTATACACTAATCTAGAGAAAGTAAGAATGAACGAGAGGGCGATTGAGCCCACATTAGACTCATTGCCAGAGTTTTATATTTTTAATGCAGAGATTACTAATGTAAACTGGAAAGAATTTCTCTATTACTTAAAACAAGAAGGTAGAATGGAAGAGTACAATTCAAATATTTTGGATACCACTGTTTGGCGAACGGCTTTGGCATATAACGAACCTTATGTAGACTATTACTATCAACATCCTGCGTATAAGGATTATCCAGTTGTGGGTATAACTCTAAAACAAGCACAGGCTTATGCAGCTTGGCTAACCGAAATATATGCTCTAAAAAATCAAGGAGTTACAATTACTTTTTCTGTTCCAACAAAACTACAGTGGATACGGGCCGCTAGAGGAAATAAGAAAAAAGACTATGCTTGGGACGGTAAGTATCTGCGAAACTCAAAAGGTATCTACTTAGGTAATTTTAAATCTTCTGGTGCAGAATATGTAAAAAAGAGATTAGGTAAACTTGAAGTCGTATATGATGATAGCGGATATTCTGAAAGGTCTTTAACCATGGAATCAGGATCTCTCATAACTGCACCAGCAGAATCCTACTACCCCAATCAGTATGGCGTTTATAATATGTCTGGTAATGTAGCTGAACTAGTATCTGATGATACTGTAGCTATGGGCGGCAGCTGGAACGATACAGGATATGACGTAAGAGTAGAAAGTGAACAACCTGCTACTGAGCCTAAGTCTACTATTGGTTTTAGGGTTGTGGCCGTGATAGAGGAGTAGGTTTGATTTTAGGGGCACACCCCTTGTTTCTTAGTAAAATCGAAGATTTAGAGAAACCAGCCCCTCTCAAGAGGGGAGCTTATCGGGTCTATAAGAATTTTGCGAAGCAAAATATTCTAGCGACAAATAATCCCCTCTATCAGAGGGGAGATTTTAAATAAATCTGTGATTTATATTAAAATCGGGGTGTGTAAATAGAGACAAACAAAAATTACGGGGTGTGTAAATAGTGACAATGAAAAAAAAATGAGGTGTGTCAACATCGAAGAACTATAAATTGACACAACTCAAAAATTACGAGGTGTGTCAACAGCTGACCCACAATAACAAGGTCTGAAAAACAACTCCAAACAGAAAAGCACTAAATTCGAACAATGAAAAAGAAATTCCTTTGGTATTATCCCAAGCTAAAGGAATACGCTCGTCAGCATAGAAACAAGAGTACCAAAAGCGAAGTCCTCTTTTGGATGCAGGTTCGTAATAAGCAGCTTCGAGGGTATGATTTTCACAGACAAAAGCCAGTCGACTATTTCATATTGGATTTCTTCTGCCCAAGACTAATGTTGGGTATAGAATTAGATGGGATTACACATCATGAAGATGCCGTGATAGCCAAAGACAAAATCAAAGAACAACGGATGAGTGATTTGGGTATTACGGTACTCCGTTTTAGAGATGAGGAAGTCTATCATCATATGCAGAGCGTGCTGTTAGAAATAGAGCGTTTTATGGATGATTTTGAAGTGAGGAATAAGTGAGGGCTTACGTTTCAAGTGCCTTCCTAAATAATATTTTGATTTTTCGGGTTTAGAAACACACCCCTTTTTTCTTCGGGCCCGGAAACACGCTCCTTTTTTCTTTGGGCCTAGAAACACACCCCTTTTAATCTCGCCAAATCAGAGATTTGGGACTAAAATCCCCTCTCAAGAGGGGATTTTTCGGGTCTAAAAGAATTTTGCGAAGCAAAATTTCCTAACGACAAATAATGGCTCACATGAAATTTACGGGGAGTAGTTAGTTTTGTAGTGTGATAAGTGATGTATTAATCGGGCAAATATTGCCTTTAAAACTGCTAGAGCATTTTGAGATTACGGCGGTTCAGAATGTTGCAGAC
>Ga0209284_10006030_pt1 | contig 12012 bp, 8 predicted proteins | sample FRY03_FD_187211 | JGI IMG/M metagenome (GOLD analysis project Ga0209284, IMG submission 187211) | Freshwater microbial communities from Lake Fryxell liftoff mats and glacier meltwater in Antarctica - FRY-03 (SPAdes) (version 2) | ecosystem: Environmental > Aquatic > Freshwater > Ice > Glacier... | reverse complement strand
TATTCTTACTATTGAGCAGTACGATTCTGTTGCAGCAGCGCTAAAGGAGCAGTTGGGAATCCCAATCATGATGTTGAATAAGGTTAAGCCGATGGGAATATATCTTCTACTTGCATCAGGCGAAGCTGGGAAAGAAATTCGTGAAAACAAGAAGGAAGGAGATTCACAGCCCATGGATATGTGGATTCAAACAAGGGCAAAAGAAACTAATAGGCCTGTACTTTCTCTTGAAACTATGCAAGATCAAGCCGAATTGCTTTTCAACAGCTCCAGTATAGAACGCCAAACAGAAATGCTACTTCAATACATTCGCATGGAGCAGAAATCGGTTGATGCTGAATCAGAAAAGCTTGAAAAATGTTATTCGGAACAAAATCTCGAATGTCTTGTTGAACTAATGCAATCGTCTGATTACTCTGATATTGAAAAGAATTTATTGTTGCGCGACCGGAATCTTCGATGGATTCCGCAACTTGAAGATAACATGAAGAAACAATCGAGTTTTGTTGCGGTTGGCGCGTTACATCTCGCTGGAGATCAAGGTTTAATCAGTCTTTTACAAAATCAAGGATATATCGTTACTCCTGTTCGGAGTAAGAAAGACGTTCAATAAACAAGGCGAATAATTAAAAGCTATTACATTTGCACCAAAATAGATTGAGAAGAACATGAAGAATATTCAACCAAAATTTGTCCTTGTTATTTCGGCTATAGCACTAGCAGCTATTTTTAGATTGTTGCCACATTGGCCAAATTTCACACCTATTGCAACAATTGCATTAATGGGAGGAGCTCTTATTTCTTCTCGAGCTTTTTCATTTATCGTTCCACTTATCGCCATGTTTATTAGTGATATTCTTACTATTCAATTGATAAACTTCAGATATATTACAGTTACAGAATATTTTTCAAGTGAAGGAACAGCTCTTATTTATCTAAGCATTCTTGCAATGACGGCAATTGGATTCTTTTTGAAGAAACGTAGATCAATAGCAGCTTTGACAATAGCTTCAACAGTTTCTGCATTAGTTTTTTTCTTGCTGAGTAATTTTGGATCTTGGATGATGAATTCTCTTCCTAAAACAGGTGCTGGTTTATTAGCGACTTATGAAATGGGAATTCCTTTCTTCGCGTACAATCTTGCAGGAAATCTGTTTTTCACATTCGTTTTCTTTGGTGTTTTGAGCTTTGCTACTCAATCAAATTCTAAGCTTCTAGAGCAGCGAGTTAAATAAAACCACAATCGATAATCATTGTAAATCCTGCCTTGGCGGGATTTTTTTTTGAACTTAGACGTATGAAAAAATCTTTCAGCTATTGGGAGCAAAATACTTGGTTAAGCAATATTGATATTTGTATTGTTGGAGCAGGAATCGTTGGCTTGAGCACTGCCATTTATTTGAAAGAAGCTGCTCCTAAACTACGTATTCTTGTGCTTGAAAAGGGTTTTCTTCCAGAAGGAGCAAGCACTAAAAATGCAGGTTTCGCATGCTTTGGTAGTTTAAGTGAACTTGCAAGTGACCTTAAACAATCAACTGAAAATGAAGTGTATGAAATTCTAAAACTGAGAATTGAAGGACTTGCGACATTGCGCGACTTATTGGGAGAAGAAGCAATAGATTATCAAAACCATGGCGGATTTGAATTATTTCGTCCTGAACAACATTCTTTGTATCTAGAAAGTCTTGAGATACTTGATAAAATGAATCTTTGGGTAAATGATATTGTAGGTCTTGACAAATGTTACAAACTCGCGGACAAAAGCATGAGCGATTGGGGATTTGCTGGATTCGATCATGCTATTTACAATCGCGCTGAAGGCCAGATAGATACGGGCAAGATGATGGCGTCGATGTTGAGAAAAGTAAAATCGTTAGATATTCCTGTTTTATTTGGATGTAAGCTTGAATCATTCGAATCTTCTGGTTCTGGATACCAATTACATTTAAACGACGGCCAATACATTCACAGTAAAAACTTGGCAATTGCTACAAATGGATTTGCATCTCAATTGGTAACAAATCTTGATGTTAAGCCAGCGAGAGCGCAGGTCTTGGTGACTTCTCCCATAGAAAATTTACCTTTCGAAGGCTGTTTTCACTTAGAAGAAGGTTACTACTACTTTAGAAATATCCATAACAGAGTTTTATTCGGAGGTGGGCGGCAATTAGATAAAACTGCCGAAACTACGTATTCACAAGACACTACAGAATTGATTCAAAACGAATTGAACCGAATTTTACGCGAGCAAATAATCCCCGGTAGGGACTTCAAAATTGACTATAGCTGGGCAGGTACTATGGGAATTGGCAATACGAAGAAACCAATCGTTAAAACGTTAGAAAACGGCGTTTGCGTAGGTGTTCGAATGGGAGGAATGGGTGTTGCTATTGGCACTCGTATAGGAAAGCAATTAGCACAATTAGTCTTAAATAAATCTTAGTGCTGAACAATTAATGGCAAAACCTTGTGTATTGATTGTGAGCTTAATCCAATGAAATAATAACCATTAGAAATTGCAGAAGTATCAAGCTCAATGCTCTTATTATTTCCATTATGATTGGTTTCTTGAATAAGTTTACCATTCATATCATAGATCTGAGTGCGTATAATTGGCTCTGTTGACTTTAATTGAACGACATTCCCAGCTGGGTTTGGATACAATGCAAATCCTACCTTTTCAAGCGTTTCAATTCCAACATCAAGTATCATAAATGGTATCGAGATACTTGAACAACCAATGGCATCATATGCCCTAACATTGTAATTACCATTTGCGGCAGGGACATATGTTTGATTTGTAGCACCTTCAATTTCGACTCCGTTTACATACCACTGAAAAGAGCTTGCGGAACTTGAGCTTAAAACCGCATCTACGTAGGTAATGGTTGGTGCTGCAGGTGGATTGACGACCACTAACGTTGAACTTATAGAGCTTGTGCAAGTGCTTTCTTGCCAGCCAGTTACTGTGAATGTAGTTGTACTTAGTGGATTTACTGATACACTATTTCCATAAGTAGCTGGTAAACTAGGCGCAGCATTCCAATAATACAAATCTGCTCCTGTAGCGGTAAGCGTTGCAGATTGTCCTCGACAAATGGTATCGGGTTCAAAAATCACTTGAACATTTGGAACATCTATAACCGTAATGTAATCGTTAATAAGAAGAGTATCTTCTCCGAATGGATTTGTTGCAATTAACCGAATTGCATATTGTCCCGCTTGGCTATAAACAGCTGTTGGATATGCTGCAGATGAATTTTCGATATTAGCACCAGGAAAAAACCAAGTAGATGAAGCAGGTGCATTTTGCGAAGTATTATTTATGACAACAGGCTCTCCAATGCATACTTCTAGACTACCAATTGCATCAAAACCTGCAATTGGTGGTTGGTTCAATGGAGATCCAGAAATATTAATGTTATCTAGGTAGATATTATTACCATTCCCATTTAAGCCTTCAAATCGAATACGCACTCCAGTTAAGCCATCAAAACCGCTTAAATCAATTTGACCACAACTAGGATTCATGCCTATACCACACCAATCGTTAGGCAATGTAGGCGTAAAAAAAGCACCCGAGCTAATAGCTGTTGCAAAAGCATTGACTCCTTCTCCCCTCGCCCACATTTGATTCCAGGTTTGACCACAATCAGACGAAACAGAAACAATTAACGAATCTGTCACACCTGCTGTTCGCTCCATGTAGGCATAATTAAAACTTAAAGTAACATTTGAGAATCCACTAAAATTTAACGTTGGACTTATTAAGAAATCTCTGACACCAGTCTCAAAATCAATAAAATAGGGTAATCGTGCACTTTTTGAGCCTGGCAAAGTTCCAGAACTTGTAGCTATTTCCCAAGAAAAGTCGCTTCCAGGGTCAACGACAGTCCAGTTTTGAGTTGCAAACGTCCCTGATTCAAACGTCTCTACAAAGGGCAAACTGAAACCTGTTGAAGGATTAATATAAAAGGAATAGTTCGCTGTATTATTGGATGGATAAGCGTCTAAAAATAAATCATTTAGAACATCAAGGATTGTAATATTTAGTTGATGAGTTCCTATGGGTAATAAAGAACTTGGCAGAGTAATAATTCGAGCATCACCAGGTAATAAGGTGTCGGACCAAGGGAAATCCAAAGCAAATCCATTATCAATTTGCCACCTGATTGTCATTGAAAATATGGTATCAATTCCAAAATTAATAACACGAATTTGAGGTTCTATCTCATTATTACAGCTTGTAAGTGCAGGGGTAATCACTTCAGTAAGCCAAACATCGTAAGCTGATTCTGAGCTAAGTACACATTGCAGTGCTTGCCGAACGTTTAACCTTCCAGCGCCAAGTAAGCCTGCATAATTTGAATTGAAAACATCTATGTTATCTGCCGATGACTTAAGGCAAGAAAGAACCTGAGCAGGAGTTAAGCTTGGATTATTCGATAGCAATAAGGCGGCAGCAGCAGAAACCAATGGAGCTGCGAAGGAAGTTCCGCTTTTAACTCCGTATGAATTATTTGGCAAAAGCGACCAAATTTGAGATCCTGGAGCTGAAATATCAATCCACGACCCGAAGTTCGAGAAACTAGCTTTTGTATCAATTGAAGTTGTTGCTGCTACACTAATTACATTAGGATAAGCTGCAGGATAAGTAACAAGAGAGCTATTGTCATTTCCTGCCGCTGCAACCAAAACAATCCCTGCATTATTTACCGAATTTATAGCAGCCAATCCTGTCTGATTGGGAATTGAAGAGCCCCAACTCATGTTTATTACGTCAACACCTTGGCTTGCAGCATAAACTACACCTTCATATTCATTTTGAATAATATTCGCATTGAAATCATCGGTAATTTTGACAGGGAGAATACGAACACCGCGAGCAAGTGATGCCATCCCTATTCCATTATTCGTTTTGGCGGCAATCATTCCTGAAATAAAAGTTCCATGATCCCAATCATTTCCGGGTGGAGTTAAATCAAAGTCTTGATTTACTGCATCATATCCATTGAGTATAAATCCTGATAAATCTTCATGTGTAGATTCAAGCGCATCATCCACAACTCCGACTTTAATATTGGGATTGCCTTGCTGTATATCCCACGCAAGTGGAGCTCCTATTTTGTATAAATAGTATTGCCCGTTATTACCTTGCGAATTAGTTCCCAAATCATTGGGAATGTCATATTTTCTAGAGATTGGAATTCGTTCAGCATACTCAACTTCAGTTCTACTTTCTAAAGCTTCAATGAATTCTTGGGTTTTCTGAAAATTTCTGAAATAAACATGGTAGGTATTTGCAAGTTCTCCTTTTACAAAATAAAATCCAGCTACGACTTTGCTTATGTCATACTCATGGTTAAAACTCTCGAAAAATGACTTAGCCTTTTCACTTGGTATGAGAGATGTTGGAGCTTCAATTTGGGAATTAAGTCTAACGTATAGTTGACCAGTATGATAATCATTATCAATACTTTGGGCAAAAGTTGAAATGCTAAAAAAACATATAAAAGCAGAAAATAGTGAACTAAAAATTTTCACGGAAAAAAGTTATTTGTACTAAATGTAAGGAATATCAGTGATATACAGAGAAGATTTCGGCTGCCTGTGCCATCGATTTCAAAAATGCTGATTCGTCCAAATTGGATGCAACGTTTTGTTCGTTACACCAGGTAAGAACTGTCTCTGTTGCCATATTGCCTGTTAAATCATCGCTTGCCATTGGACAACCTCCGAAGCCTTTGATAGCAGTATCGAAATGTCTACAACCAGCATTGTATGCAGCTTCTGCCTTCATATAGACTTGTTCTGGACGTGCGTGAAGATGCGCTGAAACTTGAACATTAGATAAGGCAGGGATAATAGTTTCGAATAGTGAAGTAATTCGATCAGAATCAGAAGTTCCAATGGTATCAGCCAAAGATAAATACTTGATTCCCATTGACGTTAGTTTGTGAGCCCAATTCGTTACTAATTCAGCGCTCCAAGGGTCGCCATAAGGATTTCCAAAAGCCATTGAAAGGTAAATCATTAGCTTTTTGCCCGATTTTTCAGTGAGTTCGTAAATCTCTTCTACCCTTTTGAGTGATTCCTCGATGCTTGAATTGGTATTACGTTTCTGAAAGGTCTCGGACACTGAAAAAGGGAAACCCAAATATGAAATAGTATCAAAGGCAACTGCTTCAGATGCACCTCTTGTATTTGCGACGATTGCTAATAGTTCTGTGCCTTCCTTGGGAGCTCCTAGTTGCTTGAAAACTTCGGAGGAATCTGCCATTTGCGGAATCGCTTTGGGTGAAACGAAACTTCCAGCATCAATCACGGGAAAGCCCACATTCATCAACGATTTGATGTACTCAACTTTTGTTGATGTTGGAATAAAATCGTGAATGCCTTGCATGGCATCTCGCGGACATTCGGTAATATAAATCATTCTAAATGCTGAAGTATTTTTGTGTGAATTGCCCTAAGCAAGGCAGGACCTTCATAAATAAACCCAGTGTATAATTGAACGATATCTGCACCAGCCTGAATCTTTTCCCAAGCATCGTCAGCTGAGGCAATTCCACCAACACCAATAATTAGTGGATCGTCGCCAAGATTTTCTCTCAAATACGAAATCACCTCGGTCGCTCTTGATTTCACTGGCTTTCCACTTAAACCACCTGCACCAATTTTTTCAATCTGTGAACTTGGCGTTTTTAAGCCTTCGCGAGAAATGGTCGTGTTGGTTGCAATTACACCATCGAGATTGCATAAGGAGACAATTTCGATGATATCGTTTAATTCTTCTTTTGATAAATCAGGGGCAATCTTGAGCAAAATTGGTTGATCTGCCTTAAGATGCCTCGCCTCTTCTTGTATTGCTCTAACTAAGGCTAAAAGTGGTTCTTTCTCCTGTAATGCTCGCAATCCAGGCGTATTTGGAGAGCTTACGTTGATGGCAAAATAGTCGACCAATTCATACAATTCTCGAAAAGATTTTAAATAATCTTGTATGGCATTTTCGTTAGGTGTGACTTTGTTTTTTCCTATGTTACCTCCTATAATCAAACCTTCTGGACGATTTCGCAAGCGAGCTTTCATAGCTGCGACTCCTTCGTTATTGAATCCCATACGGTTAATTAAGGCTTCATCTGCCGACAGGCGAAATAAACGAGGTTGTGGATTTCCGTCTTGCGGCTCAGGTGTGACAGTTCCAACTTCAATGCTACCAAAACCGAGGTGGCGAAAGTCTTTATAAAATTTCGCATCCTTATCAAAGCCTGCTGCAAGTCCAACGCGATTGGGAAATCGGAGTCCTTTTTTATCGTATCGAAGGTGTGGATTCTTCCCTTTAGAATAAAGCTGAAATAGACGGTCTACGCCAGGTACAATCAAAATAGCCTTGAATAAAATCACGGTTATTGTGTGGGCCTTTTCTGGTTCAAAAAGGAATAAAAATGGGCGCAAGATGCGTTTGTACATCTTTACAAAATTAGGTGATTTTTGCGAGTCCGAATCATTGCCAATGTCTTCGTCGAGTAAAATCTGATAGAATTATTGAGGCTGCAATAGCTGCATTGAGCGATTCAGCTCCTTTTTTAACAGCAGGAATATGAATTTTTCGATTTACAAATTCTTTTAAATCAGAACTTAGACCGTGCGATTCACTGCTGATGATTAATATTCCCTGCGGGGGATTTGAATCGGTATACAAATTATCGCCATCCAAATCAGCTGAAATTACGGATAGGTCTTTAGGTATACTTGTCCAAAAATCTTCTCCAACGGATATCGGTTGCATTCTAATAAATGAACCCATACTGGCTTGAATAACTTTAGGATTGGTCCATTCGACGCAATCTTGAGACAAAAATATGCCATCTAAATTGAACCATTCACTCAATCGAATGAGTGTACCCAAATTGCCTGGATCTCTAATAGAATCGAGGAAAAGGTATAATCCATCAGCCTTAAAAACAGGTTCTGAATCTTCAGGCGTTTTACAAACTGCTAGCGCATCTTGAGCTTGCTGAAGGTTGCTGATTTTTTGTAATTCCTCTAAGGTTAGTTCCTCGACAACTTCGATTCTTTTAATTTGTGAAATATTTTGAGCGTTAATAAATTCGGAAGTTGCATAAAGCTGAGTCACAGAAAAGCTCGAATTGACAAGCTCTGACACAATTTTTCGTCCTTCAGCAATGAATAGATTATCCTTTTGCCTGAACTTCTTTTGGTGCAATGATTGCAGTTCGCGAATTCTGTTTTTGCTCAGCATTTAAAAGCCCTTATTTTTGAGCCCTCAAAGGTACCATAAAGTACGAATGCATTCCCGTTTTAATGTAGGTGGATTTTCTGTTGGCAATGCCTTAGCTTTTGCTATGGTGCTTGTTCTCGTTGGGCTATCGGCATGCTCTCCTACTCGAAAAGTTAAGGATGGCGAGCATTTATTGAATAGAAACATTGTAATAAATAATGACACGGAAATTCCGGATTCTGATCTTTTGAGCTACGCACGCCAAAAACCGAACAGGAAAATCCTTGGGTTTTGGAGGTTTCATTTGTGGATTTATTCGACTGTTAATCAGGAAAAATTCAAGCTTCGATACGAAAAGCGACTTGAGAAACGCAGAAAATTAAATGAGCAAAGAAAATCTGAAGGTAAAAAACCAAAAAACATTGAACCTTTAAGTCTTGCCAAATGGCGACTTGAGGTTGGAGAAGCACCAGTTATTTTGGATACAATGTTCATGGATCGCTCAGCAGAGCAAATTGAACTGTATTTAAGAAATCATGGATATTTCAACGCATTAGTATCTGATAGCATTATTGAAGTGAAGAGCAATTCTAAGATGCTAAATGCAGGTTTTATTATTGATGCTGGAACTCCATACAAAATTAAATCTCTCAAGTTAGAAATTGAGGATTTCACAGTTCAGAATATTGTTGAAAGTAATCTTCGTTCAAGCCTATTAAAAATAGGAGATCTATATAAAACAGATGTTATTGATAGTGAACGAGATCGTATAACAGAAAACTTAAAGAATAGTGGCTATTACGCCTTCGTGAAAAACTTTATTTCTTTCACAGCAGATAGCTCATTGGGAAGCCATGAGGTAGATTTAACGATGGTTATCAGCAATCCAGCCAAGCGAATAAGTGGATTTGTTGACAGCACCATCAGTTATTCTCATATTCGATATCGAATAAATGACATTTTCATTGTTGGAGATTACAGAATTCGCAATGATAACAGCATAGAATCAGATACGTTATATTTTGACAATATTTCTTATATCAGCGAAGACCTATTGAGTTTTCGTCCTAAAGCTCTGAAGCCTTCAATCTTTATTCAGAAAAACGATTTATATAGTAAAAAAGCTACCGACCGCACCTACAATCGCATTTCGGAATATCGAGCGTTCAAATTCATAAACATTAAGTATCGGCCAGTAAATGCAGATTCTTCAGATTTATTGAATTGCGAAATTCAGGTTAGTCCAAAACCTCGTCATGCATATACCATTCAAGCTCAGGGAACCAATACTGGAGGTAACTTCGGGGTTTCAGTTGATTTAATATATCAAAATAGCAATTTTTTAAAGGGCTTAGAGCTATTTCAGCTTAGATTAAACGGGGCGATGGAGGTTCAGGTAATTTTGAGCGACATACAAGATGACAACCAATTAATACAGCAATATTTACCATTCAATACTATTTTATTTGGACCTGAAGCATCTTTACAATTGCCTAAGATTCCAAAGTTTATGAATTTCTTAGGAACAGCTACTCAGAAAACAATCATCACTACTTCGTATAACTTTCAGCAACGTCCCGATTATAAACGCTCCATTTTCAATACAGCTTATGGTTTCACAGCCAAGCCAAATTCGCGGGTTACAAATACCTTGAATCCAGTTGAAATTAACTTTGTAAACGTTGATTTAGGGGGTGATTTTGAAAATCTTCTCGATCAATCGAATAATCAATTCTTGAAGAATAGTTTTAGAAGTCAGCTAATTTCTGCAATGAGATATTCGTTTATATATAACTCGCAGAAAGTTGGAGCATCAAAGAATTTCTTCTTCTTTCAATCGAATCTCGAGAGCTCTGGATTGTTGCTGAATGCCAGTAGAGCAATTTATCCAAATCCCGGAATTGTCGATGGCAAGTATGTTATTTTTGGCGTGCCCTATTCTCAATATGTTCGATTTGATACTGATTTCAGGTATTACGCTTATGTAGGAAAGTCATCTTCAATTGCCATGAGAAATATTCTTGGTTTGGGAGTTCCGTATAACAATAGCGATGGAATGCCATTCGTGAAAAGCTTTTTTGGAGGCGGAGCGAATGGGAATCGCGCATGGGTAGTAAGGTCGCTTGGACCTGGCTCCTATTCTCCTGAAGGTGGTATTCGATTTGACCAAATTGGAGATATAAAAATTGAATTTAACTTTGAATATAGAGCAAAACTTTATAAACTTTTTGAGGGCGCTGCTTTCGTTGACGCAGGAAATATTTGGTTAAGAAAAAAGGATGTTTCACGTCCAAATGCAGAATTTCAGTTCGATAGATTTTATAATGAATTTGCCGTTGGAGCGGGATTAGGATTGCGTTTGAATTTCGATTTTTTCATTATTCGATTAGATGCTGCTCATCCTTTTCGCGAGCCTGCTTATCCGATGGGCGATCGATGGTCGTTTGATCGACTTAAAATGCGCAGTGTGAATTTTAATTTTGGTATTGGTTATCCATTCTAATGAAAGAGTCGTTGCATCATCATTTTTTCAAAGACTTGCTTGTTGTTGAACTAGCTTCGGTTTTAGCAGGTCCTTCAGTAGGTAAGTTTTTCGCTGAATGTGGCGCCCATGTTATCAAAGTTGAACATCCAGTTAATGGAGATGTAACGAGATCGTGGAAAGTTGAAGGCGAAACCAATGCGATATCAGCATATTACGCAAGTGTGAATGCAGGAAAAGAAATTCTGCGTTTGGATTTATCAAGTAGTGATTCTAAACGACAACTTGCTGACTTGTTGATGAAAGCAGATATAGTTTTGATGAACTTCAGAAATGAATCAGCCAAAAAATTAGGTCTCTCGATTGAAGAATTACGCACTAATTATCCAAGTTTGATTATTGGTCAAATTGATGCATTCGATTCGAACAGCAATAGACCTGCCTATGATATAGTATTGCAGGCTGAAGCTGGATATTTATCAATGTGCGGCAGTAAAGACTCCCCTGCCCGCTTGCCGGTTGCATTTATCGATATTTTGGCGGGACATCAGTTAAAAGAGGGCATATTAATGGGTTTACTAAATAAATCCAAGACTAATCAAGGTTGCGTAGTGCGAGTTAACTTACTCGATTCGGCAATTGGAGCGTTAATGAATCAAGCAAGTAATTACTTGATGGCGAATTATTTGGCGCAGCCGATGGGAACGCTTCATCCTAATATTGCACCATATGGTGAGTATTTCGAGTGCTTAGATAGAAAACGACTGGTCTTAGCGATTGGAAACGATAAGCAATTTAGAAAACTTTTGGATTCGCTTGGAATACCTCAATTAATTGATGACCAACGATTTTGCCATAATATAGTTCGTGTGGACAATCGTAATAAACTGAAGGAAATATTAGAACCGATTTTTAAGACACGGAATAGAAAAATGTGGATGGAGTCATTTGTTGAAAATGATATTCCCGCCGGGGCCATATTAAATTTACAGGAAGTACTCGATAACGAAGGGCGATTTTTGGTGAATACCGATTTAATAGAAGGATTTGCTGTTCGCAGTGTGCAAACGGTAAATCTTAGAATCTATTAATTGGAGTCTGTCTATAGAGTCTCCTGATGTCGTTGCACTAGTCCAAAAAATGCTCATTTACAAAAGTAAACTGCGCTTTTTCGGCCTTCGTGCGCCTAATCAGAAGCCTCTATAGTTCAAACTCCCGGCTCTGTGGACAGACATTATTTAGAGTCTGTCTATAGAGTCTCCTAATGTCGTTGCACTATTCTGGAAAA
>Ga0209284_10006028_pt1 | contig 12015 bp, 4 predicted proteins | sample FRY03_FD_187211 | JGI IMG/M metagenome (GOLD analysis project Ga0209284, IMG submission 187211) | Freshwater microbial communities from Lake Fryxell liftoff mats and glacier meltwater in Antarctica - FRY-03 (SPAdes) (version 2) | ecosystem: Environmental > Aquatic > Freshwater > Ice > Glacier... | reverse complement strand
AGAGCAGAAACGGCGCGAGACACTCGAACTCGCAGAGGCCGGCGCCGAGCTGCGCCCAGCGCGTCCAGCGCCAGCGCACGCCGAGGCCCTCCGGCGCGGGGAGCGCGACGCCGAGCTCGGCGCACGGGCGGCACTCGGAGGTGTTGCCGCGGAACTGAGACTCGTTGCAGGGGCGCAGAGGCTCGGGCGCGGCGCGGCGGAGCATCACCGCGGGCTCCGGCTCGCACAGCGCGCCGTCGGCCCGCAGCGTGAAGCCGTCGGCGCAGCTCCACGTGCACTCCTCGGTGAAATTGCTGTGCGCGCGCAGCGGCGGGCACGGCGCGCACTGCAGGCAGCTGCGGTTGCCCGCGAAGTCGCGGAAGGTGCCCGGCAGGCACTCGCCCACACACGTCTCGCAGAGGCCGGCCGCGTCGCGCAGCGCGCCCGAGACGCACGCCACGGAGCAGTTGGTGTCGGTGAAGAACTCGTTCGCGCTGAGCGCGGGGCACGGCGCGCACTCTGTGTTGCGGGAGGACGTGCACGGCGCGACGAGCCGGCGCCCGCGGCAGTCGGCGCACGGCAGGCACATCACGTCGACGGTCGCGGTCCCGGCGAGCTCGTACTCGCCGGGCTCGCACACCACCTGTGAGTGCTCGATGCACTGCTCGAAGTCCGCGAACATGCCCGTGGGACACTGCTCGGCGCACGATCCCGGCGCGTCGAGCGCGCCGCGGGAGACGAAGAGGCCGTTAACGAGCTCGCGGCGCTCGCACGGGCGGCACTCGCTGCAGTTGGCGCCTGCGAGGTACGTGCCGCTCGCGCAGGCCGAGGCGTTGCACAGCACGCACGTCGCGTTGCCGCTGGTGAGGTTGCGCAGGAAGTAGAGCGCGTCGGCCCGGCACGCGTAGTCGCACTCGAGGCTCGTGAAGAGAAACGCGTGCGGCGGCAGCGCGCGCCCGTCGAGGTCGGCGGGCTGCTCGCAGCGCACGCACTGGCCGTGGATCGCGTGGAAGCCGGCGTCGCACTCGAAGGGGCAGTCGGTGCCGCTTGTGCGCGCGTCGCCGACGTAGCGCCCGTCTGCGAGGCCGGCGCACGGCAGCGGCGCGGTGTCGTTGGCGCCCGCGCACGCTACGAAGCGAAAGAACGCCGAGCGCGCTGCGCCGAGCTGCAGGTCGAGCTGGAGCTGCAGGTTCGGCACCGACGTGCACACGCGGCACGCCTCGTCGCGGCGGTAGTGCTCGGCCCGGCACGCCGTCTGGCACTCGGCGCCGCCGGGCGGCGAGGCCACAAAGACCTCGTTCGCGGTGAAGAGCCCGCGCAGGATGGGCGCGCACGGCACGCACGCCTCGTTTGCCTCGCGGGAGCACGGCGCGTGGCGCAGGCCCGCGACGCTGCGGCACGAGAGGCGCAGGGCCGCCGTGCACGGCTCGCAGCGGCCGGAGGCGTGCAGGAAGAAGCCGGCCGCGCACTGCCACTGGCAGATGCCCGCGAGCCACTCGAAGGACCCCGGCGCGTTGTGGTCGGCGTTGACGCACGCCTGGCACTCGTCCACGACGGCGCTGTCGAGGTGCGAGATGGCGTCGCAGCCGCGGATGTAGGCGCCGGCGCCGCACACGTTGGCGACGAGCTCGCTGTTGGCGACCTCGCACGGCACGCACTCCTCCGCGTCCTCGGACCAGAAGTTGTCGTGCTCGCACAGGTTGTGCGCGAGGTGCGGCGAGAGGCTCGCGGTGAAGAGGTCCTGCTCGGGCCACTCGCAGCCGTCGCGCGTGCTGCCCGGGCCCTCGACGACCTCCGCCGTCAGTGCCACGCGCCGGTGCGGCGAGACCAGCGCGAGCGACGTCGGCACCTCGAGCACGCACTCGCCGGCGCCCTGCGCGTCGAGGCGCAGGCGGCAGCCGAGCTCGGCGAGGCGGCTGCTCGTCGAGCGCGGCAGCAGCGCGTGCTGCGCCGAGAGCGCCTGGAGGCGCACGCGGAACTCGCAGCCGCGCATGCTCGCGGCGCGCCGGCGCGCCTCGAGGCCGACGAGCACGAAGACGCGCTGCCAGTTGTCGGTGTGCGCGTCGTTGCTCCCGACGAGCACGCTCTCGAGTGCCACCTGCGCGAGCTCCGGCGCGGTGGGCACGTACATGGCCGCGAAGAACGCGTCGGGCGCGGCGGAGAGCAGGCGGCGCCCGGCGTGCGGCGGCTCCGGCTCTGGCCGCACCTCGAGCAGCCGGCGCGCCGCACCTCCAGAAGCGCAGTTCGCGGGCGAGGTGTCCGCGGACGAGAGGTCCGCCGGGAACGAGCCGGCTGGGCAGAAGTTGATGGCGACGCCGATCATGAGCGCGACGCCGGTCTGCGTGGTGCCGAGCAGCGCTGCGGGGGGGCACGAGGGGTGGCAGTGGCAGCTCGTGGTGGCCGCGACGTAGGACCGCGCGTTGCAGGTGGCGCCTGCGAGCGTCGCGAGGAAGGCGCATTCTTCTTCGGAGCTGATCACGTAGTTGCCGACGAGCGGGCACACGCCCTGCAACATGTCGGTCGCCGTCCCGCAGCAGTGCACGAAGCGAGCCCAGTCTGACACCATCGACGGTTTGCGCGAGGCAGACACGTTGGTTCCGGCGTGGTCGATCGCGCCGGGGACGCCCGCCGTCAGCACGAGCCGCAGCTGCAGCGCGTCGACAGCGAGCGACCGCGGCGCGGATAACGTCTCGCGTTGTTCAGGGGAGCGCAGCACCTGGAGCACGAGCGCCTGCGCCGGGCGCATGTTGTGCGCGCTTGCAAGCAGCCGGGCCTGGTGCCACTGCCGCTGCTGCGCGATGTCCGTGGCCGCGACGGGGGGCGCGCAGTTGAACTGCACCGACGAAAAGTGCGTGACCGCGCCGGCCCGCGTCACCGTGGCGCCGTTGAAGAGTTCCAAGTGCGACACTGCCGGGAGGGCGACGGCGCGCAGGCCGTTTTCGTCTTTGACAAAGGCAGAGCCGCCTGCGATGCGCCACGCGGACGCGAGCGCGGGGTCCCACGACTCGAGCACGGTGAGCTGCAGGACCGCGCACGCTTCGCTGCACTCGTACTCGTCTCCCGCCGCGCCCGTTGCCGCATGCAGCGTGTGATTTCCCACGCGCACCTCCGCCCCACACGGCAGAGTGACCTGCGCCTCGACGAGGTGCGGCCTCGTGGTGTTCCAATACGCCAGGCGCGGCACCCCGAGCGCATGCAATCGGCGCATGTGCGCGTGCAGCGGGTGCAGCTGGAGCACGGCCTCGGGCTGCAGGCGCACGGTCACGTGCGCGGCGCCGAGCGAGAGTCCGCGCGGCGAGTGCACGGCCTCCAGACCCCCCAGGGCGTTGCTGTCGACGAGGGCCTCTGTGTCGAAGTCTGCGTCGAGCACGACGCGCGAGTCGCGCAGAAACGCGTTCGGCAGGCGCGTGATGGTGAGGGTGGTGCTGGGCGACGACACGAAGACGCAGAACCCGGGCATCCGCGGATCGAGCGCGAGGTTGCCGCCGCGCAGCTCCGAGGACAGGCGCAGCTGGCTCGGGGCCATCAGCGACAAGTACGACGTGCCAATCTGCGCAAAGCGGCGGTTTGGGAGCGCCCCCGGCTCGTGGCGCAGCACCAGGCGCGCGCCGTCGCACCGCGCTGAAAAAATGCTGTCCTGCATGTGCAACACCAACGAGTGCCCGGTGGTCCACGCGCTGGAGGTAAAGTCACCGTCGAGCCCAGGATACTCTGTCAGCAGCGAGCAGAGCGGCGTGATGCGCTCGCCGTCGTCGCGCAGCAGCAGCATGTAGCGGTGCTGCGCGGGCACCAACGCAAAGAGAACAAACACGGTGCCGGTGGCCGACACCGTGAGCGTGAACGCGTCCGCGGGCGAGAGCGCAATGTCCGGGTTTTCCTCGAACATGCCCGCGAGCACGTCGGGCATCGAGGCGTTTTGCGGCAGCAGGCGCGGCGCGGCGGTGCTTGGGGCTGGGTCCATCACGAGTTGCATGCGCACGACCCGAAACTCCTGCGCCGACGGCAGGGCCACGCGGCGCAGCACCCACGTGGTGTCGTCCGAGGGCCGACACGCCATCGCGACCACATCGCTGAATTCGCACTGCACGTCGCGCGTCCGGCCGCCGTCGTGGTGGTGCAGCAGCCACTGCTGGCCGAAGCCGGCGGACAGGCCCAGCAGCGTGAGCGACTCCTCGGCGCGCGCCGACACCGCGAGCACCCGCGACGAGTCGTCGAGGCGCGCCTCGCTGAGGTTGACCGCAGCGGCCGTGAAGCCCGCGAAGGACGCGTCTGCTGAGGGACTCAGACACACCAGGCGCTGCTCGTCCACGACCGCCAGGAGGGGGCAGCTGCGCGCGTGCGCCACGGCTGCGACCCGCGTGAAAGTGAGCGCGTCCGAGGCCGACACTGGCAATTCCCGCTCGAAGGCCCCCTCTCCGGAGAGCTCTGCGGAGGCGAGCGTCATCTCCGCAAAACGCAGCGCGAGCAGCGAGGACTGGTGCGTCGCGTTGTTGCGCGACACCCACGCCTGTCCGCCCAGCGTCGCGTGCGACGTCTCGACGGCAAAGCGGCTGAGCGTGGACTCGCAGCGCACCCCTTCGAACTCGGGCAGCACCACCGCGTCGTTGGCGGGGTCGAGCTCGAGCCCGACGCGGAGCAGGCCGCGCGGGGTGCGCGAGACCGCGCGCGGCGTCACGCTCAGCGCCGGCCGAGCCACAGTCGACGCCGCGGTCGAGTCCGCGACGAGCGCCGAGAACCACAGCGACGGGATCCACGCCGCGGCCGCGAGCCCGCGGTCGTCGGGCACAAAGACCTGCACGCTCGCGTTCGGCGTGTTGCTGAGATCGACGTTGAGGAAGAGGTCGCCCTCGAAGATGTAGGGGTAGGCCCCGGGGCGCGGCATCTCCGCGACGTCGGGCACGGCGGCGAAGCCCGCGCCGGAGAAGCGGTAGTGCTGCACGCGCGCCGACGCGTTGAGCAGCACGCGGCGCGGGAAGGCCGTCGCAAACGACACCGTGTTCTGCAGCGGGAGCATCGGGTACACGAGCCGCGGGTTGCGCGTCCAGCGGTGGCAGAACTTGCTGCCGTACACGTCGAGCCCGAACGCGTACGTGCGCGCCGGCGGGAAGAAGGTCGCCGAGATGCCGGCGGGGTTCATGTCGTTGTCGCGCACGTCGACGGCGTTCCACACGCACTGGTGCAGCTCCTGCGCCGCGCCGTCGACGTTCACCAGCGTGTTCTCGAAGCTCGAGAAGAGGAAGCGCACCGAGTCCGGGTGCTCGAGCAGGTTCGCGTGCGCCGGCGCGGCGCTGTGCAAGCTCTGCGCCGCCCGCAGCGCGGGCGCCGCGTGGAAGCAGCGCGTGTCGTGCGGCAGCGAGCACTCGAGCCGCAGCATGCCCGCGGGACACAGCGCGTCGTCGCAGCTGCGCGCGCACATCGTGCCCATGTCCTTGAGGCCGGTGCGCCGCGCATTGCTGCCCGTCGGCGCGCTGCACTCGCCGAGCTGGCAGTACAGCGGCTGCACGCTGCCGTCCTCCGCCGCGAACGTGTGCGCCGAGCTCAGCACGAGGTTCTGCCGGTGCTGGCAGGCCTGGCAGCCCGCGACGCACCCCGCGTGGTACGCGGCGGGCCCGGGCGCGCCCGAGCAGTCGTGCGCGTCGCGCCGGCAGCTGCGGCACGCGCCGTACGTCAGCGCCTCCTCCTCGGGGTTCATCTTCGCGCGGCAGCCCTGCATGAGCAGCTTCGGCCGGTTCCCCGACACGTCCTGCGTCGCGAGGTCCTCCGACTCGGCCTGCGCGAGCGTGCACAGGCTCGCGTTGGTCAGCTCCGCGCACAGCTTGCACGAGTGGTCGGTCCAGTCGTAGATCTCGTTCGGGAGACACTCGACGAGCGAGCACTCGCGGGCGCAGCCGCGGCCCCAGTCGAGCCCGGCGGTCCCGCCCTGCGTCGGCGCGGCGCCGCAGTCCGCGCACTTCTGACACGCGACGCGCCGCTTGCGCGTCACCGCCACGACGTGCGCCAGCGGCGCGAGGCCCTCCGCGGCGGAAATCTCCACGGGGCACGCGCGCGCGACGCGGAAGTCGTTGAGGTCCGTGTCCAGGTACGACGACTCCATCGTGCACGACATGCGGTTGCACGCGTACGGGCCGTCGCACGTCATCGTGTCGATCGGCCCGCCCTGCGCGTCGCACACGCGGCTGCACTGGAAGGGCACCGCGAGCTCGCTCGCGCCGAAGATGGTCTCGAAGTCGAAGCCGCCGAGGCCCAGCCCGCGGTCCACGTTGCCGCCCTCGCGGTTGCGCTGGCACAGCGCCGTGCGCGTGAGGAACTCCTTGCGCTTGCACACCGGCGGGTCCGCCGAGACCCCACGCCGGTTGATGCACGCCGTCGCCATCTCGCCCTCGGCGCACGTAATGAGGCACGTCTCGCACGCGCCGGCAGCGTCGCGCGGCAGCCGCCCGCAGCCCCGCCGGAACTGGCCCTCGGGGCACAGCGCGCACGGCTCGCACGCCGTCTGCCCGGTGCGGTCCGCAAAGTTCCCGAGCAGGCACGGCAGGCACGCCGGCTGCCCCGCGTCGGGCTGCGCGGACCCCGGGCGGCACGCCTCGCACTGAAAGGTGTCCTTCGACTCGTTGAACACGCTGCGCGCGCCCGGCAGGCACTCCTCGCAGACCTCCTCCGGCCCGTAGTGCGCGGCGCGGTCGAAGACCGCGCCGGGGCCTGCCGCGCCGCCCCCGTAGCGCAGCGCGGGCTCCTTCTCGCGCAGGCGCAGCTGCGAGGGGTGGTTGATGCGCCCGAACGGGCACGGCCGGCACACCGCTATGTCGCCCGCGGCCGTCGCCGTCGGCGGCACGCCCGCGTCTTCCGCAAACGGCACCAGGCGCCCCGAGGCGCACGTGCACGGCGTGCGCACGCTGCGCAGCTCGCGCAGCAGCAGCCACCCCCAGCGCGCGCTCGACTCCGCGTCGGACGCCGCGCTCACGCCGCGCAGCGACCACGGGTACACCAGGTTGAACTGCGCCTCGCCGCACGCCAGGCACACTGTCTTCGCCTCGTTCGCGAACAGCCCCGCCGGGCACATCGTGCACTCCGTCGCGCGCGGCGGCGAGATCGAGTTGTACGGACACGGCTCGCACGCGTGGTCCCAGTTTTTGAGGAGCGCCACGTTGTCGACGGGCGCGAACTGCCCCGCCAGACACTCGTTGACGGTGCACGGGCCGCCGGCTCCCGACGACGTCTGGAAATCGCCGCACCACTCGCAGTCCGTGAAGGGCAGCGCCGAGGACTTGCCGACCGGGCACGCAGAGCAGCCCCCGACGTCCGGGGACGTGAGGCCGACGGCGCAATACCGACACCCAGTGAAGCCGTTGGTGTCGGTGCGTCCCGCCCCGCACTCCGTGCACGCGCCGCCCGACGTGGAGAACTGGCCGACGGCGCACTGCCTGCACGTGCCGCTCACGTCCTGGAAGCCCGCGTTGCAGTTGCAGTGCCCCCAGCCCTCGCCGCTGTTCGAATTCGCCCTGCAGGGGCTGCACGCGGCCACGCTCCCTGTCGAAAACGTCCCGGCGCCACAGTTGACGCATCCGGACCTCCCGTCGTTCACGCGCTGGCCCGCCGGACACACGTCGGTGCACGCGGAGGTGCGCCCCGTTCCTCCGTGCGTATGCGCGGCGCACGGGCTGCAATCGGTGTCGGCAGTGGGCCCGCACGGCGGGCGATATTGCCCGTGGCCGCACGCCCCTGTGGTACACGAGCCGCACTGCCAGTCGCGCTCGCAGTATGTCCGCTGTTTGTTTTTTATCGTGATTCCGTTGTCGAATCCGCACCCCTCGTCGTTCCACTCCCGATCCGCCCTGATCTGCAGACATTTTTCGTCACTGTCACCACTGGGCTGCCCGGAAGCCCAAGGTGCTTGTCCCTTCGTCAGAGTGACCAGGGCAGGATCCCAACTGCCACTTGTTCTCGTCGACCCTCCCCAAATGTTGACCATATTGACCCGCCAGGTGTGAAAAGCATTGTTCTCGTCATTGCTCTTGGGGAGTATAATTCTGCCGCTGTCTGTGCCCGTGCAATACGTCACAGCCTCGCTGTACTTCCTCTCTGTGGAACTGTACCTTCCCACACACCTGCCGAAACCCGACACGAAATTCCAAACACCCCCGCACTTCTGCCCCGTGTGGTGGAACGTGCCCGTATCGCACCCGGCGTGTCCGGCCCACACGGGTCCGAGCAGGCCGGCCCCGACACAACACAGCAAGAGTCGCACGCGGAGACACATTTGTCGGCCACACGGGGTGTTTATATACAATCAACGCATCAGTTCTACAACACGCCCCTCGCTAGTGCTCTAGACGGGTCTCTTCTTCAACCTCAGACCACCTCGCCTCGCAGCGCCTACGCCTGCGCCGTCCCGTTGCGCAGGAACTGGCGCGTCCAGCGCAGCCAGCACCCGAGCGCGGCGTAGTACACCTTGTTGTTGTACTTTTCGACGCCCATGACGAGCAAGTCTTCGTTGCTCGCGACGCCGGAGGCCGGCCCCGGGAAATCGCACTCGCGCTGCGTCTCGTGTCCGGAACACGCGAAGAGATGCTCGGCCGACGGGAACAGCACGCACTTCTGGTACGTGATGATGCCACACATCATCGTCTCGTCGACGCGCACAGTGTCGGCTTCGCCGTGCAGAATGCGCGTGAGTGTCATGGGAACGTTCGCCACCTTGCGGTCCATTTCGTCGTACAGGTGAAACGTCAGATCGTCGTCCGGGATGTTGATGACCTTCACCACCGCGACGCCGCCCACCGGAGCCTGTACTCCGACCCGCAGGTCCGTGACGCGCGGCGGAATTCCCTCGAGGCGCTGGATGCACACCGGACACGTCGGGCCGTCAGGGCCGGCGAGCGGCGCTGGGTCCTCCGCATTGTAGCCGTCTCGCCAGATGTTGGCCTGCTCGCGCAGCCAGACGTTCGCGCACTTGAGGTGCAGCACGCGCCCCTTCACAGAGCCAGCAGCGCCACACGCGCACCCGAGGCGCACCTGCGGGAGGTGGCGCAGGGGCTCGAAGCACAGCACACACTCGTCGTTGAGGTGGAATCCCGACAAGCGCGCAGTCACAAAAGACTTGACGGCGACAGAGACCTCGGCTGCCTGCGTATCGTTCCAATTGGCCTCGTTGCCCATGTACGCGACCAATTCGCTCAACTGAACTACGTACGAGGCAGACACGACCTGGCACACGTCGGTTTGCAAGTCCGTCTCATCGTCCTTCGCAAAGAACTCCACCGAGAGGCGCATGATGTCCACTTGTGTTTTCTGAAACTGCAAGATCACAGGAGTGTCCTCTGTCCACATGGTCGCCATGCCGCGCAGAATGTCAAGACTCGCCGCGTAGTTGGGGGTGAGCAGTGGCACAACATGCACTCCGTCAATTCGCAAGAATTTACCCTTTGGCTTTTCATCGTCGGTCACAAGCCGCACCTCAAGCATGATCTTGAACTTGCAGGCGCCCTCGTCGCTGCACACTCCCAACTCCTCGCTCACGCAAACGGTATCGCTCTTGAATACTTCCACGACACGCCCATTGAGGTGAGAACAGCGCTTGAGATTCTGCAACCTGCCGTGAGTGACCACCGCGAACACCGCCAGATTCACGTTGTAGCCGCGCATCTCGTCAAACTCCACATCCACAATCATGTTGTCCTTGTACTGTTGCTTCTCGAGCAACTTCAGCGAGGCCAAGTCGGTCGGAAAATCCTTGGGCAACTGCGCTTTCTTCAGAAAATGCTGCATGAGGTTCTGCTGCTGCACACTCTCTTCTGCCTTGGCATCGTCCTCCGCACTCATCTCTGTTCTCTGTGCTCGTGCCTCTCTCTGTCTTTTCCAGATCAAAAATCGACCCAAAACAAACGCATTTAAAATAAAAAACGCATTTATTAAAAATGGTTCGTGATTCATTGAGTTGGATCCAGAATAATTAACGGGGTTGTCCCCAAACAGGGTTGGCCCCTCTGGGTCCGGGTCTAGACCCATCCCTCAATCTGAGCGCTCGACGCTGCCAGTCGAGCGCTTGTTCCTCCACGTGTACATGAGGGGCTTGTCGGAGACGCTGTGTCGGTTCATGATCTGAACCACTTCGTCCCGCAGCACGCGGGGGCGGCGGGTCGACGCGAAGGACGCGTCGAGGTAGATCTCGCCCATGCTGCGCGCGTTGCGCTCCATGAGCGCGACGTCGTCGCAGTGCAGCAGCGCGGAGCACAGGTCCTCGATCATGGCGTTGAGCTGGGTGACGCGGCGCTCCAGGCGCAGCACGCGCGTCTCCAGCGCCCGGCTCTCGAGGTCGGCGGCGCTCAAAGGCCCCGGCGCGACGCCCGGCACCAGCGGCTTGGGGCGCAAGTCCGCGCTCCCCATGCACATCGACATGCTGCGGCCCGCGGGGCGCGGCGGATGCGGCAGCTGCGCCGCGCCCGTGCGGAACGCACCGCACAGCACAACATCGCACAGCAGCGCCACGACGAGCACAACGCGCCAGGAAGCGAGGCGCATTGCGTTCTGAAATTCCAAGTGGTTTATACCGCGCCCCTTCTCAACCCCGATTCCATGTAAGTGTGGTTCGTGACGGCGGGCAACGTGTGCGGAGCGGGCGCCGGGCCCGTCGGCGGCGCGGGCGTTGTCGAAAGGGGCACCGAGACCCACTCGGAGGCCGCGGGGTTCGCGTCGTCCACGGCCACAGCGTTCGGCGCTGGTGTCGTTGTCGTTGTGGCTAGCGAGCGGCGCGTTCCCGCGACCGACAGCTCCTCGTCGTGGTGCCACGGCAAAAAGCCCTTGTCCGAAAAGAGCACGTGTGTGCATCCGACAGTGAGCAGCACGGTGAGCACTAGAGACGCGATGGTGCTTTGCACTTGGTTCATTTATTGTTCAAGTCACAGTCCACACACACGCAAGCAGAGAAGTTTATTTTTTTTGGACAAGACTATTCTCTGTGCCTCGGCCTCAGCTCGGCGCCCGTGAAGTGCTTGTGCGCAAAACACGACGACGCAGAGTGCGAGTCGCGCCCGCAGCGGGCACACACCACACGCTGTCGGACGCGCCTCGTCTCCACGACCGGCTGCGCCGCCTCCTCCTCGCGTGCGCGCGGCGCTTGCGCCACAGGCGCCACAGGCTGATCCAGCGCGACGGGCGCGGCGAGCGCGACGGGCGCGGGGGGCGCGGCGCGGCTCTTGGCGTCGCGCGGACGGTACGCCATCGCCGCCTTCGCAATGACGTTGTGCGCGGGGGCGGCCGGCACCACCGACTGCGCCTGCAGCCGCTCGAGGTCGCGCAGCCACGGCTGGATGGCGTTCTGGCAGTGCGTCGCAAAGTGGCCCTCGCCGCCGCAGCGCCGGCACATGTTGCCCTGCCCCATCACGAGGGTCTTGAGCGTGTCGCACTCCTTGGCGGTGAGCGCGGCGCAGTTGGTGAACTCCCAGCCGCGCACGTTCTCGAAGCCGTGCATGAGCATCTGCGCCACCGTCTCGTTCATCTCCCACGACGCGAGGTCGTCCGGGCTCCCGACGTGCACCGTGGCGACCTCGCCGACGACCCCGCCCTGGTGCCGGCACCACGCGCTGCCGGCGCCGCTGCAGTGCTGTTCGATGCGCGAGTCGATGTCGGTCGACCGACCCACGTAGATGCCTCCGTGCTGTAGGTTCAGCACGTAGACACCATGTCGCATGTTTGATGCGGTTTGCGTTGATTCAATAAAACTCAATTCCAAGTTGACTAATTGATTAGTACGGGATTTCAATTTTCCGCATACGTTTTCAAAAGAGACCTACAAAAGAGACGTACTTCCAAATTAAAAAATGCAAATCAAATCTGATTGAATTATTTGTACCAGTAAGGAAAAAGTTTCTCTGAAAGATAGGGACTAGTAATTACGTCGGAATTTATAAAACAATTTTTCTCTTTCCTTTAAATTTATTTAAAGGTTCCCACGTTTTGGTGGCGTGGGCATTTCCTGAAAATTTTCTCAAATTTGCTCCGGTTTGTGCAAATTGAGTTTTGTCTGGGCACGGAAAAAAA
>Ga0209284_10006023_pt1 | contig 12018 bp, 11 predicted proteins | sample FRY03_FD_187211 | JGI IMG/M metagenome (GOLD analysis project Ga0209284, IMG submission 187211) | Freshwater microbial communities from Lake Fryxell liftoff mats and glacier meltwater in Antarctica - FRY-03 (SPAdes) (version 2) | ecosystem: Environmental > Aquatic > Freshwater > Ice > Glacier... | reverse complement strand
GCATTTGCGGCAGCAGGCGATTGATCGCCTCTTGCACTGCGTCTATATAAGCGGCATCAGGGCACAGCAAAATGCTTTGTGCCAGTTCGTCATGCTCGGCCTGGCTGAACAAATCCATGGCCACCCAGTCGGCAGGCGTTGTACCGTCGGCGAGCACCAGAATTTCTGACGGGCCGGCGATCATGTCTATGCCCACGGTACCGAACACGCGCCTTTTCGCGCTCGCGACATAGGCGTTGCCAGGGCCGGTGATCTTGTCGACCTTGGGTACAGTCTGCGTGCCATACGCAAGGGCGGCCACGGCTTGAGCGCCACCAATGGTGAAGGCACGAGTTACGCCAGCGATATAGGCTGCAGCCAAAACCAAGTCGTTTTTTAAGCCCCCTGGCGTAGGCACGACCATGATGATTTCGCCCACACCGGCCACATGCGCAGGGATTGCATTCATCAATACCGACGATGGGTAGGCCGCCTTACCGCCGGGCACGTAAATGCCAACACGATCAAGCGGCGTGACTTTCTGCCCCAGCAGGGTGCCGTCTTCATCACGGTAGCTCCAGCTTTCGCCATTGGCCTTTTTTTGTGCCTCGTGATAGCTGCGCACCCGCTTGGCTGCGGCTTCGAGCGCATCGCGCTGTCCGCTTGGGATGGCTTCAAAAGCTGTTTTTAGCTCGGCCTGTGTCAGCTCCAGGGCTTCAATAGTTTTGACATCCAGAGCGTCAAACCGTGCGGTGTATTCGAGCACCGCCGCGTCGCCGCGTGTTTGCACATCGGCCAGAATGTCGGCGACGCGCTGCTCAATCGCTGCATCGGTGTCGGCTGACCAATGCAGACGCACCTTGAATTGGGCCTCAAAAGTGCTGTCAGCCGTTGACAGGCGGGCGGGCGTAGCGACCAGATTCATGGCGTTTTCAGTTAGTGGGCCGAGCGATGGCCGAGGCCAAGGCATCAATGATGGCGCGGATCGGTGCCTGCTTGAGCTTGAGCGCAGTCTGGTTCACGACCAGGTGCGAGCTGATGTCCATGATGCGCTCAACTTCAATCAAATGGTTGGCTTTGAGCGTGCTGCCGGTCGACACCAGGTCAACAATCGCATCGGCCAGGCCTGTAAGCGGCGCAAGCTCCATGCTGCCATAGAGCTTGATAAGGTCAACGTGTACGCCTTTGGAGGCGAAAAAGTCACGTGCAATGGCAACGTATTTGGTAGCAACCGTCAAGCGCGAACCCTGCTTGACGGCGGCCTGGTAATCAAAGCCCTCACGCACCGCCACGCTGATGCGGCATTTGGCGATTTTCAAATCCAGCGGTTGATACAAACCCTGACTGCCGGATTCAATCAGCGTATCTTTGCCGACCACACCCAAGTCGGCACCGCCGTACTGCACATAGGTTGGCACATCGGTTGCGCGCACCAGCACCACGCGCAGATCCGGCTGATTGGTCGAAAGAATCAGCTTGCGGGATTTTTCAGGATCGTCGAGGACTTCGATGCCGATTGTTCTCAGCAGCGGCAAGATGTCGTCAAAGATGCGACCTTTTGACAAAGCAATCGTGATCACGATTTGACCCTTTCGATGTCCGCGCCAATGCCGCGCAATTTCGTTTCCATCTGGTCGTAGCCCCGGTCAAGGTGGTAGATGCGCTCGATCAGCGTTTCACCTTGAGCGACCAAACCAGCAATCACCAAGCTTGCAGACGCACGTAAGTCAGTGGCCATAACAGTCGCGCCCGAGAGTTTTTCAACGCCCTCAACAATCGCAACCTTGCCTTCAATCTGGATTTTCGCACCCAGCCGCACCATCTCGTTGACGTGCATGAAGCGGTTTTCAAAAATTGTCTCCGTCACCGTGCTGCTACCCATAGCGACGGCATTGAGCGCCATGAACTGCGCCTGCATGTCAGTTGGAAAACCGGGATATTCAGTGGTACGAAAAGACTGCGCCTTCATGCGGCCACTGGCTTGCACGCGAATAAACCCATCGCCTGCGGTGATGATGGCACCCGCCTCGCGCAGTTTGACTATCAATGCGTCCAGGTGATCGGCACGGCCATTTTTCAAAATTACATCGCCGCCCGCTGCGGCCACAGCGCATAAAAATGTACCCGCCTCAATACGGTCGGCCACCACCTGGTGCGTGCAGCCGTGCAGCCGCTCAACACCTTGTATACGAATGCGCCGCGTACCGTGACCTTCAATCTTGGCGCCCATTTTGATGAGCATTTTTGCGAGGTCGGGAATCTCCGGCTCCTGTGCGGCATTCTCTAAAATCGTTTCGCCCTCAGCCAGGCTAGCGGCCATCAGGAAATTTTCTGTGCCGGTAACCGTCACCATGTCGGTGGTGATTCTGCAACCCTTCAAGCGCTTGCGCCCTTGTGCCAACCTGGCAATCATGTAGCCGTGTTCAACCGCAATCTCAGCCCCCATCGCCTGCAACCCCTTGATGTGCTGGTCAACCGGACGGGAACCAATCGCGCAGCCGCCTGGCAGCGACACCGTGGCTTCACCAAAGCGTGCCAGCAAAGGGCCCAGCGCCAACACCGAAGCACGCATGGTTTTAACCAGCTCATACGGTGCTTCAGGCGAGCTCAACGTGCCCGCATTGAGCGTGACCGTACCCGTCTGGTCATTGCGCTCTGCCACGACGCCCATATTACGTATCAGCTTGAGCATGGTGCTGACATCTTGCAGGCGCGGCACGTTTTCAAGCGTGACGCTATCAGCGGTCAGCAGCGCTGCGCACAGCTCGGGCAAGGCAGCGTTTTTGGCGCCCGAAATATTGACAGTGCCAGCTAGTGATTTACCGCCTTTGATAAGTAACTTGTCCATGCTTTTGTTTTGGTTTTTATTCTTCGACGTTTTTTGCCCATTCGGCGGGCGTGTAAGTCTTCATCGACAGCGCATGTACTTCGTCGGTCTGCATACGCCCGCCCAGCGTGGCATAGACGCGCTGATGCCGCTGGATCAGACGCTTGCCCTCAAACTCACTCGACACAATCGTTGCATACCAGTGACGGCCATCGCCTGACAGCTCAATGTGCGCGCACGGCAGGTTGGTGGAGATGAGAGTCTGTAGTTCTTCGTTGGTCATGTTTTTTCTAAAGCGGGGAGGCCATATGTTTAATGGCGAATTTTATAGCCGGTACGCAGCATGTTGACCGCAATCGCGCTGACCATCAGCATGGCGCCGCCGACGACGCCAAGACTGAGCCAGGGCGAGACATCGCTGACCCCAAAAAAACCATACCGAAAGCCGTCAATCATGTAGAAAAACGGATTCAGGTGACTGATCTTCTGCCAGAACGGTGGCAATGAATGAATCGAATAAAACACGCCGCTCAAAAACGTCATCGGCATGATCACGAAGTTCTGAAAAGCCGACATTTGGTCAAATTTTTCAGACCACAGACCGGCAATAACGCCCAGCACGCCCAGCATGGCCGCACCCAGAATGGCAAAAACCAGAATCCACAACGGCGCCACAAAGCCGGGCTGGCCAAAAAATACCGTAACAGCGAACACGCCAGCCCCGACCAACAAACCACGCGCTACCGACGCACCAACATAGGCCAAAAACCAGTGCCAGTGCGACAGCGGCGTGAGCAGCACAAACACCAGGCTGCCCATGATTTTGCTCTGAATAAGCGACGATGAACTGTTGGCAAACGCATTTTGCAAAATGCTCATCATCACCAGGCCCGGCACCAGAAACGCCGTGTAGCTGACCTGCCCATAGACTTTGACCTGGTCTTGCAGCACATGGCCGAAGATCAGCATGTACATCACGGACGTCAGCACCGGCGCGCCCACCGTCTGAAAGCCGACCTTCCAGAAGCGCAGGACTTCTTTATAAAAAAGGGTTTGCCAGCCGGTCATGGGGCCCCCACGCTTGTCGCTGCGCGTACTGCGCGGCGCACGGTGGCACTCATGCTGTCACCCCGACCTTTTCCGCCATCACTTCAAGGAAGACATCTTCCAGATCGGCCTTACGGATTTCGACGTCTTCGGCCACCAGGCCGGCCTCGCGGATGGCGCTGAGGTACTGCTCGATCTCGTGCGCGTTGTGGGCCGGGAACTGCACAATGCGCCCCGTGATACGCGCCTTGACGGCCAGGTGCTCTGGCAGTTCGCCGTCAATCTTGAAGCGCAGCACATTCGATGACGCGGCCTTGAGCAACTCGGACGTTTGTGCCAGCGCCACCACGCGGCCTTGCTTGAGCATGGCGATTCGACTGCACAGCGCCTCAGCCTCTTCAAGGTAATGGGTGGTCAGCAGCACGGTGCTGCCCTGCTTGTTGAGTTTGCCGATGAACTGCCACAGCGTCTGGCGCAGCTCAACGTCAACACCTGCGGTTGGTTCATCCAGCACAATAACTTGCGGTTTGTGAACCAGCGCCTGGGCCACCAACACGCGGCGCTTCATGCCGCCCGATAGCTGGCGCATGTTGGCGTTGGCCTTGTCCAGCAGGCTCAGGCTGGACAACAACTCGTCAATCCATGCATCGTTATTTTTGATGCCAAAATAACCGGACTGTATGCGCAACGCTTCACGCACGGTAAAAAACGGGTCGAACACCAGCTCTTGCGGCACCACGCCGAGCTTGCGCCTGGCATTGGCGTAGTCTGTCACCACATCGCTGCCATGCACGGTAACTGTGCCGCTACTGGCGCGGGACAGGCCCGCCAGAATGCTGATAAGGGAGGTTTTGCCCGCACCGTTCGGGCCAAGCAAGCCGAAAAATTCACCCTGTTGGATGTCAAAGCTCACCGCGTCAAGCGCCTTGACCTCCGGGGCGATTTTATTGCTGGCGGAACGGTAGATTTTGGAAACTGATTTAAATGAAATAGCAGGCATTAAGTCCACTATTTTACTAGGCGGTTTGCGGAATAAGCTCTGCAACGCCATAAAGCCCGGCCAGCTCGCGCAAGCGCGCGGGCGCCCCGCTTACCGAAAACCGCTTGCCTGCCGCCAGCGCCTGGCGCCGGCACTCCAGCAAAACAGCCAGTGCAGAAGAGTCAAATTGCTGCAAAGCGCCAGCATCTACTACCACCTCATCAGACCCGGCAAACAGTTCGGGCTTAAGGCCACGGGCAAAGCCAGCTGCCGCCGCATGGGTCAAAACCGGAGGGAGTGTCAACACGGCAACTGCCCGCTCAGGATTTCTGCGCACCGGCGCTGGACTTGTTGCGCTGGACCAGCGCCGCGATCAGGCCGTCCACGCCTTTGGCAGAAATTTCCTGCGCAAACTGGGTGCGGTAGGTTTCGACCATCCAGATGCCAAGTATGTTGAGGTCATAGATTTTCCAGCCCGTGGTGGTCTTTTCCATGCGGTAATCGAGCTGAATCGGTTCGCTGCGACCAATCACTTCCGTCCGTACGATCACTTCGGTGTCCGTCGATGCGGCTCGCAGCGGCTTCACGCTGACGGTCTGGTCCTTGACCTGGGACAACGCGCCAGAGTAAGTACGCACAAGTAAGGTCTTGAATTCGTCCTGCAGGCGCTTTTTTTGCTCAGGCGTGGCTTGGCGCCAGTTGCGGCCTACCGTGGCTGCCGTCATGCGCGTGAAATTGACATGCGGCATGACCTTGTCATCCACCAGCGCGATGATTTTTCCCACATCGCCGGACTGAATGGCCTTGTCGGCCTTGATGATGTCCAGCACTTCGGTGGAGGTGCGTTTTATCAGGGCGTCCGGCGCCTCCTCGGTAGCGTGTACGGCAACCCCCCCCGCTAGCAGGGCTCCCGCGAAGCAGGCAGTCAGAACATGGCTAAAAATTCGACGGTTCATGGCTTTTTCTTTCAGTTCGGAACACATGCCTGCCCGGCCGGGAGACAAGTACTTGATTTGACAGCGCTTTTCACGCTTTAGTTTAGGCGGTTCCCAGGGCTATTGGGGTCAGACGCCAATAACCCTGGGAACCGCACCACTTCAAGTTTCATCCATAAAGCGTACTTTGACGCTCTTGCCTTTGACCTTACCCAGCGACAGCTTGTGCTGTGCATCAGCCGCAATAGCGCGGTCAACGGCCACATAGGTTGAAAACTCGTTGACATTGATTTTGCCGACCTGCTCGCGGGTAAAGCCGGCCTCACCGGTCAGCGCGCCCAACACATCGCCAGCGCGGATTTTTTCCTTGCGGCCACCGACGATTTGCAACGTGACCATGGGCGGCAGCAGAGGCTCTTGGCTGGCAGGTGTCAGCTCGGCCAGCTTGTGCCATTCAGACTCAGCTTTTTGTAGCACCTCGATTTTGCCAACGTAACCCATCTCGTCCATGCTGACCAGGCTGATGGCCCAGCCCTCTTCATCAGCCCTGCCGGTACGGCCAATACGGTGAATGTGCACCTCGGCATCGGGTGTGACGTCAACATTAATCACCATTTCCAGCTGGTTGATGTCCAGCCCGCGCGCGGCAACATCGGTCGCCACCAGCACCGAGCAGCTGCGGTTTGAAAATTGCACCAGCACTTGGTCACGCTCGCGCTGCTCCAGCTCACCAAACAAGGCCAGCGCACTGAAACCCTGGCTTTTTAAATAGGCCACCAGTGCGCGGCACTGCGACTTGGTATTGCAAAACGCCAGCGTGCTGGCCGGACGGTAGTGGTTAAGCAGCAAAGCTACCGCATTCAAACGCGCCTCATCATGGTCACTCTCGGGCACCTCATACCAGCGCTGGCGGATTTTGTTTTTTTCATGCTGCGCCTGCACGCTGATGGTTTGTGGGGACAGCATGAACTGCTGGCTGAGTTTGGCTATTGCCAAGGGGTAGGTCGCCGAGAACAGCAAGGTCTGCCGCTCTTTCGGGCACTGCTTGGCGACCACGCAGATGTCGTCAAAAAAGCCCATGTCGAGCATCCGGTCGGCCTCGTCCAGCACCAGCGTGTTCATCGCATCTAACTTTAAATTGCCGCGCGCCAGGTGGTCCATGATGCGGCCCGGCGTGCCGACCACAATGTGCGCGCCGTTTTCCAGGCTGGCCGTCTGATTGCGCAGCGGCACACCACCGCACAACACCACCACCTTGACGTTTTCTTCGGCCCGCGCCAGACGGCGGATTTCAGTAGCCACCTGGTCGGCCAGCTCACGCGTCGGGCACAGCACCATGGCCTGCACCGCAAAGCGCCGCGCATTTAAATTGGCCAGCAGTGCAATGCCAAAGGCCGCTGTTTTACCGCTACCGGTCTTGGCCTGCGCAATCAGGTCTTTGCCAAGCAGCGCCAGCGGCAGGCTGGCCGCCTGAATCGGCGTCATGCTGGTGTAGCCAAGCTGCGTCAGGTTAGCCAGTACATGAGCAGGGAGCGAGAGTGCGCTGAAGTCGTTGGCCAATGGGGCAGGGGAAGTAGTCATGCCTTGATTATCGATGCTCCCAAAGTCCGACAGGCTGCTAATGGTAAGGTCTATGCCATATTTTGTTCGATGAGGAAACGTGAACCATGCAGATTTTTGATTTTGACCTGTTCGTCATAGGTGGCGGCAGCGGCGGTGTGCGGGCTGGCCGCATGGCAGCCCAGCGTGGCGCGCGCGTGGCGCTGGCCGAGGTTGCCGACATGGGCGGCACCTGCGTCAACGTCGGCTGCATTCCAAAAAAGCTTTACAGCTACGCAGCGCATTACGCCGAGGCGTTTGAAGAGTCGCATGGCTTTGGCTGGGTCGGCGAGGCACCAAAGTTTGACTGGGCGGTTTTGAAGACCAGGCGTGCGGCTGAAATCTCGCGGCTCAATGGCATCTACAACCAACTGCTTGACAGCGCGGGTGTCAAAATTATCAAGGGCTGGGCGCAGCTGCTGGATGCGCATACGGTCGAAGTGGATGGCCAGACATTCACTGCCAAAAATATCCTAATTTCTACTGGCGGCACGGCGACTGTGCCAGCGCTTGAGGGACGCGAACACGTCGTGACATCCGACAGCATGTTTGACCTGAACCCTTTTCCAAAACGCCTGCTGGTAGTCGGTGGCGGCTATATCGCCTGCGAATTTGCATCCATCTTCAATGGCCTGGGCGCGCAGGTGACGCAACTGCACCGTGGTGAAAAAGTGTTGACGGGGTTTGATGAAGACATTCGCAGCTTTATTGCCGCAGAGATGGGCAAGGCCGGTGTCAATCTACAACTGAAGTCCGAGGTTGAGTCAATTGTCAAAACGGCTGACGGTCTGCTGGTAAAAATCAAGGCGGGCACAGCAAGCGCAGCGAGTTTTACAGTAGACGTCGTGCTGTATGCAACTGGCCGCGTGCCCAATACCACCGGCCTCGGCCTGGATGCCGTAGGCGTGGCGCTGGATGCCAAAGGTGCGATCAAGGTGAATACCCATTACCAGACCTCAACGCCATCCATCTACGCATTGGGCGACGTGACGGCTCGCGTGCAGCTTACGCCCGTGGCCACCGGCGAAGCCATGGTGCTGGTCGATCATCTGTTCGGTCCGGTTGCCGGCAAAAAACCGCGCAGCATGGGCTACGACTTCATCCCCACCGCCGTGTTTACCCACCCCAACATCGGCACGGTGGGTTATTCGGAAAACGATGCGCGCAAAAAATTCGGCAACATCACGGTGTATCGGAGCGACTTCAAGTCGCTCAAGCACACCCTCAGCGACAGCACCGAGCGCACGCTGATGAAGCTGCTGGTCGATGACGCCAGCGACCGCGTGGTCGGCCTGCACATGGTGGGCGCTGATGCGGGCGAGATCGTGCAGGGCTTTGCCGTGGCCATGAAAGCTGGCGCAACCAAGGCTATCTTCGACAGCACGATTGGCATACACCCAACAGCGGCGGAAGAATTTGTCACCATGCGGGAACCCATTAAAAACTAACACTCCATGCTCTACCTCCCCAGCTTCATCGCCCCCACCCGCTACCTGGATGCCACTGCCGCACTGGCCCAGGTACGGATGATTTACGACCAGCAAATCGTCCACCTGCGCCTGGCCATGCAGCGCTATGTTGCGGGCGATGCTATTGAAGGTCATGTTCGGGCTTGCTACCCCTTTGTGCGCATCCACACCGACACGGTGGCGCGGGCGATGCTCGACCCACTGGCGACATCACAATTGAGCTACGGTTTTGTGGCTGGCCCTGGCCGCTTTGAAACCACGCTGACCAGACCCGACCTGTATGGCGAGTATTACCTTGAGCAGTTCCGCCTGCTGCTGCAAAACCACAATGTCGAGCTGGAGGTGGGCACCAGCTCCCAGCCGATCCCGGTGCATTTCTCGTTTGCCGAGCATGACCACATAGAAGGCAACCTCAGCGCGGCGCGCCGTACACTGATGCGCGACGTGTTTGACCTGCCCGACCTGGCCGCGATGGACGACGGTATTGCCAACGGCACGTTTGAGGCGGGACCCGGTGAGCCGCAACCGCTGTCGCTGTTTACCGCTGCCCGGGTTGACTATTCGCTGCAGCGCCTGCGCCATTACACCGGCACCTCGCCCGACTGGTTCCAGAACTTTGTGCTGTTTACCAACTACCAGTTTTACATCGACGAGTTTGTGCGCCTAGGCCATGCAGCCATGCTTGATACGAACAGCGAATACATGGCGTTTATTGAACCCGGCAACGTGGTCACCCGCCGCGTTGGTCTTGATGCTATTGCCGGCGATGAACTGGGCACACCGCCACCGCGCTTGCCGCAGATGCCTGCCTACCACTTGATGCGTGCTGACCGAAGTGGCATCACCATGGTCAACATCGGTGTCGGGCCAGCCAACGCCAAAAACATCACCGACCACATCGCCGTGCTGCGGCCGTATGCCTGGATCATGCTCGGCCACTGCGCCGGCCTGCGCAACAGCCAGCAACTGGGCGACTATGTGCTGGCCCACGGCTATGTGCGTGAAGACCATGTGCTGGATGAAGAACTGCCGCTGTGGGTACCGATACCAGCGCTGGCCGAAATTCAAAAAGCGCTGGAGCAGGCGGTTGAAGATGTTACCCACTTCAAGGGTTCAGAGCTCAAACGCATCATGCGCACCGGTACCGTGGCATCGACTGACAACCGAAACTGGGAGCTGCTGCCCGGCAACCAGCCGCAGCGCCGCTTCAGCCAGAGCCGAGCAGTGGCCCTCGACATGGAAAGCGCCACGATTGCAGCCAATGGCTTTAGGTTTCGTGTGCCCTACGGCACGCTGCTGTGCGTCAGCGACAAGCCGCTGCACGGCGAGATCAAGCTGCCCGGCATGGCCAACCACTTTTACCGCGAACGAGTTGACCAGCACCTGCGCATCGGCATCCGCGCCATAGAGCTGCTACGCGAGGAAGGCCTCAAGCAGCTCCACAGCCGCAAGCTGCGTAGTTTTGCCGAGGTGGCTTTTCAGTAAATCAGGCAGCGCATGACGCAAAACCTCTTCAGCATCAAAGGGCTGACCAAGCGTTACAGCACGACTACAGTCGTTGACAACCTGTCGTTTGACATTGCACCCGGCGAGTGTCTTGGTGTGATTGGACCCAACGGTGCGGGTAAAACCACCACCATTCGCATGTGCCTGGGTTTGGTAGCGCCTGATGCAGGCAGTGTGTCGTTTCACCAGCCAAGGCAAAGTACATTGCACATGCCGCACGATGCGCTGGCGATCAAAGACAAGCTGGGCATCGTCAGTCAGTTTGACAGTCTGGACCCGGACTTTTCATGTGCAGAAAACCTGCTGGTGTTTGGCCGCTACTTTGGTTTGAAAGACGCGGTGATCAAAGAGCGCATCCCCAAGCTGCTGGAGTTTGCTGCGTTGACCAGCAAGGCCGATGCAAAACTCAGTGAACTCTCAGGCGGCATGAAGCGGCGCCTGTCGCTGGCGCGTGCGTTGGTCAATGACCCGCAATTGCTGCTGCTAGATGAACCCACCACCGGGCTAGACCCGCAGGCACGACATTTGATGTGGGAGCGCCTGCAACGCTTGGTGCAGCAAGGCAAATCGATTTTGCTGACCACACACTTCATGGACGAAGCCGAGCGCCTGTGTAATCGCCTGTTAGTGCTCGACCACGGTAAAAAAATGACCGAAGGCACTCCACGCCAGTTGATTGCCGACAACCTGGAACCCGACGTGGTCGAGGTCTATGGCGCAGGTGCGCTGGCACTGGTTGATTCACCCCTGAAGGCACTGGCCGCGCGGGTTGAAGTCAGTGGTGAGACGGTATTTTTCTACACCCAAAACTCCAAGCGCTTGCTGGAGGCGCTGACAAATTACCCGCTACTGCGTACCCTGCACCGCCCGGCTAACTTAGAAGACTTGTTTCTAAAACTCACAGGCCGGCAGATCAGGGATGACGCATGATGGGCACTTCTAGAAATTCAGGTTTTCGGGATGAAGTGCAAGGCGCCCGGAGCACAGGAACCGGAACGTACTTCAGGTACGTGAGGATTTCGAGCACCGCGCAACACCGCAATTCGCCCGAAAAATGAATTTATAGAAGTGCCATGATGACTTCCATTTGGGCAGCACCCCATATCAGCCTGCGTTGGGTGCCAGTGTTTCGCCGTAACTTTCTGGTCTGGCGCAAGCTCGCCATCCCCAGCCTGGTGGGTAATATTGCCGAACCACTCATCACACTGGTGGCTTTTGGCTACGGGCTGGGCATGTTGATTGGCAGCGTCAATTTAAACGGCACAGCCGTACCCTACCTTTTATTTTTGGCCAGCGGCTCGGTGTGCGCCAGTGCCATGCAGGCCGCATCGTTTGAGGCCTTGTACTCAGCCTTTTCACGCATGCATGTGCAGCGCACTTGGGACGGCATCATGAACGCCCCGGTTCGGCTTGACGACGTGGTGTTTGCTGAAATGCTGTGGGCGGCTTTCAAAGCGCTGTTTACCAGTGTGGTGATATTGGCCGTGATGCTGGCATTAAATATCAGCCACAGCCCCATGCTGCTACTGGCTTTGCCGCTGCTGGCGCTAGTGGGCATCACCTTTTCATGCATCGCCCTGATCTTCAATGCACTGGCCAAGGGTTACGATTTTTTCACCTACTACTTCACGCTGTTTTTAACGCCGACGATGTTTTTGAGCGGCGTGTTCTTTCCGC
>Ga0209284_10006016_pt1 | contig 12040 bp, 7 predicted proteins | sample FRY03_FD_187211 | JGI IMG/M metagenome (GOLD analysis project Ga0209284, IMG submission 187211) | Freshwater microbial communities from Lake Fryxell liftoff mats and glacier meltwater in Antarctica - FRY-03 (SPAdes) (version 2) | ecosystem: Environmental > Aquatic > Freshwater > Ice > Glacier... | reverse complement strand
TTTCGCCTCCGGTTGCTCTCCACCCTTTCTGTTGAAAACGCAGTTACCTTCGACTATGGGGCGGTAACGAATGCCCCAATCGGGACTCTCACCCGACTGTTCAATCGCCTTCACAGGCGCACGAGCCGCGAGACGTCAGTCTCCGGATACTGTTTGCGCAATCGATTGTTATGCCCCAAAACTTACCAATCGGTGCTTAACTGCTTTGGGCAGTATGGATCACATTCCAGAGCAGGAACTTTGCGTAACCGCGATCCATCAGATAACAGCGATCGGACTCCACCGTGCGCGACATCACGGCACGCTCATCGGCTTTTTGCAATGCTCGCATGGATGTCAGCAGGGGACTGAACATCCAGAGCAGTCCAAGGAGGCAGTACTGATCCATGTGAAGATCGCGATTCCCTACGGAATCACGTTCTGTGCCGACTTCGTGCAGCCGAGCAAGGAGCGGCTTGAGCTTGTCAAAATACTTGAGTCCCTGAAGATCAGACGGCTCAATCGCGGGCTTTGGTTTCCGCCCGCGACTAGCTTTGGCATTCGCGTCGTCGGGCGACGTGTCGTCGGGCGACGTGTCGTCGGGCGTCGCGTCGTCAGCCCACGCAGCGTCGTGCGACTCTGCACCGATTGCTGCATCGTTATTAAGACTGCTGCATCGTCATTAAGACGTTCATCAGATTGTCTGGCATGCTTTGCCACAATCGCCGCTCGCAATGTCACTCAGGCAGACGGAAGTCACCAGAGCAGCACATGCGCATGAATCGTGCCAAAGATTTACATTTTTCTGGACTGGGAATTGACCCAAGCCGCAAGCAACATCCGTGCCGAACACTATTGGGTCACGCCTCTTTTTTGACACTGTGTCAAAGGTTGTGAGGGTCGAGGGGAGAGATTTAGGATTTCGCGAATGGTGATGTCGCAATGAATCCCAGACAACGGCGAACCCGGTGTCTGTGACGGATTATTTGTATGACTCGGCAGGGCGCTTGACCAGTCTTCAGCACGCAGGCTTCAACGGCAGCTTGGCTCAGCATCTGCCATGGTCGGTTACACGTACACATGGGATGCCGCCAGCCGGTTGACATCGCTGAATTCTGTCCAAGATCGACTGACGACGTAAGCTGCGTCCGGTCATCAGGGCATACCTCGAGACTGGTCTGACGGTTGTAAACATTCGCGGAAGGTGTGGGCATTTGGCAATTGATCTGGCGGAGAATCTGCGGATCTTTAAATTCTGCACGTAATGAGTATTTTGCATCTGGGATGGAATCCGGTTGGTCAGCAGTTGGACTCACTACAGGCTCTGGTGGAAGAGTTGCGTCGTGATGTGATGGAGTTGCGTGCTGAGAATGCCGAACTGCGGCGTGAAGCTGGATACTGGAAGAGTATGCATGCTCGGGCGGTTGAGCGGAATACGAAGCTGCAGGGCGAACTGGATGAGGCGAAGGCCGAAATCCGACAGCTCAAAGCGGAACGCTTCAAGCGGTATCGCCGGACCTGCAAATGCACCGATCAGCCACAGACAGTGACTGCGGCGCTGCCACCGAAACTGCTGCCGAAAAGTATTTATGGAACGAGCGTGTGGGTTCATCTGTTGCTGGAGAAGTTTCAGCTACGGTTGTCTATGTGCTCGACCCGACTCGCAACCACGATGTGCCGGAATCACACTTCGGCAAAGCGGTCTCAGGAGTGCTGATCGTCGATCGCCATAGTGCATACAAGGCGATGCGGCAAGTCAAGATGGGCCAACTTCTGCTCGCGTTCTGCTGGGCTCATGTGCGGCGTGACTTTGTGCGGATCGGCAAAGGGTATCCCGAATTGAAAGACTGGGCTCTGGCATGGCTGCTGCGGATTCGTGAGTTGTACTGTCTTAATCGCGAACGACTGCGACACGCGCCGGGGGCCAGCGAGCGAGTAGCAGCTGAAGGTCACAGCGGATGGCATTTCTTTCGCTGTCAGCATGCCGGACAGTGCTCGTGATGCACTTGTGACCAGCCAGTGGGACTATCTCGGCCGCCTGCTCAGCGCCGCAGATAAAGTCACAGCACACGCAACAAAGATCCCTACCTGACAGGATTCCGAGCGTAGAAAATTGATCGCATTTGTGAACGGCCGACTCAGACGAATCTATTTGAACTTTGCCTCGCGCATTTCTTTGCGGGCGTCCTGTTCCTTCAGCTTCTGGCGTTTATCATGCAGCTTGCGGCCTTTGCACAGGCCCAGACGAATTTTTACAAGTCCCCGTTGAAAGAAAACGGCCAGCGGGATCAGCGTTTGACCATCTTTGTCAGCCGCCTCAATGAATTTTCGAATCTCGCGACGGTTCAGCAGTAACTTTCGCTTGCGCTGTCGAGCGTGATTGAAAATGCTGGCCTGTGAGTACTCGGCGATGTCGCAATCGATCAGCCAGACTTCGTGATCATCCACACGCGCATAGGCTTCTTCGATTGTGATCTTGTTGTTGCGAACGCTTTTGACTTCGCTACCGGTTAGAACGATGCCGCAATCGATTTCCGCGAGCACATCATATTCATGACGGGCTCGGCGATTGGTGCAGACGATCTGGCGTTCAGGTTCACTGGAATCCCTGGAGGCAGTCTTCTTGTTGTTCGGCGGAGCCATAGGGAGAGGTTGCAAAAAGAGTCAGGGAATTCTCGTGTGTGGGCCGTCCGTTGTATGCAGACAAGCGTCCGCCAAGTCTGACATCTGCGGAAGTGTTCAGCATCTGCAGAGTGGAAACGCGTCTGGAGTGTATCAGCAACAGGAAAATCCGTCAGCCAGTGATTTTTGTCCAGCTGAGAATCGGAGACAACGGAGTCTCATCGAAACGGTTCAGGCCAACGGAGTTTATGGAAAGACCATGCAGTTGCCAGTCGTCACCGCGAAGTGGTTATTTCTCAGCAGAAAATCGTGAATCAGTTAAACAAACACGGCAAAGACCGGGCCCAGGGCGTTGACGGAAGGCACTGCCAACGCGAATAATCCGGGGGATGGGTCCATGTACATGGTGATTTGGACTCTGAGTTTCAGGCGATTTCCGGAAGCTGATGGGATTAGATTCCGGACTGATCGACTGTTCCTCATTTTTTTGGCCTGACGGTCGATTGATTTTTCAGATTCGTGGGTATGCTGGTTCGTGAAACAGCCAGTGGCTCAGATCTGAGCAGCAGTCGAGCTGGCAGGGCGCGTCAGCGGTGTGCTGACGATGCGTGTGTCTCACCACGGAGGCACGGACACTCGTTAATAACTGGGAGCGGAATTGCTCCGCCATTGAATGTCGACGACACGTGTCGCGACGGACGATGGATCTTTGGAAGGGGAATCGCGTGTATCGTCTGGATGCGGGATTGAAGGCGATCATCGAAACGGGGAACGAACGAGGATTTGTCACAGTGCAGCAGGCGCATGCCTGGTTGCCCGATGAAGGTGGAGACCCACACATGGTCGACACGCTCATCATTACACTGGACGAACTCAGCCTCGATTTCATCGAAGACCCGGACATCTGTCTGGAACCGGAACCTGTTGAAGAAGAAGTCAAACAGGCGCAGGCCGAAAAGGCCGCTCGCGCTCTGCTGGGACCAGAGACATCAGCTCTCTCGTCTCGTGACCCGATCCGTATGTATCTCAGCCAGATGGGGAATATTCCCCTGCTGACTCGCGATCGCGAGATCTTTCTGGCTAAGCAGATTGAAATTACTCGCAAGCGTATGCGTCGTCATATGCTCGAGTCCGATTTTGCTTTAACCATTGCTGTAGAAACAATTGAAAAAGTACGACGTGGCGAATTGCCTTTCGAACGCACTCTGCGAACTTCAGAAACTGAAGACGTTCGCAAGGAGCAGATCGAAGGGCGAATGGAGCAGAACCTCAAGACTCTGCGCCACCTGATGGACGTCAACAAGACTGAGTTCCATGCCTGGCGAGCTCTGCAGGAGAGTTCAAAAGAAAAGACCGCTCTGGCCGAAGCGATTCACATTCGCCGTCGCAAGATGTGCAGTCTGTGCGAAGAACTGAGCGTTCGAACTCATCGCCTGCAGCCTGTCCTGAAACGCATGCTGCAGATTGGCGAACGTATCGAACAGCTGCAGGACGAGATCTCCTGTCTGCGTGGCATGAAGACAGCCGATACCGAGCGTCATGCTCTGGAGCGGGAACTGGAAGAGTACGTGCAGATGCTGCTCGAAACTCCTGACCAGTTCCTCCGTCGCTGCCGCGAAATCAAGAAGCGTCTGGATGGCTGGACAGATGCCAAGCAGAAGCTGTCTGGCGGCAACCTGCGTCTGGTGGTTTCCATCGCCAAGAAGTATCGTAACCGCGGCCTGAGCTTCCTCGACCTGATTCAGGAAGGCAACGCCGGTCTGATGCGTGGCGTCGAGAAGTACGAATATCGCCGCGGCTATAAGTTTTCGACGTACGCGACATGGTGGATTCGACAGGCGATTACTCGCGCTGTGGCCGACCATGCTCGTACGATCCGAATTCCAGTGCATATGTTCCAGAGCATTTCAATGCTCAAGGCCAAGGCCGAAGAAATTCGCCAGAACACCGGTCGGGAACCCAGCAACGAGGAACTGGCTGAAGCAGTCGGCATGAGCATCGAGGAAACCGAGCGCATCATGAAGACGTGGAAGCATCCAATCAGCCTGGATACTCCCGTTGGCGAAAGCGAAGACAGCAGCTTTGGTGAGTTCCTGGAAGACAGTCACGAAAGCAGTCCAGCGGAATCAGCCGCCAAGCAGATGCTGCGTGACAAGATCGACCACGTTCTGAAGAGCCTGACATATCGTGAACGCGAGATTATCAAACTGCGTTACGGTTTGGGCGATGGTTACAGCTACACGCTGGAAGAAACCGGACGTATCTTCAAGGTAACTCGTGAACGTATTCGTCAGATCGAGAGCAAGGCGCTGAAGAAACTTCAGCATCATACTCGTGCAGTCCATCTGAAGGGCTTCGTTGACATGGAAGATGACCTGCCTCTTCCAGTGGTCGAAGTGGAGCCGGAAGTCGAAGTCGAAGCGATGGAAGACCTGGGCGTGGGTTGATCAGAACGATCAACGCTCGTCGGCGATCCGGATAAACTCTGAAACACTGGCAGAAATCTTCTGTCAGTGTTTTTTTATTGGATGACCACTTCGCGAGTCAGAGCATCTGCAGATGATTTCCACATATCCCTCGAAAGCTCGTTCCGATACGATTTGTGATTGCTCTGCAAAGGATGCGCATGAACCGTCTCATTCAGTATCGAAATTGGCTGCTGCTGGCCGTAATCGTCCTTCTGATTGCGTCAATCCCGATCGCAAACCGACTGACTTTTGACCAGACCATTGAATCCTTTTTCCCACCCAACAACCCTGACATTCAGTTACTCAAGAAGTCTCGCCAGGACTTCGGAGGTGATGAATTTGTCATCGTGGCCTGGCATCAGCCCAACCTCCTGCAGACGAATCCGGAAGGCGACTTTCCAGAACTGACACCCGAAGCAGCCGAGCGAATACAGACTCTCGCTAATCGGCTCGGAAAACTTCCCGGGGTCGATGAGGCTCGCACGCGCGACCTGCAGCGGTATCTGGAAAAGTCGCCCAGAAATCGGAACACTCGCCGAGCCATGTTGAGCCTGTTCAATGGAATTCTGATCGGCCCCGATCAGGAGACCACGGCGATTGTTCTTCAGCTCAGACCTGGAGACGACAGCAACTTCACCCGTGACGACACGATTCGCGGAATTCGAAAAATTGCCGAAGAGTTCGACCCTGATGTTTCAGTTGCCGGAGAAGCCGTTCAAATTCAGGACATGTTTGATCTGGTGGAGCGAGACGGAAATCTTCTGTACATCGCGTCGCTGTGTGTTTTGTCCGTGATGCTGTTGGTGATCTTTCGAAACATTCGCTGGGTCCTTGCGTCACTTGGAATTGTCATCACGTCGGTTGTCTGCACGCGAGCGCTGCTGGTTCTGTTTGGTTCGCAGCTCAGTATGGTCAGTTCCATGCTGAACTCATTGGTCACGATCATTTCCATCAGCACGACCACGCACATCATCGTGTACTATCGTGAACTGCGAGCCACGTTGAACGCACGGGACGCCGCCACTCAGACACTCAGCGACCTGTGGCATCCGGTACTGTGGACCATGATTGCCATCGCTGTTGGGTTTGCGGCATTGCTCGTATCCGACATCGTCCCGGTTCGCAGTTTTGCCATCATGATGACCGTTGGGACCCTGATGGTCATTCTGGTCACACTCGCCGTTCTGCCAGCCGCGTTTGCTTCGGGCTCCGATGTTCCGATGCCAGGCCGTGTCAAGCTGGAAGACAAGCTGGACGCGGCGCTGAATCGAATGGCCCATCTGATCGACCGGCATCCTGTCGGGACCACCTTTGTTTGCATCCTTTTGACGGCCATCACTGCGCCGGGCCTGTGGGTGATGCAGGTGGAGACCGACTTCAGCCGCAATTTCCGAGAGTCTTCACCCATCGTGCAGTCTCTGCGATTTGTCGAATCGAAACTTGGGCCGGCCGGGACATGGGATGTTTCATTTGATGTTCCCGATCCGCTGACAAGCAAGTTTCTTGACCAGACCAGGGAACTCACCGATAGTCTGAAAGAACTGTCGACGGAACAAGTGCAGCTGGACGTCCTTTCGCTGAATGATGCGATCGATATTCCGCCTCGCCTGGGAAAGGCACAGGTTCGATTTGAACGAGTCAACCAGCGTCAGCATGATCTTGTCCAGAGCTTCTACAATCCTGATCGCCGTCGCATGAGAATCGTGCTGCGGTCACCGGAGCAGCAGTCGACCGAAGCCAAGCTGGCTCAGATTCGGCAGGTTCGGGAAACGGTGGCGAAGCATTTTGAAAACGTAAAAGCTGCCGGTGATGCGGCTGACGTCCCCGCCGAACTGCCGGTCGCTTCCGGTCTGTTCGTGCTGATGGCCCGCATCATCAACAGTCTGCTGGAAGACCAGCTGAAGAGCTTCCTGTGGGCCTGCATTGGAACCTTTGTCGCCATGGCGATTGCTTTTCGCAGCATTCGTATTGGTCTGATTTCGCTCGTCCCCAACATTTTCCCGATTGCCCTGGTCACGGGCTCCCTGGGCCTGCTGGAGATTCCGGTCAACATTGGGACTGCGATGATTGCGAGCGTGTCCATGGGTTTCACATGCTCCGTGCATTATATCGCCGTATTTCAAAATTCGCTGCCCAAAGTCGGACTGACAGAAGCTCTTCAGATCGCGCAGTCGGGAGTTGGCAAAGCGGTCGTCCTGGCCCACTTTGCCCTTGTTGCAGGCTTTTTGGTTCTCACCGCATCAGAATTCATCCCGCTGGTTTACTTTGGCTCCATCCTGAGCCTTTCCATGATCGGTGGGCTGATCAGCGATTTGGTGCTGCTGCCGCTGCTTCTGCGATGGACGACACGGGTTTGATGGCCGGATTTCCGAGCGTCGTGTCGGTTCATATTCATCAGGCCAAAACGATCGGAGTTCCGGCCTTGTTCCGTCGGCAATCTGCCCATACAACAAACAGACTTTATTCCCTGGCCGCGGTCTGAACTCGCCCGCCACAGGCCGGACTTCTTTTGTTCGAACCTCTGATACTGAATCCCATGAAATTCGTCCTTGTCATTCCTGATGGTGTTGCCGATGAACCACAGCCAGAACTTTCGGGACTGACACCGCTGCAGGCGGCGACGATTCCGCACATGGACGAAGTGGCTCGGATGGGAATTGTCGGGCAAACCGATAACGTACCGCCGTCAATGCCGTCCGGAAGCGATGTCGGAACCATGAGCCTCTTTGGTTACAGCCCGCTGGAATTTCATACCGGCCGCGCTCCTCTTGAAGCAGCCGCTCAGAGCATCGAACTTCACGCGGGCGACTGGGCCATTCGCTGCAACCTCGTCAACATCACCGACGGTCGCATGACGAGTTTCACGGCGGGCCAATACCCAAATGATTTGGCTCGCGAACTCATCGCTTTATTGCAGAAGGATCAGTGCGGAGACAGTCACTGGAAGTTTCATACGGGGGTCAGTTACCGCAACCTGCTGCTGTATCGCTCCCGTGGGAAAGCCGCTCCATTTGGAAAAGAAACCGACGGAATGCCTCCGCATGACATCACCGATCAGCTGGTCGCCGACTATTTGCCAAAGGGTCCCGGCTCAGACGAATTATTGCGGCTGATGGACCGCAGCCGGGAAATCTTCGCCAGTGCAGAACCCAATTTGCGGCGTCAGGCTTCCGGCGAATTGACTGCGACACAAATCTGGCTGTGGGGGCTCGGTCAGCGTCCAGCGTTTCAGTCGTTCGTGGAACGCTATGGGGTTCGCGGCGCTGTGATCACCGCTGTCGATCTGCTTCGCGGGATCGGCCGCCTGATTGGCTGGGAAGTGATCGAAGTTGAAGGTGCGACGGGCTACCTCGACACCGACTATGCCGCGAAAGGCCGCGCCGCGATTGCAGCGCTGTCACGTCCTGAGATCGACTTTGTGGTTGTTCACGTCGAAGCCACTGATGAGGCGTCTCATGAAGGCCGCGTGCACGAGAAAATCAAAGCCGTGGAAAATATTGATCGGCATATCGTTGGTCCGCTGCATGCCTGGCTGAAGGAACAGGGCGACTATCGAATTCTGGTCTGCCCCGACCATCCGACGTTCCTTCGCACGCGGACTCACAGTCACGGCTACTGTCCATTCGCCATGTGCGGTTCAGGAATCGCACCGGATTCCGCGACCACCTACAGCGAAGTCTCAGCCGCCGCGTCACCGGTTGCACTGCCCTCCGGCTGGGACCTTATGGGCCGCTTTATTCAGTCGGACATATAACGGCGACCGAAGGGCGTGAGGCCAATGGCAGTCGATTTGCGATTATAGATAGGGGTAGAGAAGTCGCATTGATTTGCGTCTCCCCTCCCTCCGAACCGTACGGGCCGTTTTCCCGCATACGGGTCTCCGGAAGCTCCCTTCCTGTACACCACTCGGCGAGCGGCGAAGAAGAGATTGTCCGGTGAGTAAACTTTGTCGATCAGCGTGTGCCATTTTCCTCCTCGCACTCCATCACGGAGTGTCGTCAACATGCGGTCTGTCCAGACCAGCGGCAGAGGATGTGTCGGCCCTCCGGGCCTGAATCGCTGTCAAATTTTGAATTCGCCACGTCCCAACAAATCTGAAAACCACCCGGCTTTTTTTCGTCACGCGAATAAGAGCGACGGGAGGATGGCTATTGGTAAGTCCAGACGAGCGATCAGAAATCACGACTGATGAGATAGATGCATCCGATCATCAGCATCACGCCGATGAATCCAAGGTTGCTCCAGAAGGATTTCCAGAGATCGAAGTTCACTCGCTGCTGGCTTAGGTCTTCGGTTTGCCCAGTCGCCGGAGCGTCCTGTGTTCCGCTGATGACTTCGGACGTTTCGCCGGTGACAAGATATCGCACCATGTTGTTCACCTCCGCTGGCTTGGGAAGCACCGTGTACAGAGGCTGCACGATGTAATCAAACACGTCATACGGCCAGGCTGTTTGTCCTTTGAACGCCTGAACGGGGACGGTGGAACTCAGTTGATACACACTGAGAGTCCGGCGTCCGTTGGCCACCATCAACTGGCCGGACGGATCAAAACGCACAGCCGAAACCGAGCCGTTCTCCTGAGGAATCCACGGGACGAATGTTTTCCTCTGTCCATCAAATGTAATCACGTTTCCGGCATGCGTCAACACTACACCCCAGCTGCCGTCCGCAGCGAACTCGGCAAATTTCGGCTTGTCATCGTCCGGCAGATTCGTCTCAGCAATCGTCTCGAGATTCGTGCGGTCTACGGCCAGGATCGTGCCATCCGCAAAAGCGCACAGGGCAAATGCTCCGCCACTCGCCACCACGGCGGCCTGTGAGTTCTCGAAGATTCGCGAGGCCCCTTCTTCGTACTTTCCTTCGGGCAGGCGATTTAAAACCAACAGCGTCCCATTATTCCAGTACACCAGCCCATCATCCGCCAGATTAAACGCGACAGCCGCATCACCTCGCAGCGGCTTCATTTCCTTTGACGTAAGAATCTCGAAGGCACGCGATGGCGGTGACGAGAACAGTCCGAACGGCATGCGATTAAGAAATGCCTGAGTCTTTTTTACCTGATCCGACAAACCCACAAACTGATACACTGATCGTGTGCCGGGCAGAATCATCTGCCCGTCCCTGTTCAAAAAAACGGCAAACACTGGTTCCGGCGTAGTCGATTCTACTTCGCGGATATAGTTGTTGTCCTGATCGCCGCTGAACAAGGTTGCCGGAGCTGCGTCGCCAAAGCGAGACGTTTCCGACTGAACGCCGACGATCCTGGCGCCATCCAGATTGGTGACAATTCGCGGACGGATCCCTTTAAACTGCAGTTGCTGCAGCAATCGTAACAAAGAATTTCCTCGCCCATCGTCGCATACCGTCACCCAGTCGGCAGACTCCGCATCCCAGCGTCGAATTTTCTTTGCTCCATCAACGATAAACACTTCTTTACCTGCGGCCGTCGCTTCAACAATCTGCTGCGTCTGGAAGTATCCATTCGTCACGAAGCCGTGAATTGCGCCCGTGGTGGTCACCACGATCCAGAATACGACCACCAGAATCAGCGACACTGTCGGGTTCTTCCAGATGGCACCGGCCAGAGCGGACACGGAAAAATACACGGCAAACAGAAACACATACAGCGGAATACACAGCAGCAACTCCGGTCGCCACAAGTCAAACCGTGTCCACAGCAGCAGCCAGATGCCGGTCACAAGAACTGTGGCGCACAGCAACGTAAACGCACAGCCGCCGAGAAACTTGGTCACAAACAAAACGGAACGGCGAATGGGTTTGCTCAGCAGCAGCGAGATCTCGCCCGGTTCAAACGTTCTCGGAATAATGGACGCCGTGACCAGCAGCGAACTGAAGACTCCAAAGAAACCGAGAAAAACCGACAGCACAACAATGATGGTTTCATCAATCAGCTGCCCCGTTTGTTTTGGAGCCCCCTGCAGCGGTCCGAAGAGAATCATCGTTCCGTACGACAGTGATACCGACAGTTCATCGCGGACATCCATGCTTTGAGGAAACGCGCGAGCCAGTCGCTTGAGATTTCGCGAGGCAAGCGTCGTCACATCCGGCGACGGATCATCAGCGGCTCGAAGTTCGTCATCCATTTTGACAGACGCCCACTTCTCCGCGCGATAAAACTCCGGTTTCTTCAACTGTTCATTGATGACATCCAGAACCTTTGACTGAATACGCCCGCGGCGCGGCGGACCGGGTCGATCCGGACTGGGCTGTGCGGTTGCTTCTTCCGGCTTCAGCCATTCTTTGACCCGCGTTTTTTGCTCGTCAGACAGCAGAGTCCACATGTGTCCGGCCGGCGTATCCGCAGTCGACTTGCCTTCGACCAGCGAACGCAGAAATCGCTCAGTATCGATCAGCTCATACGGGCGAAGTTGTGTGCTGACGGAAGTCGTCAGGCCCAGCGGAGATAGTGCCAGCAGCACGACCACAATGGCCATCAGGGCAATCAGAAGGATTCGTGAGGCCGCAGCTTCACGAAAGGAATCGATCAGAATGGCGAAACAGGCTCTCATAGCGCGGCAGCTCCTACGATTCCAATGAACACTTCTTCCAGAGTCTGTTCTCGCCGTGCGAGCCGCCAGATGCTGATCCCCGACTGACGCAAGCTATCCACCAGCGAATCGATTTCGGTTTGACTGCCCAGTCGCACATCCGCTTCAAAGGCGCCCGGTGTCACTTCGCGAACCGTGGAATTTGAGTAAGCCGAAAGCAATTTTCGAATCGCCGCTTCAGGACCTGTCAGCTGCAGCAGCAGCGGCGCATCTTTGACAGCCGCGGTCAGCTCTTTCACGCTGCCGGTTTTCAGCAGCTTTCCATGATTCAAAATGGCAACACTGGTGCAGATGAGTTCAATTTCCTGAAGCAGATGACTGTTCAAAAAAATGCTGTGGCCTTCCGAGGCCAGCTGCTTCAGGACGTCACGAATTTCTCGCCGACCGACCGGGTCAACTCCG
>Ga0209284_10006014_pt1 | contig 12047 bp, 15 predicted proteins | sample FRY03_FD_187211 | JGI IMG/M metagenome (GOLD analysis project Ga0209284, IMG submission 187211) | Freshwater microbial communities from Lake Fryxell liftoff mats and glacier meltwater in Antarctica - FRY-03 (SPAdes) (version 2) | ecosystem: Environmental > Aquatic > Freshwater > Ice > Glacier... | reverse complement strand
GATGTTCTTATGTGGGAGATTGAATAATGAGCGGTGACCATAACCAATATCAAAAAGCAACTGGATATGCTATGAACGAACGAATTATAAAACTTGAGATTAAGGCTAAGGAACTAGCACGAGAACTAGTGGATCAAAGAAAATATGATACATACACAGAATATCAACAATCATTAAATGACCATTCTTATATAAAGTTTGCCCAGTTGATTGTCGAAGAATGTGCCAAATTGAATCTTGACCAAAGTTACAACATAATGGGTGTGTTGGTGGATATGGCAGAACCCAACGCAGAGTTTGACCGGGTGTGTTTGAACACAGTAAACCACGTGCATACATACTTGAGCGGCAACGCCTTAAAACGTTATTTTGGATTTGAAGAATGAACGAACAAACAAGAGAAGTAATGAACATTCTGTCAGAAGAATGTGCAGAAGTTATCCAAGCAATTAGTAAATGCCATAGATTCGGTATGGATAATTGCAAGCCTGGTAAACCTAAGACCAACAGAGAACACTTAGAAGAAGAAATAGGTGATCTCATGGCCATGATTGATATTCTATGCTCTATGAGTGTTGTAGAATTAGATAATCTTAGAGTGGCCAAACTTGAAAAGATTCAAAAGCTCAAAAAATGGTCAAATATTCAGAATCTAGAGAATATCTGATATAAATAAAATTGTGAACTGTACTTCGGGCAGTTTATAGGGCAAAGTGCCCATGTTATGTACTCACTTAATTAAGGAGAAACTTATGAGTAATAGAAAATCCCCTATCCTGGGAATAGATCTTGGCACCACCAATTCTTGCGTGGCTGTTATCGAGAATGGAAAATCCAAAGTTATTGAAAATTCTGAAGGTGCTCGCACTACTCCAAGTATTGTTGCCTACACCGCAGACGAAATTATGGTTGGCGCGAGTGCCAAACGTCAATCAGTTACAAACCCAAAGAATACGATTTACGCCAGCAAGCGACTTATTGGTCGTAAGTTTAAAGAACAAGCAGTACAGAAAGACCTTGACTTGATGCCCTACGAAATCTTTGAAGCAGCCAACGGCGATGCATGGGTTCGTGCTCAGGGTAAAGAACTAGCACCACAACAGATCTCAGCAGAAGTGTTGAGCAAGATGAAAAAGACAGCAGAGGATTATCTAGGTGAAACAGTTACTCAAGCAGTTATCACAGTTCCTGCGTACTTTAACGACAGCCAAAGACAAGCAACTAAGGATGCTGGAAAAATCGCAGGCCTGGAAGTACTCCGCATTATTAACGAGCCTACTGCGGCAGCTCTTGCTTATGGTGTTGATAAGTCTGATAAAGTGGATAGGAAAATTGCTGTTTACGACCTTGGTGGTGGTACATTTGATGTTTCGATCATTGAAATTGCAAATGTCGAGGGCGATAAACAGATCGAAGTACTAAGTACCAATGGTGATACATTCCTAGGTGGTGAAGATTTTGATCAGCGCATTATGGATTATCTAGTTGATGAGTTTAAGAAAGAGTCGGGAGTTGATCTCAAGAAAGACGTGCTGGCCCTACAACGCCTAAAAGAAGCCGCCGAAAAAGCTAAGATTGAACTGTCAAGCAGTGCTCAGACAGATATCAATCTTCCCTACATCACAGCAGATGCAAGTGGTCCTAAGCACTTGGCAATTAAACTAACTCGTGCTAAATTTGAAAGTCTAGTATCAGAGTTGATTGAGCGTAGTCTTGCTCCTTGTCGCCAAGCAATGAAAGACGCAGGAGTCGCTGCCGTAGACATTGACGAAGTTATCTTAGTTGGAGGTCAAAGTCGTATGCCTAAGGTACAAGAAGAAGTTGAGAAACTTTTTGGAAAAGCACCGCGCAAGGATGTCAACCCAGATGAAGCAGTAGCAGTTGGTGCGGCCATTCAAGGTGCAGTACTAGGTGGTGATCGTACAGACGTCTTGTTGTTAGACGTTACTCCATTGAGTCTCGGTATTGAGACAATGGGTGGCATTATGAGCAAGATAATTCAGAAAAACACCACAATTCCTACCAAAGGACAGCAGACGTTCTCTACAGCAGAAGACAATCAGCCAGCAGTGGACATTAAAGTGTTCCAAGGTGAACGTGAGCTGGTACATCACAATAAACTGCTGGGCGAGTTCAAGCTAGATGGCATTGCTCCACAGCGTAGAGGACAGGCACAGGTCGAAGTGACCTTTGACATTGATGCCAACGGTATTATGCACATCAGTGCTAAAGACAAGAGCACAGGCAAAGAAAACAAAATCACTATCAAATCTAACTCGGGTCTAAGTGAAGCAGAAATTGAATCCATGATCAAAGATGCTGAACTCAATGCAGACGCAGACAAAGCAGCACGTGAGCTCATTGATGCTAAGAATTCTGCAGAAGCACAACTGCATGAAGTTAAGAAAGATCTTGAAGAATTCCGCAGTGAATTGTCCGAAACAGAAATCAGTGAACTTGAAACTGCTATTGCAGAAGTCGAGCAAGCAGGTAAGGGTAATGATAAAGAAGCAATCACAGAAGCCCTTAACAGAGTGTTTCCAGCAATGAAAGCACTGCTAGAGAAAAAGCAGGCTAAGGAGCAGGCATCAGGTCAGCCCCAACAGCCTGCAGAAGATGATGTAGTTGATGCTACCTTTACAGAGAAGACGGCAGACTAATCATAAACAGGGGGTACTTTCGAGGCCCCTAATTGTTCTTACTTTAAAGGAGACTATTGTGAACAATCAATTAACTAGACTAGACGCATTAAACAGAGCACTTGTTGGCTTTGACACTATGTTTGATCAAATGGAACGGCGTTTTGCCAACAGCGTACCGACAAACTATCCCCCACATAATATTATCAAGTTGGCAGAAAACGAGTATGCTATTCAGGTAGCGGTTACTGGTTTCGATAAGACTGAAATTAGTGTTACTGTGGAAAATAATGTTTTAGTTGTCAAAGGCGAAAGTATGACAACTGAATATCTACCAGAAAACTATCTGCATCGTGGATTGGCCACACGTGACTTTGAAAAAGAATTTCCTTTAGCAGAGCACATTGAAGTAGCAGGCGCTGAGATCAAGAACGGCATGCTGACTGTTAAGTTAATCCGTGATATTCCTGAATCAGCCAAACCAAAGATCATTGACATTGTTGATGTAAAGTAATATAATATAAAGGGCGGGGAGACTCGCCCTTGTTAAATACAGTTGTACGCAAAGGAAAATTATGTCAACAGAAAACGCAGTAGAAGAAAAAATATTCGTTAGTTTGCAACCACCAAAACTGTGGAAAGTTGTGTTTTTGAACGACGATCAAACTCCTATGGAATTGGTTATTGAGTTACTAACAGGTATTTTTAGACATACCGAAACTACAGCCAAGGGCATTACCTTAGAAATTCACGAAGAAGGTAGTGCTATTGCTGGTGTTTATTCTTTTGAGATTGCAGAACAAAAAGGAATGGAAGCAACTAGTATTGCTCGGTCAAATGGTAGTCCTTTAAGAATAACAGTGGAGCAGGAATGAGTTTAAAAGATATAACATCAGATTTACATCACGAAGCAGAAACTACAAAATTTGCTAAAATGCTTCTCAGCGGTAAGATTAGTAAAGAAGATTATAGAAACTATCTATATCAAATGATGGCAGTGTATGATCCGATCGAATGGTATTGCCAGCGTCAAGGGTTCCTTGTTGCAATGCCTGACCTACCACGCCTACATGCCATCCACGCAGATTTCCTAGAGTTAGACGACGGTAGCTATTGTTATCTAACTGATGCTGCTCTAGAGTATCAAGCATACTTGCATAAACTAGGCAACGATCCGGAACGTAAACATCTCGTTAAGGCGCATTTATACTGCCGACATATGGGTGACCTGTTTGGTGGTCAAATCATTAAGAAGCAAGTAGCACATATTTCAAGCGGTAAATTCTACGACTTTGAAAATGGCGATGCGATGAAGGGTGCTATCCGTGCAACACTAACAGACGACCTAGGCGATGAAGCTCGTGTAGCATTTGAGTATGCAATTAAAATGATGCGTGATCTCTATGCAGGAGAGTAATGTCTGGAACACGCTGATTGAAATTCAGCAATTATTTGAAACAAATTTTAATTCAACAGGTACAGAAATATTCGAGCCAGGCATGGATCGCTTTAACCAGCCAGGTTGGGTCAATCGTGTTTGGACTAGCGACAGCTATCGTCGCGCTCATATTGACGTGGTCGACGCTAGAGATAGCAAAGGACTGTGGATGATGCACTGTTGCATATTCCCACACCTACACAATCCAGCACCTATATACGGCTTTGATGTTATTGCAGGCAAGAATAAGATCACAGGATGTTTCCATGATTTTAGCCCTGCAGGCGACCCTGAGCATTCTTTAATCGAGTGGTTCGCAGAAGAAGCACAGAAACTAGATTGGAATAAAACACGTAAACTTCCTGATTGGGCGGAGCGCATCTTTACCACTAGCATGGTAGCTGCTGGCAACATCAGTAAGCCAGAAGAGCTAGAACAAATTACTGAGCTGGCAAAAAACACAGTTTGCTGCTATTTAGAAGCAGTAGCTGATACTAATAACACTGCTAAAAATACTACAGAAGCGCAGAATTATTACTGTGAGAATCAAAAGCAGAATCCACATACACCTAGAGTTATGGTAAGTTTGGGGTTAAGCGAAGAAGATGTTGAGCATTTTATACAAGAATGCCTGTTTCCTGAGATTAGATAAATAACTGTATGAGATTTTACGAATTTTTATCAGAGTCTGAAGGCGGTATGGCCCGTAGAGCTGAAGAAGCACAGCGCGGCAAACGAGTAGCTTTTAAGAATCAAGCTGGTGATGTTATCACAATTATAACATCGGCAGTATTTCCAGCAGATGCAGATCCAGCTGAAGATCCCCAACAACTTGCCATAGAGATTGCAGACTATGTTGCCAAGCAGGGAGTTACTGTATCAAATTCATTGACATTACCACCCGGTGGTGGATTTGTTGCGCCAGAACACGCTGGTGCAGCACTGGTAATGATTTTTCAAAACAATAAATCAAATGTAAAAATTGCATATATTGCGCTCAAGAAAGATAAAAAACCAGGAGCTTATCCAATCTTTTTGCAAACTAAACAATTTAGCAATTTAACAGGATACGTACAATTAAGCGGTAAAGCAGGGGAAGAAGATAAAGTATCAGGCGTTCAACAACGTGCCCTTACTAATTTAAAGCCAGTTGGTATCTTGCCAGCAAATATGGAAATGACTATTGATAGCATTCCAGAAAAAGTAAAAGCAACGATTGCTGGTCGAGACGATTTAACTCAAGACATTAAAGATCAAGTAGTACAATTACTAGAATCAGTTGTAGCAGGAAGATCAGCTCCGGTGTTAGGAGCTAACACCTATGCTAAAAGCTACGAAATTGATCTAGGAGAGACCGCAGCGCCGATTGCTCTAGTTAAAGGTAGATTTTTAGCTGGAGATTGGGCAGCAGCTGAAACAGGAATGACTGTTAAGTTTTCCTCGGTAAGAGGGGTAGAATTCCCTAACGACCCAGCCGAAAAGTTATATGATAGCTACTTAATTGTCAACGATAAAGTTAAAATCCGTATAAGCTCTAAAGACAAAGCCGGCGGCGCCAAAGCATCAGTATCGGGCGTAGTTGATGATATCACTAATTTTCCTGATCGATTTGTAGGATTATTTGATAATCCAGATTTTGCTTCTATGTTAGACATAATTAAAGCAATTAGAAATCCAGATATGACGCTTGTAGCGAGCAGTGCCCGATTTAAAAAAAACGGAGCAATCGCGGGTGCATTACAATTAGGTATTAAAACTCAAGTTATTACTAAAGAACAATCAAACGCTATTATAGGAATTATTAATAGTGATGTGCCAACTCTTAATCCTAAACAACTACAGTCGTGGAGTGCATTATTAGCTAACAAAAAAACAGATGATGCCACCCGTCCAGATTATCGTATTGGCTGGCATTTGTTAGCTGCCGTTGCTGCTGGCGCAGCCAGAGAAGTTAATGCTAATTATAAAACTGATGCATTCTTCAAGGCAGTTCTAGAAAGATCTAATATGATTCAAATTAAAACTTCTCTAAAACAAACATCAGAAGGTGCAGCTTTTTCAAAGTTTGATGTAATTTATCCTCCAGTATTCACAGGCACTATTAAACTAGACTCGGGTAGCAACTTCTATGCTACACGAAGACCAGTTGGTAAAATGGGCTTTTCTATCAAATAACTACTGATTAAACCTAGCGTTTAATTATTCGTTCTCATTCCGTAAATACTATACGGAACACCGGGAGCGAATCGATGTCCAACACGTTATATACACCCGCGGTATTAAATGCCGCACCATCATCAAAATACATATTCAAAAGTCCAGCCAGCAACAGCAATGGACTACAGCCGTTGTGGAATAAGCTAGTGGAGACATCATATGCTCGTTGAACTTGCTGCGGCGAATGCTGCATTTGATATCGTTAAACAGACTGTGGCCAATGGTAAAGAACTATGGGAAGCAAGCCAAGCACTGGCCACTTACTTTGGACTCAAGCGTGAGATACAACAACAAGCTCACAAGCACGGATACAAGTCGGACATTGCAGCATTCATGGCAGCAGAGGAACTTGCAGCAAACGAGACACAGTTAAAGGAACTAATGATCTACGGTGGGCGCGGTGGCATGTGGGATTCATGGTTAGAATTCCAAGCTGAAATAAAACGCAGCAAGGACAGAGAAGAAGCAGAAGAAGCACAGCGCAGATACCTTCGCAAAAAACGTATTGGCGAAATATGCACGTGGATAGGAATTTCAATAGTAGCTGTGGTATTTGTGATTAGTGCAATATTTACAACTCTAGCAATTTTAAAATATAATTAAGGGATAAGAAGAATGACTGACAAAAAAGAAATAACACTGGAACCAGGCTGCGATATAGAATCAGCAGACCTAAACGGTGATGGACATATTACAAAAAAAGAACTAGCTTTGCACTTGGAATTCAAGCGCAAGGAACTAGAAGATGCTGACGCACAGCGTGATGCTATGCGCAAGATGGCCTGGTTTGCACTGGCCGGTATGTTGCTGTATCCAACCACAATCATGTTCACATCATGGCTGGGACTTGACAAGGCTGCTGGCATCATTGGTGACATTGCACCCACATACTTTGTGGCTATTTCAGCATTGGTTGGTACTTTCTTTGCTGCTAACGCATACAGCAGCAGTAAGAAAAAAGATTAAGATACAACAGTAGTAGAGTTTGGCGGAGTTAAATTCACTGGTGGCAAAAATTGGTTAAATAAACACAACAAACAGAACACACCTTAGGACCGTTATTGCTTGCAGTAACCTTTGTGTGCGCCGGCTGCTGGCGCAATAGATTGAATTCGCTACTTGATCTATTGGAAGTGAGCACTTTTTTACAAATTCATCAATCTGATCAATCCTATCATGTCAATTGTGACCAACAGCATGTAGTTGGCCACCATGCCTGTTGATCTACGTGTCCATGCTGACCAACCAAAGATTGCACACTGTGTAATAAACAGTGGATACAAGATCAAAAACGGTGGATGAGGAAGAGTCACTGCCATAGTAACAGCACATCCAATGCTAAGGAACCAAGCAGTAATTTCCAGCACAAACCTTGTGGGCGATGTGTGAAAGTCTTCCTTAGCCCAACAGTATATGCTGTGAGCTGTGTTTGTTATTTGATTCATTTATGCGTTGATTAGATGCTGATACACTTGTTCGCTGGCCAAGTTTTTGCCTTTGCTTTCGCACTGAATATCAAACTGCTCACTGAAAGTAGCAACCCAGTCAGTAACTGCTGAATTCCAATAAAAGTCTGAATGTGCTCGCATCTTCTGCTTTTTGTAGCCCTGTGCCAATAATGCAGCCATGTCTGGCAACACATCTGTGGCATGATCAACTAGCACATCTTCTCTGCTGACACTGTAATGCATAGCTGGACGTACACCGCGCCAGCTATCAATCACACGCAGAACTCTACTGTCAGTAGGTCGAATGTACTCTCCGGTACGGATCCAATGATGATGTACATCCAACACCAGGGCGCAATGCTTTTCAAGTTCAAGGCTACTATCAATGCCCCAGCAGTTTTCGTCGTTTTCGATTGTGATGCAGTTACGTGCTTCCGGACTCAATCGTTGTAGGGCTTTGATAATACCAGCTGGGCCTTGTTTACCTGAAATATGTACATTGATCTTAAAATCCTGGAATGTTTTACCATAGCCCATCCAGCGAGCCAGGTCAGCATGGTATTCAAATTCCAATACACTGCGATCCACAATGCCAGGATTTTCGCTAGCCAGCACACAGAACTGTCCTGGATGAAAGCTGATACGCACATCTAGTCGTCGTGCAGCTTCACCTACTGGTGCAAAGATCTTCTCACAGTGTGCTTGTACATCAGGCTGAGACCAGAATGGAATCCATTCTTCGTGTGTGTATCCTTGCAGCATTTCCGAACCTAGTCGCACCATGTGTCGATTCTTAGGCAGTGTTGCTACGCGCTCCACCAACAGCAGTGCAGCACGAGCATTATGATTCATAATGTCCCATTGGCGCTGTTCAGCTTCGGCTGGGTGTTCACGAAGCCACCGCATAGTAGTACTGCGACCGTTTAGTTCACGATCCACTGCTGAGGGTTTTAGTCCAGCAACTTCGCTAGCATTGTTGATCCATTTGCAACAAAATCCTACTCTAAAATTTGACATCACTCTCCATGCACATAGTTACTACAAACATTATTATACAACAAATTGGTTATTTTGTCAAATCTTGATCAGTTGAGTGTTCCCGCACTAGATCCAGCGTGACGCAGTGGAATCCACCACCAAGTGTGCGACTGTGACGCAGTTGCATGGGTATTACTGTGAAATTCTTCTGCTCTAATGTGCGTATCAGGTCAGTTTGGGCCTGATCTACAATCACAGTTCTTGTATCAATACTCAACATGTTTAGCCCAATCCATTTGCTAGCATAAGGATACTGATAAAAATCCTGAGGCACAGTGTCATTGACCCAGATCTTTTCCCAGTGTTCAAATACTCGCGGAACCTTGTCTGGACTGACTCTGCTGGCGTTCAACAGCACTAGTCCGTTACTCAGAGCCACAATGGTTGAATCAATATGTACCCCAGCATAAAAGTTACACAGTTCGATATTAACCTCGGGCAGTTGTTTACATAACCATTCATATGCTGCTCGATTGCCCGAAGCTGATTCAAGGAACAACATGTGTTTTGGTCCAAGCCGTAGCACATTGGCTGCATCCAGAATCATGCCTTGGTCACGCGGCATGTGAATTATGCGTTGTGCTTGTTGCAGGATATTGTGATAGCATTGCAGTTCCATGTCTCGGCAAGGATACATCATAGCAGGATCAATCACAGTATCGCCATGCACAATTAATCTATCTCTGGGACAATAGTTGTAAAGGCCATCATGCACTTGGAAGTTCATGGGCTCGGGACGCACAACTTCTACGCCAAATTGAGTCAGTACTGTGCACAACTGATCCAAGTCTTGATTAGTCTGATCAATTATCCACTGCGGCACTGGACCAAACGGAACAGGAGTATCAGTCCAGGTAGTTTTGGTGCTTTCTTGAGAAAACACAGGATCTGTCCTGGGCCAGTTTGCCCAGGCTGCATCGCCTACTACAATCTTGCGTAGTGTGTCCCATTCGTTGTGGCTGTTGATCATTTGTGTCCTGTAACTTGTAACGTATAACGCGGAGTTGATCCTGTGTTAGCTGCCATGTGTGGGGTATTGTACTGCCATTCAACTGAAAATCCTGCTTGCCATTGCACAAATGGTTCACCGTTGCCTTCAAAGTAGTGCCCTGGTTGCCAATCTTGCAAAAATATCACAGCACGATGTATTGTGTGCTCTTGCCCTTGCAGATCAAACAGCTCAATGTATTTTTTGTAAAGGTCCTGATGAGTAGGCAATATTGTACCAGGCATCATTCGATAATAACTGGTGCCAATGTCTTTCCATCCTATTTGTTCAAACACGTCGATCACAACCTTGTTCCAGCTGGGCTGAGCACTGCGCATGTCACACATGTCTCCGGTAAATTGGCCTGAGAACCCTTGCGCTATCCATTCTTGTGTTAGTTTGCTGTCGTTAAATGGTTCATTGACATAATCAAGATACATGAATTCGTTATCCCAAAATTTGGGAATATGATACTTAATAATTGCGGGTGTTTCCATAGTGTATTACTTTCATGTCTTTGCGGTTGGGTTCTTGACGGAATGGATCTACAATCACACTGCCTGGTTTGAATTCAAAGTAGTCTGGGTCTGCTGATTGTGCGCCAGTGTATCCGTATGTGATTCCACGATTGTGTGCCATCAAGATCACTGCTGGTGTATCTACTGAGTCCACACAGTCTGTACGGTCATCAGCCATTGGATCAACATATTTAACAGCAGTACCAAGTTTGGCAAGATAGTGTCCAACCAAGGTAGAATAGCTGCCGATACAGTAAGGCACGTTGGGCTTGTAGGCTTTGCCATGAATCACCACTGGCAAGTTGCCATGCGCTTGTGCAGTTGTATGCAGAAATTTAGCAAGATTTTCTGCTTGTATTTCCCGAGCATGCATGATAGTATCAAACATGTCGTAACCAAGATCATATTCTTGTGCCAGCCATCTCAGTGCAATATTATCACGAGGATGACACGCACCAGAATCACCCATACCCGCAGTCATGTACTTTGGGCCCATGATACGCATAGTACTGGCTGCAAGTGCATCAGTTACTACGTCTACATTGATGTTGCCAATCTTGACAGCAAAGTCCTGAATCATGTTTACAATGCCTACCTTGGCTGAAATAAAAGTATTGTAAAAAATCTTAATTGCTTCACATTCGTCCCAGGTACCCACAACATATCGAGGATCGTTCTGCATCATTGTTTTGTATATATCAATCAGTTCGCCTGCTAGTGCTGTTGGATTTCCGTCTTCGGTTCCGACCATAACCATTTCGGGATTGACCATATCCCACTTGACTGAACCCATAGCAATCAGATACGGATTGTACAGGAACTGGTGCTGGCTGTGTAGCAAAGTAACAAAATGCTTGCGTGTGGTACCGGGTAACACAGTAGAAATCAGCACAACTTTCTTTGGAGATGTTGCATACAAATTGATTTGGTTTATAGCATCTTTAACAGCATCATGCCCAAAGTCTCTAGGAGGCATGTGAGAACTAGGAATACTGCCGTCGTAGCCTTCGGTGTGCGGAGTTGGCACAGCAATAAAAATCCATTCGCTTTGATTGATCACTTGCTCAATACTGCAAACTTTTACACTGTTGCTAACTCTTGGGTAAATATCGTAACCATGTACCGAGTAGTGTTCAGCAAAAACTTCAGCACATTCAAGACCAAGTTTTCCCAGGCCAATAAACCCAATATTTTTCATTAATGTCAGTTCCTTTAGATCAGTTGTATAATTTTTTAGATGGGATTAGTTCCCATGACTTATTAATTTATCGCTGGTATCCACACGGATCAAAAAAACTAGAACACCTAGTACCGTTGTTGGGTCAGAACAACATTAAAAATTTTGTCCAGAGATCAACCTGTCCAGTTGTGATTTGCCACGATCAAGAACCACTAGATCTAGATAGTTTTGCTGAAGAAATTTTAAAAAATACAATATCTGTGTGGGAAAGCAAACACACATTAAGTGCGCCACCGCATGTGATAGATTTTTTTAAACAACGACAACACCTTGGGCATATGCTGCAGCCCATTAGCACATACGATTACACTATTTTATTACATTCTGAACAAAACAGTGTACAGGTAGACCAATGTCAAACTTGGTACGTGCCAGTGTATTACTGGAGCCATGCATTGATTGCCGTAGACTGGTTCAGGTATGCCAATATAGACCCTGCATTGTCTAAGCCTAACACGTACACACATGATTTTTTGATCTACAATCGCGCTTGGTCCGGCACCAGAGAATATCGCCTAACG
>Ga0209284_10006013_pt1 | contig 12050 bp, 10 predicted proteins | sample FRY03_FD_187211 | JGI IMG/M metagenome (GOLD analysis project Ga0209284, IMG submission 187211) | Freshwater microbial communities from Lake Fryxell liftoff mats and glacier meltwater in Antarctica - FRY-03 (SPAdes) (version 2) | ecosystem: Environmental > Aquatic > Freshwater > Ice > Glacier... | reverse complement strand
AGTTATTGCAATTGGTATCAGACATAGCCGCAAATGCATCAACATATGCTTCTTGGAATCTTCTTGCTTCAGAAGCCTTTTTGCCCAGCTCTCTGAGTTTAGGATCCTTAAGAAGTGCATCAACAGAGCTTTTCTCAGAGGCAGATAATTTATCATACTCTTTCCCAAACTTGGCTTTAGCAAATTCACCTTTAAGAGCAGAAAGGTCTCTTTTAGATAGCTCAGCTGCTGCTTTTAGCGCTATAGCCTCACGTTTTGATTGTGGTAATGATGGATCCACATTCTTGAGCAGCTCTGCTTTTAACGCTTGCCTATATTCTTTCATTGCTTCTGGGTTTATTCTACTCCCCTCCAACCCTGTATTTCTTCTAACTTCATCAAGAACTGCTGGATTTGCTTTAGAAGTTAAAGCTTCTTTCTTCAGAGCGCTTATACGTATTTTATCAACCATGGCCGAAGGAGTAAGTCCTTTAAGCTTAGCTGTCAACCCCTCACGTGCCTCTTGACCAATTGCCTTGTCTACTAAACCAGTAGCAACTCGTTGCGCCCCCGAAGCCGCTCGTCCAGGCATCGAAGCAAGATAAGCGTTAGATTTATCAAACGTTTGAGCTCTAACTGCATCACCAACATTACCTAGGTTAGTAAAGTTTCCAGATGTGCCTGTAATAAATTTAGCCACGGCTATAGTCAAAGCATTAAATTTATGCAACAAATAGATAGCAACAAATATCAATAACATTCCATCAAGTTGAACAAAATTTCCATTCCAAAACTGGTTTAATCGCCTTGAATCTTTAACCGGATCTAAGAATGGAAGATCAACGTATCGCTCACCTATACAAGCATAAGCTTCACAAAAGCCTTCAGCTGTATCTCTGTTAACCAAATTGCCATCAGTACTAAAGTGATCAATAGGTATAGGAATAGGCCTAGTGATTTTTGAAAATTGCTCGGCTTTCATTGGCTGCGGGAACCACCAGTAAAATAGAGAATTACCCATACTAAAACCAAGAGCTTCCTCTGTTTCTTCACCAAAAAGTGGTGTACCACCAGTACTAGCCATTTTAGGAAAATCGTGCTTACATACTCTAAATCCTAATGCTCCATATATTTCTTGACGCAAAATCATGGAGATAAAAATCAAGCCCGTAAATAAAATAATTGGCTGAACCGCATAAGATATTAATTGTTTTAACCAGTTTTCAAATAGCGACCTAGTTACTCCAAACAACATAAAGCAAATAAAGATTGGACCCATAGTGATTATCATCCCAATAGCTATCAATGCTGTGAGGTATATCACTGCAGCCTGGAAGAATATCATTAGTATAAAATACAATGCTATAAAAAATAGTATGATATATATGAAGCCCATCCAATCTACAAATAACAAAGAAAGTAGCTTTGAAATTGTTTGTGGCGCAATCATTAAGGCTAATATACCAGGAGACCCAGGACCGGTCGCCCCAGCCTCAACAATTATCTGTAAAATCTGTTCTACACCGCCTACAAAATAGACAAAAAGATAATCATTAAAAAAGGTCCAGCTATATTCAGCACTTAAAAGAGCTGAAACTATTGCTATCTTTCCTACTCTGACTATTAATTCAGTGTGCGTAACCTCTAAGTGGCCTGCCAAGTATGAAAGAGCAGTAAACATTATATATAAGGTAAGCATGGCCGAAACTGCAGACCTATAGCCCGGGTTCTGCACAATGCCCATGTATATTCCCCTTATAAGCCCATAATTACCATCAGCACCGAATAAAAAATCTTTTACAAGTTTTGTAACATAAGAAATTGGGTCGGGGTTTGTTCTAGTAACTCCAGATTTTACCACTACTCTGTATTGCCCATTATTATCGTCATAAAATTTATCAAGTATTTTAAAATACAACTTACTATCTGCGTATTGTTGTTTTACTGAATCCGATTCAAATTGATAGACTCTTCCGCCCGCCTCACGAGTATTACCATTTTTATCTACCTCGTACATAGAATAACCATCTGGTTTTTCTCCTACGTGAAAACTTATGCCCCTTGGGTCCCTTTGAGAATCTAATGATTGGTTTGGATCACCACCTTTTTCTGCAATCAAAGCGTATAAGCCTACACCCTTTCTAAATAAGCATGGCGCATTAATTAACTTAGCATCAGCGCTATTGGTACACATATGACCATCTATATATTCACAATCACGCAAACGTTCACAAAACCTAGATAACTTATGCGCATGGTCACTTGTTCCATACCATGCACACCAAGCCGAAAGCTCAAATGAAGTGTTATAATCCAAGCCATACTCCCAACCTCTTATAGCTATAGCCAAAGGTCTTCCATTAATTCGATAAGTTGAGTCAACCCAGCGAGCGACCTGGTTTGCTCCAACCTGACCATCAAAAGGGTCAATTAACTTGCCAGTCAGAGGATCTGTCGTCTTTGAATATCTCGCTGATACGTTGAATGTTGCATGACCAAAATCGTCCGCTTCAATACAACGCTCACCTGTACATGAAGATAGAAAAGCACTTATGAGTACTGTAAAAATAATTCTATAAACTGTTGAAATCATCTTAATTTTTACCTGTCCTATGTAACCTAGTACCTAGGTTACATATAAAACATCTGCATTCCTATCTTTTTAGTACTAATACTTTCTGCTATTTCTATTTTTAGTTTCACTTGTAGTATTTATGTGTCGGAACTATCAAAATCTTGTGTACCATGATATTCATCATAACTACTGCAACAACCACAACAACAAACCACATACTGTACAATTTTTAAAAGATCATCACACCACCCACACCCTGCATCTCTTAAAGCTTGATCATTCTGAGCCTGATTATGTTGCACACCTGACTTACTACCAATAGGTTCTATAACAGATTTGGGATGTTCTCTCGCTTCTTTCTCTCTTGTTGTTTCTGGTCTCCACATATTAATTCTCCCTATTTTTGTTTTATTAACTAAACTTATCTTCTTCAAAAAACATTATCATAATAATTTTACAACTTCAAATTGATTAACGCTAAAAAATATTAGCTTCAAAATTTAAAAAGCTAATATTTTAGAAAAAAAGATAAATAATCAACCCTTAAATGCCTCGGCTTCAGAAGTCCAATCGAGGTATTTTATAATCGCAAATTGTGGTATGCTACGCAAGATCCTTGAATTCATCATTTACTTACGACTTCATTAGAGTTTTTACCTTGCAATCCTTCAGACTCTGGTATAAAGGAATAGCAAATTAAGATAGATTTATCTATCTTATAATTATCACTAATTTGAATACTCGTTAGCTTGGATACAAGGAATATGAGCGAATGCAATAAGATCTTCTTTTGCAGCAAGACAAATGCCTAAGTCTATTAGTACCTTGCGATATTTATTGTTAATAGGTAAATTCAAGGATTAATTAAGCCACCTCTAATTTTTTATGCCACACTTCATTTGGAGTTAAATATCCAAGGATTTTTCTAGGCAAATTATTTAATTTATTTTCTATAGTTAGCAGTTGAGATTTCGTCAATTGTTTGATATCAGCATTTTTAGGATATATTCTATGGATCATAGAGTTCGCTTTTTCAATTAAGGGCTTTTGCCAAGGAGAGTAGGCATCACAAAAATAGACCTTAGCCGTAGTAGATTTTGGCAATAGATCCTTGTGATTGGTAAATTCCTTGCCGTTGTCAAAAGCTATAGTTTTTATTAGATGTTTAATTGGTCGCAGTTTTCTCTTCATATTGTCGATAACTTCATTGCTTTTCTTTGAATTATTCAGCACAAGGGGGTCTAAGCGTAAACCTTGTATGTTAGATATTGTGGATGATCTGGAACAAGAAACGATAGAGGAGGACTGATGAGGAATTCCTTAATGTACCTTTTAGCGGGGATGGGCAATTAACCCCAATCTATGGCGATTGCTAGACACCCTTGCCGAGAAATCCCGTACCTTCCAGCAAAGAGCGCCTATTTGATTTTAACCCCGCATAATACAAATAGAAATACATAACACAAGTCCATACAACTGGATAATAGAGAGAAAACCACATATGGCTAGATAGATTATCTAGGAGCAATAAGTTCTTGTACCCCCAATCTATAGGCCATTTTGCCAATATTAATATAAATGCACCATACCATACTTGTTGACGAAATTGACCCATAAACAATTGACATAGTAACAAAATAACAGCTACTAGCCAAAGTGATGTAATTATTAAAAATAGGCTTTCAGCTGAAAAAACAGTTAGTTCAATTCCATACCTAGCCTTTAATAATAATTTCGTACAAAAAAATGAGACTGCAATTATTATCAAAAGTGACAAATAATTCTTATTGCGGTTTTTGTTAATAATCATTTTGCTACTTTTGTTTTTTGATTTGAATCGCTTATTTTTGGACTATCAGCTTCCCATATTTTCACAGCACTATGCTGCACCTTAATGTCGCCTGCCTTGTTAATTTGAATAAAGGCAGGGAAATATTTGCCCACGCACCAACTGGTAATTCCACCAGCAATCGTAGCTAGTATTAACGTGATGGCCAGATTCCGAAGAAACTTGCTACCATGATTAGACGTGACTGCTTCCACCTCCTCTTTAACAGCTTGCGCAAATTCAGCTAACTGCTTCTTCTGAGATTCTAGGGCACTTAGCACGGCTTCCTGCATTTGTCTTATCGATTCTTTCGCAGTTTCTTCGATAGTTTTTTGATTTTGCAACACGCTATCTTTAAGGGCTTGACCAAGCCCCTCGATATTAGTGGTAATGGTTTCCAACCGCTGGCTATGTATTTTCTCTACTTCATTCCCTATATTAGGCACTAACTCCTCTAGTGCCTGTTGTACTTTTTTGGGCAAAAGAGCTAACGTCATTATTTGATCTTGAATCTTTGTTGACGAAGCAGAGAAAGATGTCAGGAGACTAGTTATTGTCTCAAGCGTTTTTTGCATAGATGTGTTAGTAGAAGCTAATGATGATTGAGTTTCATTGGCATGGCCAACAAAGGCATTAGAAGCAAAGCCTACTTCATGATGCAAATCCTTAATTGCTTTTTGTAGCAATTGTAGACTCTCATCAAATGGGTTTTCTTGTGCAGTTTTTGTCTGATCTAAAGGGGCGGTATTATTTTGCACATCAATACCTTGGGTTACCAGTTTTTGCTCTTGTTCTATCATATTTATTCCTAATATTATTTTTTTAAATTTAATTGACTAACTTCCAAGCTTAGATCACGTGGCTATTTCTCTAAATCTGTAGCTTCATTTTTGCTTTGTATATCTATTTCTAATCTACTAAGCACGTCAGCAGAAGCTCCAGTGTGACTATCACTAGTGTCGTTAACATCCTCGTCGTCTGCCATATTCTCTATAGCAAGATCTTCTTTGGCATCAAGAGTTTTGTAACTTTTGCCACTAGACTCTTGCTTTTCAACAAAGCCTGGATTCTTGTCTTTAAGATGCGCTTTAGGAGTTTGCATTTTTGATAATCGTACGTCTGGCTCAGAAAATAAAGTGTAGCATTCACCGATTGCCAAGCTGGCTAAGTCATCTGGCTCAACTAATTGTTTTCTTTGCATTTGTTCGCTATAGCTGACCCCATCACGAAATTCATTCGCGCCAAAGCTAGTATTCTTTTGCTGACGGGTCACAGTTTCTACACCGCACATAGAGCTGATCATTTTAGCAATAGCAGGCTCAGTATTGCGAAAGAAGAATGAAGTGCCAAATTGGCCAAATATAGTACTACCATCATATTGGCCATATTGTGAATAGAGTTGATTTAGCGACTGCATACCAGCTATCACACAAGCACCGTATTTTCTACCCTCAGCCATCAGTGGTGGCAGGGCTGGCAGTAACCCAAGTGCAGGCAGTTCATCAATGATTGTCCAAACTCTTCTTTTTGGGTCGATGCCTATATCCATTAATTCCGACAATGCTAACTCAGTTAAACAAGCAATTAGTGGCAGCGTCAAAGCTCTAGATTTTGGTTTAGTGGCAAGAAACAACCAAGCAGGTGAGCCGTTTTTAATATCGTTAAAATGCTGCTTCATAGAAAAACTACCATTCTCCTCGCCATCGCATAAATAAGTCAGCGGTTTGGCATTTGATGCTAGTACAGATAGAATAGATGCAGCTGTTTGCTTTGAATCAGCACTTAAGTAGCGTCCTGCTTCGCCTCCAGCAAGAACTGTTTTAAGATAACCAACTTGGCTACTGCATACCATATGTGCTACTTCCTTAATAGATGCTTGTTTTGGGCGTAAATATTCGATGCAGCCATTAAAGACACTTTGTGCGGCATTTTCCCAAAAAGGATCAGAGTGAGAACCAGATTGCTTTCGATTAAAGCCAATTAGTATTTTAGAGAACCTTTCTAAATCCTCACGGTTTGAACAATCAGCCCAGAAATCCCAACCCTTACTGCGTGAATCAAATGGGTTAAAGATAATATCACCGCGCTCTTTGTTGTAGTATTTGGCAATCATCTCGCCAGTCTGATCTATGACTACAGCTGGATGCTTCTTTTTCTCAACCTGAGGGAGTAGAGTATCAAGCAGGTTAGTTTTGCCAGAACCAGTAGCCCCAGTTACTAGAAAATGCCTAGTTTCCATATCCTTAACTAGTGGCATCTTACCTATGTGTAGCTCACTGCATTTGCCAAGAGAACGTAGTTTGCGCCTGACCTCAGCTGCCGTAAGTACAACTCCGCTACCTTCCTTTTTCTTCTCATCTTTAAGGCCACTACCGAACTTGCTCCATAACAAAAATATTAAGCCAAAGCATGAGGCGGTAATAGCAAAACCAAAAAGCAAAATCTTTGTCAATAACTCGAAGCCTTTCTTATCAGCGACCTGAAATGTACTCATACGCTTAACCTTAATTGGGTCAATGCGTTCCCATTTGCGATTGCCCGTGCTTGCATCAATATAAGTGGTATGGTCTGGCTTTTTACCGATGTTTGATCTCATCACATTCATCGCCTCATTCCAGCTAAGAGCCACAACAGACTTTCTGTAGGACAAAAAACCTTGCCAATCTAATTTCTGGATAATTGGCCAGTTAAACAATATGGCTAGCAAAACCCCTACAAACAAAGATACATGTAGGGTGCGATAAAACACCTGACCAAACATCCGAACCTTGTGCAGGAATACCTGACCGCCGCCTATGAAATTATTTAACATTTTAAATCTCTTTATTTTTATTTTCTTGATCTGCTATGTATTTAATTTCCCTCTTTAGTTCCGCCTCTAACTCTTCTTCTGTAGGCAGATGAAATTGATATTTGGAGGCAAAAATTTGTTGATTTTTTGAGCCCAAGGTATATCTGACCATTGCATCACTTTTCTCTGTGCACAAAACTAAGCCAATTGTTGGATTATCGTCTTCAGTAATAATTTCTTGATCAAAATAATTAACATAAAACTGTATTTGGCCAAGATCTCCATGATCAAGTTTTCGAGTTTTTATATCTATGATCACATAGCATTTTAGAATGGTATGATAGAACACCAAATCGGCATAAAAATTGTTACCATCTAGGCTGATTCTTTTCTGTCTAGCAACAAAAGCAAATCCCTTGCCTAGCTCAAGAAGAAAATGCTGTAGGTTAGTAACTAGCGCCTCTTCAAGTTTATTTTCTATCAATTGGTGAGGCTCAGGAATGCTAAGAAATTCTAAAATCAAAGGATCTTTTATAGCATCTTGAGGTTTTTCAATTTCTTGTCCTTTTGTAGCAAGTTGCATTAAGCCCTGTTTATCTTTACTTTTTAGCAATCTTTCATAAAGTAAACTACCTATTTGCCGTTCTAGTTCTTTGACAGACCAATTTTCATTAATTACTTCCTGCTCATAAAAACCGCGAGCTTCTTTGTTCCTTATTTGCATTAGCATACAATACTTTGACCAGGATATTTTTGGATCAAATGTAAATTCACCAGACGGCGTCTGGTGAATTTGCTCTTGATAACTTAAATAAAACTGTCTCATATTACGTAGGTTTGATACAGAGTAGCCTTTGCCAAATTCCTTTAATAATTTTTGAGAAAGAGTTGATATTAGTTCTTTCCCATAATCCGCTCTTTCTTTCCCATGCTGTTCTTGTTCAACAATTTCTTTACCAATTTTCCAATACACTTTGACCATCTCTGTGTTAATGGTCTGTAATATTTTACCTTGTGCTGTTTGTAAAAATCGTGAGATGCGCTGATAAACGCTATCTATAGCACTGATAGTAGTTATTTCTAAGTTAGCCTTAGTTATTTTCTCTGTCATTTCATAATCCTCTCTTAAGTTAAATATCCTTTCCTTTAATGACCAAATTTACGGTTTTAGTTTGTTTTAAGTTTTTTATTGTAAGTCATCCTATCCTCACTATAAGTTTTTCTTAATTTACTTTTTAATTCCTAACTTTATCTTCTCGTATTATTACTGCCAGCAATCATAGGCTCTATGCCATATAATTCATATATAGCATATGACTTTGCCTCCCATTCTGCCGGTTTGTATAGCTTAATCATTTTAATTAAATTTGTTACTGCTCCTTCAAAGCTATGACTTTCCATATAATCTACTGCATCTTCAGCAATAAAAGGAAGATCATAACCAATCCTCATTTTAATATTCTCCCAAAAATCTTGAATAACCTCTTCATCAGTATTGCCTGCAATATATCCCGTTATATCTATTAAAGCACTTGTCCACTTCCCTTTTAAATAGGCAACGTGACCAAAACAATCTATAAAACGACCATCTACTAATACCAACAATTCCTGTTTGCCTTTCCGTATTGCCTCAAATATTCTTCTATCGTTTAATATCCCCTTTCGACATTGAGGATTATTATTTAACGCCTGATGAATACGTTCATTTGTCTTATTATCTAGTTTCATCACTTAAACTCCTTAATCTTTTGTACTAATTTTGCTCCATGATTGTTGAACGTCCAGTCGTAATCCTTGCTAAACCTTTGCCAATTAATTCTACTAACTGGATATGGGTTGCCTTCTGGATACTGCATTATATCTCCACTATCAAAAACTTTTGCCAGAAAGTAACCTTCTCTTTCCATTATATCCTCTATTTCAATCTTAGAGTTAGGCTTTGTAAAAGACTCATCTAGTCGGTTAATACCTTTCTGTAAGGAAAAACGAAATATGTATTTTTGCTTTTCCCGGGTTGTACCCTCAAAATCGTCAAGAACTAACAACAAAAACCCAATAACCCACTCTTCAAACCCCGCATGAGACCAAAGATTTCTTTTGTCCGCTTTTTTTACTAGTCCAATAAACTTATCAACTGGTAAGTTGCCACTCATACATAATTTTAAGCAAAAGCAATATAGCTTGCTAATAAACTCCTTATCTTCAAGCGCTGTTCTTATTCTTTTTCCGTTCTCAATGTCCCAGCTATTTGGAGCGGCTAAGTAATTATTCTTTCCGTCTGTATATACGCAACTAGTATTAGGATGATGATGAAAACGTGGTTCTCTCTTCAAACTAACTAATGCATATGTATGTAATTCACTTTTACATGCAGGACATACGAGTTTTAGTCCATTCTCTAGAGATTTCTCCCCATATCTTCTTTTAAATGTATCAATAGTAATTATCTTTGAAGTACCTTCTATTAAAGCTTCGTACATAATTTATTCCCTTATTATTTAACTAAAATCTATTTAACTATGTACTTTGTTTAAAAGGATTAGGAAATGGATAAACCATTACTACCCTAAAATCTATATCATCCTGTATTCTAACTTCATCAAATCCTTCGATTATCTGAGCTAAGTTATCACATGCACCATCAAAATTATTCGCAACTCTAAAAACATCCCCACCAATTGGATACCATAAACCATCATCTTTTAAGTTATTCCAAAATTCGCTAAACAACTCCTCCGAACTTGCAGGATTTAGCCAATAATCTACTGCTACTATTAATGAAACAAAGCTTTCTTTATAATAGAATATATGCCCCCAATAATGAGGTTTTTGCATCTTATTGTTTAAAGAACACAACAGTTCAGTCTTGCCCTCTGATTCACGGGTAAATACCCTGTGAGGAAGTAATATATTCCCACCACAATTTGTATTATGTGCAACCGCATTCTTAATTTGTTTTAGCCTTAAATTTAACATCAACCTCCCCCACTTAACTGTTTAACCAGCACATCACTACCTTGCGCGAGTATTTCCTATGATGCTCAGAATTTGCCGAGTGATAGTATCTCACTGCCTTATGCCAAGTTCCGTGTTGAACATATAACGACTTAAGTAATTTAGCAGCGTAGCTAATATTGCTAGCTGGAGTAAGCATCTCTTCAAGGCTATCAAACTCATGGGAGTGCCAACGATAATTAACCTGCATTACTCCAACATCAATATTAGTCAAACCAGAACTAAGCTTATCCTCAAGCACCTCTTGCGCTTTTGATATAGAAGGAAGAAACACAGCCCTACCACCAATGTTAAGCGCATAAGCCTTCATCCCGCTTTCAGTTTTAGCAATAGCAAAAAGCAACCCAGATGGTATATTGTGCTCGATTTCAGCAGAAGCGATTAGAGAAGAAAGATCTTGTTCATTATACTGTTGATTTGCCTTATCATCTGCCAAAGCAACAGCCGAATTACTACACAAAGCCAAGGAAACAACTAGCATTAAAGATAGTATTTGTTTGAAAAACTTATATAAATTTGATATAATAATTCTATATATTTGAAACCATAAATTGTAGGTATTAGCCATGGAAGATTTTACAAAACTTGATAAGCAAACTACACAAGAAGTACAATTACTTCTGGCCAATAAGGTAGCAGAAAGTGATTTCCGTGGGACTCTATTTGACTCGTTTGCAAATAAAGATAACTTTTGGAACTTGCTGTTTGCTTTAGGTGTCGTTCTAGGATCTTTAACTATTGGTTTTGTTTTTTCTTTCATTATTATGCTATTTGTTTTGAAACGCTTTAATAAAGTCACTTTTAGTGATGGTAAGGTCTTCAGTAGCCAGAACAAAGAGCTGAGCATCCAAAAACAAACACCTTCTGCTGTTTTTGTGATCATAACTACTGTAGCTAGTACTCTTTTTATTAGCATGAATTTCACTTCGTATCTAAACTCTTTGCCTGATACGCTGTCTGCTGCCATAATTACCTCATGTTTTGTTTTCATTCCAACCTTATTTTTCATATTAAAAAACTGTCCTATTTCTCTTTTATTTTGTGCCTCCTTCTGGAAAGAAAATAATAAGAATACTTCTTCACCAGATTTTAATCATAATAGTTCAGAACGAAATGCTTTTAGTTCTCCATCACAGTTAGATTATCAAACTCAACTTAGATACTCTGATAGGCCTGAAAATACTCACTTCAAGCGTCACTGGTACTATTAAGTAGTTCAATTCTTACTTGGCTTTATAATCGAGGGATCAACTTTTTGTCCATCTCCTGCACTACCAATCTCATCAACAAATCGTCCAGTATTTACATCATGTACCATTGGCTTAAACTCCGATATGGATTGATTACTAGGACGACCTACTGGAGTAATATGACTCTTGCCTGTTAATGGATTGTAACTTACCTTTTCTAATGTTTTTGAAATAGGATCGTTTCCAATCCTATTTTCTTCATATCTAGCACTTTCCGCTTTCATATCTTTTTGTTGCAATTTATTGGCCTGACTAATTCCCGCATATTGATCCTCAGTCTTAGTCTGCATATTCTCAAACTTTTCCTTATAACTTGTGCCTGCATTGCTAATGTTCTCTTTGATAGATTGAGGTTTAAAACCTTGTGCCTCCGCTACTTGGTGAACATCGGTTTCTACGTTCTGGGTAATCTTGTCTTGATGACTGTCAGTAAAATCATCCAGCTTTTTGGTAGTGGCTTCAGAACCTAGACGCTGTTGTCTCATTGCTGTTACTGAATCTAATATACCGCTCGCTTCTGCCCCTGCTAAACTATTAAAAATCCTTCTCACTTCAGGGGTTCTGTTTTCTACGTCTATACGAGCATCAGCTATGGATTTACCAGATTTCTTG
>Ga0209284_10006012_pt1 | contig 12050 bp, 6 predicted proteins | sample FRY03_FD_187211 | JGI IMG/M metagenome (GOLD analysis project Ga0209284, IMG submission 187211) | Freshwater microbial communities from Lake Fryxell liftoff mats and glacier meltwater in Antarctica - FRY-03 (SPAdes) (version 2) | ecosystem: Environmental > Aquatic > Freshwater > Ice > Glacier... | reverse complement strand
TGAAGGAGTATGGATTCCTACTGCGGGAGCTCGGATCTGAAGGCGATGCGGGGGCGGTGTTCACCGCTGCCGATCGCTTCGCTCGCTCCATGGGGGTCAACTCTTCCACAGCACGGCTAATCAGCAGCAACTCCTCGGGCGGCTCGTGCTCTGCTTCGACCGCCAAATTCCTCGCATCCTGGTGCGAGCTTGCTCGAGTTGCTAAACCTGCCTTTGAGACGAACGATCTGTGAGTCTGTCTGCCCCAAGTCGATGCCCCGAGCCTGCCCTCGAGCAGCAAGACTTAGTCTTCAAGATATCGGCTCGGGTGGTGTGACCACTGAACTCGCCGATCAGCCTCATTAGGAAGACAATGACGGAGTTCTGTCCCACCTCTAGCGCGCCGTCAAGCTATTGGCGGTTTCACGAAGAACTGCACTATTGCGACACCCTGCGACAACAACTCGAAGGTCTCGCAGCTAATGAAAAAGTATGGTTCCTCCCTGCATTATTTTCAGTCCCGGGGATTACAACACACCTAGAAGCACACGCGGTACTTTCCACAACGCTTCGGTCGGTTGATTGCCAGCTTCAGGGTCTGAGTAATGATTCCCGTACGCTCAGCCTCCTGTACCCGAAGCACGTTTCCAGCGTTTGGCCAACACAAACTGCCCTGCCGGAAGAAACTTCTACGCAAGCCTCCCGGAAACTTGCGGGGTTCAACTTTTGCGAGTTCACCCCACGGCCTTTACCCTACAAGTAAGGGTTAGCTTCTTGAGGGGGAAGATTAATGGATAAGCCAAATACTCCAATTGAACGACTAGAAATATGTCTAGACGGAAATGCAGAGCGGCTCGTACAGGCTTATTTCGACCATGGCCGAGGCTTTTCTGGAAGCACATTCGACACCTATGGGCACAACCCACCAGAGTTGATTACCGGAGATGATCTTCTTGCGCTGACGTGCCTTGATGAGCATGTTCCCCCGAAAACTCTGCGGCTGATGATGAGCACCGAGGGCCAACTTGAGTTAGGTCAGTTACTGCAGGCAATCGACACCGAGGTCAGTCTCGGAGACCCAAACGACAAGGTTGCGCTTCAGGCCGCCGGGGAAGCATGGACGACTCTTTCGGGAGAGCACTACCCAGGAGTTGGTGAGGTTAAGGCCGGTAAGCTTTTGGCTCGTAAGCGTCCCTTATTAATTCCGATAGTGGACAGTGTTGTGAGGACAGTTGTCGAAGCGCCACCTTTTGGGTACTGGGACGTGTTTCGGGAATTCATGAGCCTTTCTTTAACAAAGAGCAGACTGATCGAACTAAGGGAAGTAGCCGATACCCATGGGGTGAGCGACCTACGAATTCTTGACGCTGCAGTCTGGATGCGAGGAAGCGGTTCTAAGTCTGCATATGAAGTACGGGATGAGTTCAAAATCGAAGATCTGTCTTGGGCTAAACGGCCCTGAGGAAGTTGTTGGCCACTCTGCACCGCTCCTCATTAGGGGCTCGGCTCAGACAGCCCATTGCCATTCCTGCCACTCAAGAATGACGTCAAACAAGAAGACACCCGGGTCATCAGGCAATCTTACAAAGACTGGCTTTTCGCACTTAGAACCCGACAAGTACCCAGCTCCACCAACCGGTGCATCAGATGACACGACATAGTTCTCGTTGACGCTCAGGCTCGGAACCAGTTCCACCATGAGTTCGGAATCTGGGCTGCTGGTCCTCCACCTTGCTGTCCAAAATCCGGTAGTGCACGCGTACCCGTCGTTTCCAAAATCCTCGCTATAGATGACCGTAGAATCGCCATAAAATCTGAGTGAAGTTCGCTGAACTGGTCCGACTGGCGCGTTGCCATCAACCTGCACAGGAAGTTGCAGTTCCCTCTACCAGGCAACCTGTTCGCACAGTTCGCCGCTGCGGTGGCTTAACTCAAACAGCCATTAGCCGCTTGAGCCGTTTTACTGAGGGCTGCTACTGTCAATTTCGGAGGGGAGTTCGACGTGGCCGCAGGCGAGTCCGCAGCAGAACATGCGCGTCGTGCGACAGACGCGGCCGCAAGGCTGCGAGCTCAGGCTGACGCTGCCGATATTGTTGCTGCTCGTTGGGATGCGGGCCGTATCGGAGAAGAGCGGTTGTCAGAAGCCGTCGAGACGCTCGCCCAGTACGGCTATTACCAACTGCCTGACCGTAGCTTTCCCGGCCGGTCGAGCAACCTTGACCTAGTGCTGGTCGGTCCCGCCGGTGTGTTTGTGCTTGACGCCAAGAACTGGTCGGGCACCATCACGTTCGACGGCAAGGTTTTGCGACAGAACGGCCAGCGGCGGGCTGAAGAGCTTGACTCGGTCAGGAGTCAGGCGGCGATGGTCGCCGAGTTACTTAAGCAGCACGGCTACGGCTCCGTTCAGGTTCACCCGGCGCTGTGTTTCATGGGCAGCGCCAAGGTCGGCGGCTACCAACCGCTTAATCAGGTCCATCTCATGGATGGCGAGCACGTGGCCGGTTGGATATTCCACATGAAACCTGCTCTCAATCCGCAGTGGGTAGCTGCGACGGTGGCGTTCTTGGAACATATGCTGCCGTCTCGGGTCAGCCACAACACGGGAGTCGCTACTGCGCCCGATGAGCCTGTGGTGTTCCTCACCCCTTGGCGGAAGTTCGGCAAGCGTCGCATGTATGTCCGGGACGAGGAGGGTGCCGAGGGCGGCTACCTTGACTTGGCATCTGGTGACGTTGTTGGGACTTCCCGTGCAGCGGAGTCAGTGTTGCGCCGGATGCTTGTGCACTACGCCACCGAGGCCGGGGCTGGGAACGGGAGCGGTGCCGGGGCTATTTCAGCTGAGGATAGAGGCGGAATCCGCCGGTTCCTTGATTCGGTCCGTCTCAAGCCGAAGGTTCCCGACGAACTGCCACTACAGCTCGTGGTGGGCCAGCTATGGCGGAACGGCGGGATGCAGCGCCTCTACGTGCACCGACTCACGTTTACCGATGAGAAATTGCAGCTCGGTTTTTACGACCTCAATGACGGCTTAGCTGTGTGCCCTGACCGGGTCGACGAGTCTGTTGTCCGCTACTGCGGCCGCCGCTATGCCGACGTCGTAATGAAAGCCTCAACCTAATCCTCGCTGCAGCTCAATCACGATGTGGGAGGAGTGTGCCCACTCCCCCTTTCAAAACGCCGCTGCCACACCTAGCCAGCACCCTTTCGGCCCCGCAAAATTATAACTTATGGATAGTCACGCGATCCGAAGCAATCACCTCTGCTGCATGTGTGCTCAACCAGCCGGAACTCGTCGACTCGAAGCACGGGCTTCAGCAGCGGTCAAGGTCGTCCTACCGGTAGCGGGCCTCCTCGCCAAGCAAATAGTGCGGCAAGTCCTTACCCTTAGGTGTTTAGGTCGTCTCAGCTCGCAGTGGGTCCACTCGGATGGACTACACGGCCGGGTGAAGTTGACCCGTGTAGTTGGGCACCTTCGGCGCCCCTGGACGAATCCGGGAGTGTCGTGTCCCACCCACTCGCTATAGTTTATCTTCTGGGAAGAGGAGGCGGAGGGTGAGGAAGTGCGGGATCCGCAGCGCGGTCGTGTTTGCAGATGAAATGAGCCATGCATGCGAAGCGCGTCTCGGTCCACCAACGGGTGGCCTGGCGGTACCGCATCACGCTACGCCGCCCACTGCTCCGAGCCTGCCCCCGCCCTACGTGTCGCCGGCACGCTTGAGCGTAGCGAACGGTTCCTCTCCGATCGTGAAGCGAAAGGGCGAGGCCGAGTTCAGTGAGTACCTCACGAAGCGTCTGATCCTTGAGCGCTCAGACAACATGATCGAAGCCGAGAATCGTGGTGACGATTACCAGACAATCCTTGATCCGCATCTAGCAGACCTGAAGTTGAGGTGGCCCGATGAGGCGACTCTGGTCGGCGGGGACTGACGTATGCCGAACCTTGAGGAAGGGAAGGAGCGGTCAGTAGCTCTCGAGATCGACAATGTGGAGAGGTCGCTCCGTGACGAACTCGCCGACTTCGAGCTCGTCGGCGAGATCGACTTGGATGTGTGGGGCCCGGTTGCAGAGAAGGCGTTGCTGACCCGTGTGGCTCGATGCGACCCGGAACGTCTTCGGAGGCTGTGGCCCGCGACGCTGGCCACCTATCTGGTGTACCAGGGCATTCACGCGTACGAGCTCTCGACATTCTGGCCGAAGATCTCGATCCCCGAGCTCCGGAGCGGCGGCGAGGTCGGCCCGCAGTTCGAACTGGCCTTGGACGCGCTGAACCTTCCTGTCTTCGAAGATCTGGAGGAGCTCGAAGGCTTTGACAAGCACACGCGTGGCCGGTTCGTGCGACGGATCCACCTTCACGGCGGGTTGCCTCGTGATTCCGTCGCTAGTGTTCTGGGCCTCCTTGCTTCCACGCTGCGGTCGGGCGCCGCGTCGGCTGCTGAGGTGGTCGACCAGTGGTCGTCGCTCGACCTCCACGAGCATCTCCACAACAAGGCTGCCGAGCGGTTCCTGGTCTACACAGGCGACTTCGCCTTGCGGATCGTCGACCAGCTGATCACGTTGGTTCGGGCTACGAATCAGGGAGGAGCCCTGCAGGTGGACGGGCTGCCGTCTCACCTCGTCGATGGGGTCATTGCGTATGCGGAACGGCGACGTGAGCCGTCATCATGGGTGTTCGCCGCTGGACCACGAGTGAAGATCGACCCACACCTAGGCGGGCCATTCCTCGTGGTCCCGGTGGCCGCCAACTTGGAGTGGGCAGTCAATGGGACGCGCCTCGGAATGAGTTCTCGCCAGGTCGAGCGGCAGTTCATGCTGCCCCGACCCATCACGGCTTGGGATGTCAGCTCTGACGACGGCAAGGGCGAGACGCATCGGAGGTTTGTCTCGGCGAGCTCATCGGAGTTCGCTCTGGTGTTCGACGAGCGCGGGCGGCTCCACCGACGCGGTACCACTTTCGGTGGATTGACCGCGTACGTACTGGCCCCTCTAGGGACTGCTGCTACCGGGGTCAATAATCGACGCACGGTGGGCCAGAGCTGGAATGGTTTCGAGCTGCTCACGTGCGACCTCAGAGGTCACGACGAGCTCGTCGTCAGGCAGCCCGGCAGCACACTCCTGAGCCTGACAGTCGACAACGCCCTCGAGGTACATCTCGGTCGAGGCGAAGTCGCCGGAGTACACACCGCTGATGGTGAGTCGGTCGTCTCCGGAACGGTCACCCTGGCGTTCAACGGCTACCTACCGAACCCGGCCGAAATCGAAGTGGCCACCCGGTACAGCAGTCTTCGTCTCTCCGAGGCGCTCCAGATCGACGGCGAGTTCGACATCACGAGCTGCTTCGACCCGACGCGAGCTAAGAGCTACTCAATCGTTGTACATCGGCAGGGCATTGAGCCCGTCACCATCGCCGCCACGTACCTGCCGAACCTGCGTCTTGAACGGCCGCGCCTTTGCGAGCCGGGTAGCGAGCGGGTTGTCGGCATGCACCTCGAAGAGAACGACACACCGATCTCGGTTGACATCACGTTTGCTCCCTTCGAGCGCGAGATGCCCGTCGGCCTTTTGCTAATCGGCGGACCACTCACTCTTCGGGTTGCGTTGAATCGCTTGGAGTGGGCGATCGACGGGCCGCACACATTGATCCCCGTCACTGGAGGAGAGGGGTTCTCAATCAGACTCGCTGAGCTTCGGGATCACACCCTCCGCCTCCGCACTGGGGGCGTGTCGGTGAGAGTGGCAGTACTCGGCGCGCACGCCACACACAAGGAGTGGGCTCGCCAAGACCGCCACAATCCAGAAATCCGCACTTTCGAGATCAAGTCTTTCGCAGAGACAGCAAGGGCATCGTCCTTGGCTAGGTGCCAAGTGGCAGTGCTCTGTGACGACGACCCGCCACTAGTGATCGGATCGATCGAGAGCCGATACGAACCCACATCAATGGCGGTGGAATCCGTCATTGAGGACGAGCACACCATCGTGGAGGTCTCATGGACCGAACTCGCTGAGTGGCCCGGCCGTGTGGTGCGCCTGTGGGATCCCCGCTCGGAGGTACCGATCAAGACAGTGCCCGTTACGTCGGGCGAGACGTCGATGATGATCGATTTCGACGAGCCGCCGCCCGGCAGATACATGATCGAGGTCGCTGCAACCAACTCATGGGGTCAGCCCAAGCGACCCACAGTCGGGCCCGGCTGTTGCTCAATCTACCTCGGATCGCCTGAGGTGATTCGGCTGCGACAGGCTGTGGCAGCTGGAGACCGCCGGGCCCGATTCGACGACGACGACTTGGACGACCTGACGCCGCTGCTCGCCGACTTGGTGTTGGAGCAAGCGACGGAGTTGGCGACGCGTGACCAACGTCTAGCCCTCCTAGAACGTGTCGCTGACGACCAATGGCGTGCAATCGACGTCATCACCGAGACGCACGACCGAATTGGCGAGAACCAGGTGGGCGATGGCTACTACCTGATCGAGCCGTACTTGTTCGAGCTCTTACCGATGCTCTGGGTAAACCCCGTGTACCGGATAGACAACAGTGTGACGCACCTGCATCTGGAGCACCTGTGGGAGATCGCTCCGCTTGCAGCGGCCTGTTTAGACAACGCCCGGGACGACGAAGGTTGCAAGGAGAGATGGTTTCGGGCGACCGGTGTCACCATCGAGCATTCGTCGAACGTCGTCCGCAGCCTCGACAAGTTGGCTGCCCGAATTCCTTGCGAAGTCGACGGACGCTGGGAACCGGTCGAGCTGCTGGGTCGGGATGCATGGAGCCAAGCCCTTTACGAGCTTGCACGCGTCGATCAGAAGTCGCGAGCATGGCAGGCGCTCTGTCAACACCGAGATCTGGCACGAGACATTGAGCGATACGGCACCAAATCCGGTCGTGTGCGTTGGACGGGTGTGCCTATTCGCGTGAACAAGTCAGTTAAACCCGGAGGGAAAACAGATGAATGGATGGTTGAACTCGTGCGTCTGAGCTGCGAACTACTGGAACCGGGTCTACCGGACTGTGAGCCCCAGGTACTGGGCGCCCTCCGCGCAGGGTACAAAGTAAGTCCGACTGCCGTGCGCTGCACCCTGCTGTTTGCGGCTGCGTCTCTCCGCATCTTGGAGGACGTGGGCGATGCAGCAAGGTTGCTGCGATGAGCGACTCCCTTGATCCACTTCATGCCGCTGATCGAATCGCTGGGGACTACGTCCGCTACCTTCGCTCTGCTTTCTCCCCTAGCGATCCTGATCTCCGCAAGGACTTCAATCAGCAGCTGAGCGAAGGCAAGCAGCTCACCAAAGGACCGATCCTCCAAGCTCAAGCGCCGTACACCCATGGTGCGACGCCGCGAGAGCTCATTGAGGACGGAATCCTGCATCCGGAACTCGGGCGGCTTGCCGAGACCGACTTCGATCTGGACCGTCCGCTCTACATCCACCAAGAGGAGGCCATTCGCAAGGCCTCTGCGGGGCGGAACCTGATCGTGGCTACTGGAACTGGCTCTGGAAAGACGGAGTCTTTCCTGTTGCCGATTCTCGACAACTTGGTCCGTGAGATCAAGGCCGGCACTGCCGCTGCGCCCGGAGTTCGAGCGCTCCTTCTTTATCCGATGAACGCGCTGGCGAACGACCAGATGCTTCGTCTCCGCACCCTGCTCTCCCCCTACCCAGAACTCACCTTCGGCCGGTACGTCGGCGACACCGAACACACCTACGAGAAGGGGCTCGACCAGTACCGGATGCGGTTCGGCACCAAGCCAACCCCGAATGAGCTGATCTGTAGAGACGACATGAAGGCGCGTCCTCCGCACGTGCTGGTCACCAACTTCGCGATGCTCGAATACCTACTGCTCCGGCCGGAGGATCAAACCTTCTTCGACGGCCCCACTGGCGAGCACTGGCGCTTCATCGTGCTCGATGAGGTGCACGTCTACGACGGCGCGAAGGGCGCCGAGATCGGCATGCTGCTTCGTCGTGTTCGCGATCGGGTGCTACGTAGCGAGAAGGGCACTCTCACATGTATCGGCACCTCGGCGACGCTGGGCGATGGACCCGAAGATCTTCCTCGGCTCGCCAACTTCGGTCGGCAGCTCTTCGATGAATTGTTCGAGTGGTTCACCGACGACCCCGCTCGACAAGACATCGTAGAAGCGACGCGCAACGAGCTCATCGGGGCGGGAGTCTCCTGGTTCCTGCCGGAGGATCGCATAGTCGCATTACGCGACGCGTTTCGATCGGGGGAGAGCGTCATACAGCTTGGTGCTCTAACGGGCGATGCCGGCGCTCCGTCACCTGACTTCGGCGAGACGGCGGCACAGTGGTTGGGTCGTGCGCTCTCCCAGGAGACGCACGTGGTGGCGCTCCAGCATTTGCTGGTAAAGGGGTCCGTCGATCTCACCGTCGCCGCTCGCGAGGTGATGTCTGGTTCGAACCGAGACGCGGAGCTGACGGCGCTGGTCGACCTGTGCGTCGGCGCGGAGAGCGACGACGGTCGGGCGCTGGTGCCAGCTCGCTGGCACTTCCTGCTTCGAGCTCTCGAGGGAGCGTTCACCTGCATCCATCCGGACCACCCTCCAGCTGAGCCACGCCTCCGGCTGAGTAGGTTCCGTCGATGCCCTGGTTGCGAATCGCAGCGGAGAGAGTCGGCGATGTTCGAGGCGGCGGTTTGTCGCCGCTGTGGCGCTCGCTACATCGTCGGAGAGGAGCTGCCGGGCGATGACGGCGCCGCAGTCTTGGCGCCACCTCGCCCATTTGCGGAGCAACCGCGCACCTTCCTTGTTGTCGGCGGGGTGACCTCTAGCGTCGACGCCGAAGACGATGAAGACGAAGTTGCCGCTGAGGAGGGACCGGCCGATCGATTCGACCCGGCGGTCGTCTGCCCTCAGTGCGGCAGCCTCGGTCTGCGGAAGCTCAGCTGTGGCTGCGGAGTCGCTCCCGTCGCCCTCCTTGAGGTGAAACCGACCGCTCCAGACCGACCTGTGCGCCATTGCGCGTCATGTGGCGGACGAACGAGCGCTGGCTCGATCGTGCAGAGATTCCTGACTGGTGCCGACGCGCCTGTCGCCGTGATCGCCACTTCGCTCTACCAGGAATTGCCCGCTGTCGGTCGAGTGAAGAACGCCGTGGGAGACGGGCGCAAACTGCTCTCGTTCGCCGACAGCCGGCAAGACGCTGCGTTCTTCGCCCCCTACTTGGAACGGACCTACAACCGTGCCGTGCAACGTCGGTTGCTGTGGCAGGTGCTCTCCGATGCGCAAGCCAGCGGCGACAACGTGCTCCGCATCCCGGATCTGCTCACGGAACTCAAGAACCGGGCCATCGACACAGGGCTGATCGATGAGTTCGACGAGGAGACGCCTCCAGCTATGCAGGCGCGCCACTGGCTATATGGCGAGATAGTCGGCTCCGATCGCCGTCAGAGCCTCGAAGGCGTGGGCCTGGCTGAAATTGCCATTCCGGTGCCTCGCCACATTGAGGCACCCGAGCAGATCACATCGCTCGGGTTGTCGGCAACCGAGGCACTCGACCTGATTCGGATTCTCTTGAACTCGGTCCGACGCAGCCGTGCAATCACGGTGTCCACAAACGTCAACCTCGAGGACCCGATTTTCGAGGGTCGGCCAATGACGGGGTTGCGGGGCGACCAGAGCGCCACGCGTGTCTTGTCTTGGAATCCGTCTCGCGGTACCAACCAGCGTGTGAAGTACGTAGCCAAAGTACTCGAGGAGCTCGGTCGCTCGCCGGGCGAGGCCAAGCAGCTGGTGCACGACATCTGGGAGCACTGGTTGGTCGGAGATGACTGGGCCGAGGTGCTGGTGCGCGAAGAGGCGGCCTTCGAGAAGGGGGTCGTATACCGACTCCAGACAGAACGCCTGGAGTTTCGACCGGGCAGCAGAACTCACCAACCGCTGAGGTGTGAGCGATGCCGGCAGGTGTGGTGGCGAGCGATCCTTGGTCTCTGCCCAGGCATCGATTGTGACGGAACAGTGGAGCCGTTCGACCCCGAAACTGAGCGCAGCCACTATCGCGAGCTCTACACCTCGTTGTCGCCGATCGGCCTGCGCGTCGAGGAACACACCGCTCAACTCAGCAACGCCATTGCGGCCAAACGGCAGCAGGAGTTCATTGAGGGCAAGATCAACGCGTTGTCGTGCAGCACCACGTTCGAACTAGGTGTCGACGTCGGCGCCATCCAAGCCGTGCTCATGCGCAACGTGCCGCCGTCCCCGGCGAACTACGTCCAGCGGGCCGGCCGCGCTGGTCGTCGTGCTGGTTCACCCGCACTCGTAGTCACATTCGCCCAGCGCCGAAGCCACGACCTGCAGTTCTTCGATCGTCCACAGGCGATGATCGACGGGCGCGTCGCCGCTCCGGTCGTCAACATCGAGAACCCCGCCATTGTGCGACGGCACCTCAACGCGATGGCGTTCGCCGAGTTTGAGAAGGCTCACTACGACGGGTCGACACGACCTCATTCAACGGTCCAGGAGTTCTTCACACCGGGCGGCACATCGCCATCCGACGAGATGATGGCGTGGCTACGCACAGAGCCAGCAGAGATCGGCGATGCCGTTGAGCGAGTCGTGCCCGATGGGCTCGTGGATCATCCGGACATCGACGTGCGCCACTGGGGATGGCTGGACGGGCTGGACGGAGACCCGAAGATCGAAGGTCGTGGTCGATTAGAGATCGCTGGCCGCGAGATCCGCCGCGAGCTCGGCCAGCTCGATCGCGAGATTGAAGACGCCTACGAAGACCGTCGGGCGGGCCGGGCAAAGCATCTGGAGTACGTGCGGAAGAGCATCTCGAAAGCCCGGACTTTGGACCGACTCGCTCGAGTCGGAGTGCTCCCCAAATACGGTTTCCCGGTCGACGTGGTCGCCCTCGACCTCGGTACCGAAACCAGCGTTGCGATTGACCGGGATCTGACCCAAGCGGTGGCCGACTTCGCTCCGGGCAACTTCATCGTTGCGGACAAACGACTGTGGGAGCCGATCGGACTGAAGGTCGAAGCAGGCCTCCCGCTGCTGGTGCATCGGGTGGCGGTCTGCTCAAACCATTCATGTGGTGCCCGATGGACGTGGCTCGATGAGCTCGAGAATCCGCCGCCGTGCCCGTCCTGTGACACGCCTGGCGGAACCGGCAGCCGGCTGATCCAGCCAAGATTTGGCTTTATCGGTCGCGACACAGGACGTAGACCTGGGGACCAACGGCCAGCCAAGGTGGCGTTCGCAACCTCGTTCTTCGACGACTACGAGGGCCCCCGGCCTGCATGGAACGCGAGTCCGGTTGGAACTCGGTCGGTTCGGATTGCGACGAGTCGCCAAGGCCGAATCACGGTGGTGAACCAAGGCCCCGGCCGCGGGTATGAGATCTGTCGCTGGTGTGGATTCATCCGTGAAGCGTCATCTGTCCCGCTTGCGAACCACGACCGACCAACCACCTGGGGCGATCCGAAGAAGCAGACGAAATGCGACGGATTCCTCACACGTACCTACCTCGGCCACTGGTACCTCACCGACTCCTTGCAGATCGATCCAGGTCTCCCTTTCGGTGCCGCCCAGATGAGCAGTGTGGTCGCCGCGCTGCTTGCGGGGACCGAAGCGGTCGGTATCGCTCACTCCGACGTCAGTGGGTCGGTCTCGCCGCTCGGGGCGGGTCACGGAACCATTGTTCTGTACGACGCTGTGCCTGGTGGCGCCGGCCACGCCCACCGATTAGGAGAGGTGCTGCCGGACCTTTTCCGAGCAGCGCGGGCGCTCGTCGCTAACTGCGACTGCGGCATCGACACCAGCTGCTACGGGTGCCTTCGTAGCTACCGCAACCAGCGCGAGCACGGCCACCTGCAGCGCCAGCTGGCCCTGCAGGTGTTCGACGCCATTGGTGTGCGATGAGGCAGCCTCACACATCGCACCGAATCTGATTCGGCCTTGGTTTAACGGGTGCTCGTTGGGTTGATTTTGTCAGGCCGAGCCATCCAATCTCTCAGGAGGTGATCGTCGATGATGGTGATCACGCTGTGGCTAAGTCCGGATCATCTTCTTTTGCGACTCGGGCATAGTGCTCCTCAGCCGGCAGGATCTGAT
>Ga0209284_10006004_pt1 | contig 12070 bp, 8 predicted proteins | sample FRY03_FD_187211 | JGI IMG/M metagenome (GOLD analysis project Ga0209284, IMG submission 187211) | Freshwater microbial communities from Lake Fryxell liftoff mats and glacier meltwater in Antarctica - FRY-03 (SPAdes) (version 2) | ecosystem: Environmental > Aquatic > Freshwater > Ice > Glacier... | reverse complement strand
GGATCGGTTGGGGGTGCGGATGCTTTTGGACGGCCAACGAGGCTCGATGTGACGAAGGAGCATGGTGCAGAGTGAAGACCTGTTAGGAGAGCCGATGTCAAAAAGATTTGCCTGACCCCTTTCTTCGACCCGGGTGGGGGAGGGGCTCGTTCGACAGGTCGCTTGCAGAGGAGGTGTGTACGCATGCCACGGACTCAAGGAGGCTACTTCCCAATGTCAAAACGATTTGCCTGACCCCTATTCTGCCGCCTATTCCGTTCCCTATTCTGCTTGCGTTGATTTTGAACGAGAGGAAATCCGACCGCGCGAAACTCCTCCGTAGCTGCGTTGGTGACAACGCGGGTGGCTAGACCGCGAGCACCGGCGAAACTGCCCGCGTTGTCACCAACGCAGCTACGAAGCGACCGTCCCCTCCCAGTCCTGAAATCGGTCTTAACCACGTGGCATTCATGGCAGTCAATGACTGCCATGTCCGCTAAGACAAGTAGCGGTCGTCGAGTGGCCCGATTGATTGAGTCCGCTTTCCAACAAAGCGGAATTGCTGCAAACAGAGCTTGGAACGCTCCAATTCGCGGGTAGGCTGAGAGTTCACATCATCGCGTAAGTCGCGCTTCTAACCGGCGTGAAAAACTAATGCTCTGGCTGAAAAAGGCACTTTGAGGAGCAGGTTTGGACTGGCCGGGACAGCTCATGGAGTGGGTGGACCTTGAGTTGAAGCGTTCGGAGAATACCTGCAACCGACCCGTGGGCGCACTTGCAGAAAGAAGCTTGCGTGATTTCAATTTTTAGTCGGTTGGCATGCCCAATGCGACTGGCTGCCACTATTTGACCTCCGGCGATTTTGGTCGGATTTCGACGTTGAGATCGAGTTTTGGTTCCATTGGGATCGTATAGAAGGAGAGACCTCAACTCGGGCTCTCGTGCTTGTCACTCCCGATTTCGGATGTGGAAACGAGCTGCAGCAATTGAGATTTGGTCGGGGACTGAAATTTATTTGGGAATTGTCGATTGGAAATTCCTAGCTCTCGTAGTAGGTGTAGCCGTGGAGGGAGGCGCGGAAGGACTCCATGATTTCGCGGCGTTGGGGGGCGGTGATGCGGCCGGCCTTGACGGCTGATTCGGCGAACTGGCGGAAGCGGGTTTCGAGGTTCTTGGGGTCGAACTCGACGTAGGAGAGGACATCGGCGACGGAGTCGCCTTCCACTTCGTGGGTGAAGACGGGTTCGCCGTTTTCGATGTGGACGGAGACGACGTTGGGGTCGCCGAGGAGGTTGTGGAGGTCGCCGAGGGTTTCCTGGTAGGCACCGGTGAGGAAGGCGCCGATGTAGTAGTCCTCGCCCTCGATGAGTTCGTGGACGCGGAGGCTCTTGCTGGTGTCCTCGAGGTCGATGAAGCGGTTGACGAGGCCGTCGCAGTCGCAGGTGATGTCGGAGATGATGGCTCGGTTGAGGGGTTCCTCGGTGAGGCGGTGGATGGGCATGACCGGGAAGAGTTGATCGATGGCCCAGTGGTCGGGGAGGGATTGGAAGACGGAGAAGTTGCCGTAATAGAAGTCGATGAGGAGGTCGTCGAGTTCCTGGATGTCCTCGGGGACGTTTTCGAGCTTTTTGGCCTCGGTGGCGATGCGGGTGAGGAGGTGCCAGAAGATTTTTTCGGATTCGGCGCGGTCGCGGAGGGTGATGACGCCGTGGGTGAAGCTGTCGCGGAGTTGGTCGCGGTAGTAGACGGCGTCGTTGTAGCACTCCTGGAGTTTGTCCGGTTCGATGGCGGTGCGGACGGCCCAGAGGTTTTTGAGGTGGTGGTGGGCGTCCTCGGAGGGGGCCTCTGGTTCGAGGGGGAGTTCGAAACGGGTGACGTCGAGGATGTTGAAGACGAGGACCGAGTAGTAGGCGACCACGGCGCGGCCGGATTCGGTGACGATGGTGGGGTGGGCGAGCTCGGCGTGGTTGCAGGCCTGCTGGACGATCTCGACGAGGTCGGTGGCGTATTCCTCGAGGCTGTAGTTGCAGGAGGAGGGGAAGTCGGTGTGGCTGCCGTCGTAATCGATGGCGAGGCCGCCGCCGAGGTCGAGGTACCCCATGGGAGCACCTTCCTTGGCGAGGTTGACGTAAACACGGACCGCTTCGCTGGCCGCTTCGCGGATGGCGCGGATGTTGGGGAGCTGGGAGCCCTGGTGGAAGTGGAGGAGCTGCAGGCAATCGAGGAGTTCCTCGGTCCGGAGGAGGTCGATGGCGTCGATGAGCTGGGCGGCGTTGAGGCCGAAGGTGGAGCGGTCGCCGCCGGAGCTGGCCCAGAGGCCTTCGGATTTGGCGGAGAGGCGGAAGCGGACGCCGAGGATGGGTTTGATGCCGAGGGCGCGGGAGCGGCGGATGACGGCGGGGAGTTCGCCGGGCATTTCGAGGACGAGGATGACCTTGCGGCCCATGCGGGTGGCCTGCAGGGCGAGGTCGATGAATTCGTCGTCCTTGTAGCCGTTGCAGATGAGGAGGGCCTCGGGATCGTGGAGGTAGGCGAGGGCGGCGATCAGTTCGGGTTTGCTGCCGGCTTCGAGGCCGTAGTGGTAGCGTTGTCCGAAGTCGGTGATCTCCTCGATGACCTGCTGCTGTTGGTTGACCTTGATGGGGTAAACGCCGCGGTATTGGCCCTGGTAGGAGGTGGAGGCGATGGCGTTGTTGAAGGAATCGTTGAGGAGTTCGATGCGGCGGTCGAGGAGGTCGCGGAAGCGGAGGATGAGCGGGGCACCGCGGCCACGTTCGGCGAGTTCGCGGACGATGCGGGGGAGGGAGACGGGGACTTCGTGATCGCCTTCACGGAGGTTGACGACGACTTCGCCGTTGTCGTTGATGCCGAAATAATCGTTGCCCCAACGGTCTATGCCGTAGAGTTCGCGGGATTGTGGGGTGGACCAGGACATGGGAATACGGAAGGGCGGAAGTGGGAATGGGGTGAGAAGGGGAGAAATCATGGATGGGGAGGGTGGGGCGATGTTTTTTTTGGCGAAAAAGGGGTGGGGGAATGCGGAATGCGGAGTTGGGAATGCGGAAGGGGGAATTTGAACCGCGAATTGACGCGAATTGTTGAGAATGGGGATTGGGGGGAGGAACGTCGAACGCAGTTTTGAATGTTGAATGGGATGCGGCGTCGCCCGATTGGGCTATGCCGGGACAAGGGGTGGGGGGCGGAAGAGGGGCAGGGGGTGCGGGGGGTGGAACCGCCGACCTCGCGCAGCGAGGCCGCTACGCGGGAGGGAGAATGGTTGATTTCGGCTGGTCCGGAGGGAGGAAGGGGGATGAGATGTTTAGGGCACTTCGATTGGCATTCGTCGGTGCATGGGCACTGGGCGCTGGTGCGGTTGTTGAGGCTGTATCCGGAGCATGCGCGGATGGAGTAGGAGCGGAAGCTGTTGGAAGGGCGCTTCACGGAGGCGGGGCTGGCGGCGGAGGCGGCCATCGTGGGGCACGCCAAGGCGTACTTGCCGAAGTTGGATTGGCCGATTCGCTGCGGGTTTCATCCGGAGTCGGCCTTTCCGCTGGGGCAGATAGTGGATTATGCCCGGGGGGTGGGGGATGGGGAGTTTGAAACGCTGCTGCTGCTGCTTTCGGGGCAGTTTTACAATCGGGACCGGGATTATCCGGTGCGGTATGAGCCGTCGGGGAATGACTTTTTTTCGCCGGGGCTGAATGAGGCGGATTTGATGCGGCGGGTTTTGGGGCGGGAGGACTTTGGGAAGTGGTTGGAGGGCTTTTTCCCGGGTTTGGGGAAGGGGAGGAACACTCAATGCCGAACATCCAATGTCCAATTTCCAAGGGGGGATCGGGTGCCGCCCTTGGGGGCTCTGCCGGGACATGGGGCCCCGAATGTTGAATGGGGGAAGGAGGGGGCAAAATCTGGTGGGGGGGCGGAGGGGACTGTGATAGGTCTTTGGCGATGGTTGTTGAGTGTCCACGGTGTCGGATGAGGGTGCTGCCGAAAACGGATGGCACCTGTCCCTCCTGCGGAAAGGATCCGAACGATACCCGGGGTGTCGATCTCAACAGGGTAGGCTTGACGGTTGAACCCGGGAGGAAGCTCCCAATGATTTGCTTCGGGTGTGGGCAGATGGCGGACAGGGAGGTGCGCTTGAAAGAGAAGCGAAAGAATCCGAAGGCGGGATCGGAAGATGTCAGTGGCTACCTCGTGCTCGGAGCACTCATGGGACTCTTTGGCCTGGTATTCAGTCTGCTGTCCCGACCCGGGCGGCAAGGCATCATCGTGACTCTGCCAGTTTGCTCCCGGTGCGTCGGCAAGAAGCCGGAAGTCGATCATGTGGACTGGGAGAACCTGAGGATGCGGGTGGTTTGTCACAGGCATCTCCGTGAGGCGGCGCAGTGAGAGGGCTGAACTGCCAGAGATGTCGGTGATTGGGACGGGCGAACGGGGGCCGGATTGGGACGGGGGTGGAACCGCCGACCTCGCGCAGCGAGGCCGCTACGCGGGAGAGGGAGCTGCGGGGGGGGCGCGGGTTAGGTTGGGAGCTGGTTGGCGGTGTGGAAGGAGAGTTGGTTGAAACAAAGGGGGTGGTGGTGGCGTAGTTTCGGGCGGTGGTCTTCCTATGCGTGCTTTTGGTGATCGGTCTGTCGGCAGGGATGGTGGCGGGGGAGGAGACCTGGTGGTCGCTGCGTCCGCTGGAGGCTCCGGCGGTGCCTGCGGCAGATGGCGGGTGGGGGCGGAATGTGGTGGATCGCTTTGTTCATGCGAAGATGACGGAGCGGGGCCTGAGTCCCTCGGAGGAGGCGGATCGGCCGACCTTGATTCGGCGGCTGAGCTACGATTTGACCGGCCTGCCGCCGAGTTTGGAGGAAGTTGAGGCGTTTGTGGGGGACCCGAGTGAGGACGCCTACGAGCGGGTGGTGGATCGGCTCTTAGCCTCCCCGGCCCATGGGGAGCACTCGGCGCGGCAATGGTTGGATGTGGCGCGGTATGCGGAAACGCATGGTTATGACAAGGATCAGCCGCGAGAGAACGCCTGGCCGTATCGGGACTACGTGATCCGGAGTTTGAACGAGGACAAGCGGTGGGGACAATTCGTGGAGGAGCAGATTGCGGGGGATGTCCTGTATCCGGAAGGGCCGGACAGTGTGGTGGCCCTGGGATTTCTCGCGGCGGGGCCGTGGGATCTGATCGCGCACAAGGAAGTGGGTGAGGAGAAAGTGGATGGGCGGATTGCGAAGCATCTGGATCGGGACGAGATGATCGCGGGGGTGTTCAATGCCTTCATGAGCACGACTGTGCAGTGTGCGCAGTGTCATGATCACAAGATTGATCCGATCACGATGGTGGACTACTATCGGTTGCACACCATTTTCGCCGCGGTGGACCGGGCGGATCGGGAGTATGCGGCGGACCCTGAAGTGAGGCGGGAACGGTTGGTGTTGGGGCAGGGGATCACGGCGAAGGAGAGGGAGTGGAAGGAGATGGAGGTCGAACTCGCGCGGTTGGGAGGGCCGGAATTGGAGGATCTGGAGGGCAGGATCGAGGCCTTGGCGGTGCGGTTGGAGGAGGGTGTGCTGCAGGGAGCGGAGTTTGGGTATCATAGTCGGATTGAGAAGTCGGTGGGGGGGAAGGTGACGGCCTTGGATACGATTCAGGCACCACCGCGGTGGGCTGAACGGAACCTGGTGGATGGTCGATTTGCGAAGGCGACTGATTCCGCAGGCCCGGAGCGGTTGGCCGCCTTGCGCGCGGAGCGGCGGAGGCTACTTGAGGAACGGGCACCGGCGGGCCTGTTGGAGCGGCGGGTGGCGTTGTCGGCGGAGTTGGAGGACTCGCGGCGTCGGCTGGAGGAGCTGCCGGTTCCAAGGAAGGTTTATGCCATTGCGACCGAATTTGCGCCGTCCGCAAAGTTCCTGCCCACGAAGGGGAAGCTGCGGGAAATCAGATTGTTGGATCGGGGGGATCTTCGATCTCCGAAGGAGGTCATGGAGCCGGGAGTGCCTCCGTTGTGGGAGGGGGTGGAGCCCTTGTTTTCCCTGCCGGAGGGGCATGGTGAGGGGGAGCGTCGGGCGGCGTTGGCTAGGTATGTGACGGATCGCGCAAACCCCCTGACCTGGCGTTCGGTGGTGAACCGGGTGTGGTCGAATCATTTTGGACGGGGGATCGCGGCGACGCCGAACGACTTTGGGAGGATGGGAGAACTGCCGACGCATCCGGAGTTGTTGGATTGGCTTGCGCTGCAGTTTCGGGATGAGGGTGGACAGTCGTTGAAGGGGCTGCATCGGCTGCTGGTGACCAGCGCGACCTATCGACAGGCATCGACCTATCGACCCGATCAGGCGGAGATTGATCAGGGTGCGCGGTATCTGTGGCGGATGAATCGGCGGCGGCTTTCGGCGGAGGAAATTCGGGATTCGGTGCTGTTGGCCAGTGGGCAATTGAATCGGGCGATGGGGGGGGAGAGCTTCAAGGATTTCGTGATCGAGAAGCCCATGAATTCCCCGCATTACCAGTATCACCTGCACGATCCGCATGATGCGGCGAGCCATCGTCGGACGATATACCGGATGATCGTGCGTTCCCAGACGCAGCCATTTCTGACGACGTTGGATTGTGCGGATCCCTCGCGGTCGGTGGCGGTGCGGGATGAGAGCACGACGGGGTTGCAGGCGCTGGCGTTGATGAACAACCCCTTCATGGAGGTGATGGCGGGGCAGTTTGCGAAGCGGTTGGCGGGAGAAGGGCGGCCGGTGGAGGCGTTATTCCGGCATGGTTTGGCCCGCGAGCCGGAAGAGTTGGAGTTGGCGCTGTTCGAGCGGTATGGTCAGGAACACGGGCTGGAGAATGCCTGTCGGATCTTTTTCAGCCTCAGCGAATTTGTGTATGTCGATTGAATCACCAACGCGGCGGCAATTTCTCGGCGGCACGGCGGGAGGTCTGGCGGGCCTGGCCTTGCAGAGTGTGTTGGCGAATGGGGAATTCTCGATCGGGATGCATCACCGGCCGAAGGCGAAGCGGGTGGTGCAGTTGTTCATTGCCGGGGCGGGGAGCCACGTGGACATGTTTGACTACAAGCCGTTGCTGGAGAAGGACGACGGGAAGCGGTGGGATCCGGGGGAGAAGGTGGAGTTGTTCCAAAGCACTCCCGGCAAGACGATGCGGTCGCCGTGGGAGTTCACGCGGCATGGGGGGTGCGGGAAGATGTTAAGTGAAATCGTGGCGCCTTTGGGTGAGGTGGTGGATGAGATGGCCTTCGTGCACAATTTGGTGGGGAAGACGGGGGTGCACAGTCAGGGGATGCTGTTGCAGTCGACGGGATTCAATCGGCCGGGCTTTCCGAGTGCGGGGGCGTGGGTGAGTCATGCCTTGGGGAGTGCGAATGAGAATTTGCCGGCCTTTGTGGTGCTGCCCGACCATCGGGGGTATCCGTCCAACGGCGTGAAGAACTGGTCGTCGTCCTTCCTGTCCGCGGCGCACCAGGGGACCGTCATTCAACCCGGGGCCGATCCTCCCATTGTGGATTTGTTTCCTTCCGGCCGCGGCGGGTATCTGACTCCGGATTCGGAGCGGGAGGGGCTGGCCTTGCTGCGGAGCTTGAACGGGAATTATGCGTCGGCGCGGACGGGGGATGATCGTTTGAGGGCGCGTCTGGCGTCCTACGAGCTGGCGGCACGCATGCAATTAAGTGCGACCGATGCGCTGGATGTGTCGGGTGAGTCGCAGGCGACCAAAGACCTCTATGGTTTGTCGCCGGATGGTCCGGCGGTGCCGGACAAGGTGATCAACGCCGTGGCGGAGGCGGAATTTTTCGGGCGGAAGTGCCTGATTGCGCGGCGTTTGCTGGAGCGTGGAGTGCGCTTTGTGCAGGTTTGGAGTGGGGCGGACAATGCCTTTCCGCGGCGGAATTGGGATTCCCATGAGGACGTGGAGCGGGATCATGGGCCGTTGGCGCTGGGGATGTCGACGGGGGCGGCGGCATTGATCAAGGATCTGAAGCAGCGGGGGATGTTGGAGGACACCATCGTGCACTGGACGACGGAGTTTGGGCGGATGCCGTGTGCGCAGTCGGGGAAGGGCCGGGATCACAATCCGTTTGTCTTCACCAATTGGTTGGCGGGAGGAGGGGTGCGGGGTGGACTGACCTTGGGGGAGAGTGACCAGTGGGGGTTCAAGCCGGAGGATCCGTCCAATCCCACGGAGGTTTACGACATCTACGCGACGATGCTGCATCTGCTTGGCATTGATCACACCCGGCTCACGGTGCGGGCCGACAGCATTGATCGGCGGCTGACCGATGTGCACGGACGGGTGCTGACGGGGTTGCTCTGAAGGGTAGAGGAGGTGCCTACTCGTAGCGCCATTTCATGATCCAGGGATCGTTGGTGCGTTTTTGCATCTCCTTGAGTTTTCCCTTGTACTCCTCGAGGGTGGCGGCGAATTTTGGGTCGTCGGCGAGGTTGCGGGTTTCGTCGGGATCGGAGGAGATGTCGAAGAGTTCGAACTGGGGGCGGTGGATGTAGGAATCGACGGTGCGGGCACCGTAGGGGGCCTGGGGGCCTTTCTCGAACTGGGCCTGCCAGGTGGCGGCGGCCCAGAGGTCGGAGGCGAAGGGATAGGGTTGGTGGTAGGCGACGTTCCAGATGAGTTTGTATTTGCGGTCGCGGACGACGCGCATGGGGTAGTACATTTGGATTTCGTGGAAAGTGTGGGAGGCGTCGATGGAGTCCCAGCCGGCGGGATTGGTTTCGGGGAGGATGGGGACCCAGGAGCGGCCGTGGTAGCGGGTCATCTTGGGGCCGTTGTTTTCGCCGTGGGCGGGTTTGGGGAGGGGGAGGAGGGATTTGGGGGCGCGGTTGGCGGGGTCGTAGGCGTCGGCGAGGTCGAGGATGGAGGGGGTGATATCGACGTGGGAGATCATGGCGTTGTTGGTGAGGCCTTGTTTCTCCTGGCGGGGATCGCGGACGATGAAAGGGACGCGGAGTCCGGACTCATAGACGGTGGTCTTGGCGCCGGGGAAGGCCATGCCGTGGTCGGCGGTGAAGATGAGGACCGTGTTTGGCCATTGTTTGGTTTCCTTGAGGAGTGCGATGAGGCGGCCGAGGCCCTGATCGACGCGGGAGCAGGACTGGTAGTATTGGGCGAGTTCGGCGCGGGCCTCGGGGGTGTCGGGGAGGAAGGCGGGGACGATGACCTCGGCGGGGTCGTAGAAGACCTCCTGCACGCCCTCGAGGTGGCCTTGGTTGGGGAGGTTGCCGAAGAGGTCGGGCTTGTGCTTGCCGGGGAAGGATTTGTCCTGACCTCCGCCGCGGTGGGGATTGTTGGTGCAGAAGTAGAGGAAGAAGGGTTTTTCGGAGGGGTCGGCGAAGAGGGCTTTGCAGTTGTCGGCCATGGCGACGGGGTTGCCCTCGGGGCCGGGGAGGTATTGGTCGAAGTGGAAGACCGCTTCGGGGGCGACATGGTATTTGCCGATGCTGGCGGTGCGGTAGCCGGCCTGGGCCATTTGGTTGGGGAGGGAAAGGGCGGCGACGGATTTGAAGGACTCGAATTTGTGGAAGGCGTGGGTGTGCCCGTATTGGCCGTTGTGATGGTTGTGGAGGCCGGAGAGGATGACGGAGCGGCTGGCGGAGCAGGAGGCGGTGGTGGCGAAAGCTTCGGTGAAGCGCACTCCCTGGGCGGCAAGGGCGTCGAGGTTGGGGGTCTTGATGACCGTGTTGCCGTAGCAGCCGGCGACGGGGCTTTCGTCGTCGGTGACGAAGAGGATGATATTGGGCGGGGCGGCCTGGCTGGATTCCAGAGGGAAGATCAGGAGGCAGGTGAGGGTGAGGAGGCGGCGCAGGGGCATCAGTTGGATAGGAACGAGGGCGGGAGGGGGACTCTCTCGGAAAAAGAAGGTGGGCGCGCAATTTTCCGAGCGCCGCAGATACTTAGGTAAAGCGATGGGTTGACTCCGCTCTGGACGGGAAGCGGGTTGACTTGTTAGACCCGGACACCCTGATGAAAACGATGCTGAACGTGGTGATGTGTGGGGCCTTGGCGACGGGGCTTTGGGCGCAGGAAGAACCTGTGGCGGAGGACGAGGTGGCGGAGGAGGTGGCTGGAGTGGTGGCGGAGGCGGTGGTGGATGAGGCGGTGGCGCAGCGCGGGGGGAAGGCGGTCGCCGGGACGATTTCGGAGGTGACCTTGTATCGGGGGACAGCCTTGGTGACGCGGGAGATTGTGCTCGCGGAGGGACCGGCGGGACCGCTGGAAGTATTGGTGTCGCTGCTGCCCACGGCGACGGATCCGGCCACGGTGTATGCGGACACGGCGGAGGGGGTGGAGATTCGTTCGGTGACCTGTCGGACGCGGCCGGCGGACCAGGCCGAGGAGCGGCAGGGGGAGGTGGTGCGGCTGGAGGGGGCGATCCTAGAGGCGGAGCAGAAGATTTCGCATTCGCAGAACGAGATCGCGCTGCGGCGGATCCGGCAGGAATTTTTGCGGAGTCTGGGGGATTTTGTGGCACCGACGGTGTCGCAGGAGATGGCGCACGGGGTGTTGCAGGCGGACGAGTTGGAGAAGGTGACGCAGATGCACTTCAAGGAGTATGAGACGGCGTCGCAGGAGATATTGGAGTTGGGGTTTGAGATCGATGCGGACCAGAAGAGCCTCGCGGCGTTGCGGACCGAGCGGGACAAGTTGGCGGCGGGGCCGCCGGTGACCTATGATGTGGTGATCTATCTGGAGCGGAGCGAGGCGGGACCGGCGCGGTTGAAGTTGAACTATCTGGTGAAGGATTGCGGTTGGTTGCCGGTTTACAACGTCCGTGGGAACACGGCGGAGGGGACCATTGATTTGGAGTTCAACGCGCTGATCCATCAGGTGAGCGGGGAGGACTGGAAGGGGGCGCGGTTGGCATTGTCGACGGCCTCGCCGACGGTGAGTGCCTACAATCCGCATTTGGCGCCGCTGCATGTGTCGGTGACGGCGGGAGCGAAGCAGCAGGCGGAGGTCGGGAATGCGGCGCGTTACAATCAGGCCCTGGTGGACCGGAGCAAGGCGGTCAAGGGGCAGTTGCAGGGCAAGTCGATCGCGGAGATGGCCGATGCGAACTATGCGGCGAACGAGTCGGCGGCGAGTGTGCAGTTGATCGAGCTGTCGGAGCGGATGAGTGAGTTGCGGTTGATGAGTGAGGAGGGGGCGGACGAGGATTTGAGTATTCAGTATGCGCTGCCCAAGCCGGTGAATCTGGTGAGTCGGCGGGACGGGCAGATGGTGCCGGTGCTGCAGCATCGGGGGAAGGCGGAGTTTTATCATGTGACCGTGCCGATTTTGACCTCCTCGGTGTTCCGGGAGGCGCAGATCACGAATTTGACGGAGCGGGATTTGTTGGGCGGACAGGTGAACGTGTATCTGGACGGGGAGTTCACGGGGCGGACGGACATGCCGACCATTGCGCGGGGGTTGAATTTCACGCTGGGCTTCGGAGTGGACGGGCAGTTGAGGGCGCTGCGGAGTTTGGTGGATCGGCGGGAGACAGTGCAGGGCGGGAATCGGCAGGTGGAGATATCGGTGGAGGTGGTGGTGGACAATTACAAGGACAAGCCGGTGAAGTTGTTGGTGCGGGAGCGGACGCCGTTCATGGAGGACACCGCGAGTTTGCGGGTGGCGTTGGGGGCGATGAGCACGCCGTTGAGCAACGATGCGGACTATCAGCGTTTTGAGAAGCCGAAGGGGATTTTGTTGTGGGATTTGCCGGTGGCGGCGGGGGTGGGGGAGAAGGCGACCTCGTTGCGGTATGCGTATTCGCTGGAGTTCGACAAGAGTCTGACCCTGCAGGATATTTCCGGGGAGCAGAAGACGCGGTTGCGGACGGAGTTCTTGCGGGACCGGAAGAGCGGGAAGTAGGGGGAAGGGGTTGCGGCGGTGGTGGTGCATGAGGCGTCCCGATGGGACGCGGGCTTTCGAGGATGCCTGAATCCCAGGGCGGCACACGCGGGGCGTGTTTGCGCGGGGCTGGGATGAGATGTCCCGTTGGGACAGGGGGAGGCGGGAGGAGGCTCGACTCGGGGTGGGTGGGCGGGTTTACTGCGGTGTGGGACGAATATGTGTGCGCTTTGTC
>Ga0209284_10006003_pt1 | contig 12076 bp, 13 predicted proteins | sample FRY03_FD_187211 | JGI IMG/M metagenome (GOLD analysis project Ga0209284, IMG submission 187211) | Freshwater microbial communities from Lake Fryxell liftoff mats and glacier meltwater in Antarctica - FRY-03 (SPAdes) (version 2) | ecosystem: Environmental > Aquatic > Freshwater > Ice > Glacier... | reverse complement strand
GCTCACCCATGAGTCCGGGGGATGTACTACTATTTGGAGACTCGGTCTTACACGAATCGATGTCAAATACTTCCCTGGGATGTCGATTATCCATTGATCTCAGGTGGTTCATGAACCGAACGGACACCTTGAAAACTGGCTATGATTTTTCAACTGAAGCTTCATTTTCGAATGCCTAATTCAACGCACACTCAAATGGAATAATGATCAAAGTTGGGACATAGCGTGGCTACAAACTTCAATGAAAAGACAGGCTTCAAAGAATATAGCCATGACTCGATCGTGGATCAGATGCTAGTGGATCACATGAAAACACATGACATCAGTCCAATTGACGCAGTCAAGCATTTTCCTGTTCTTGCGCGACGACAATCACTTAAGAGGTTCTTGGCTCACGTCGAATTGTTCAAAAAGACCCTGGATGTTCCAGGCGATATCTTGGAACTAGGTGTTTTTAGAGGCTTAGGTTTGATGACATGGGCAAACTTACTAGAGGCATTTGCGGTCGGAGATAGAACCAAAACTGTGATTGGCATGGATAACTGGTCAGGGTTTGAAGAGATTGGTCCGCAGGATGGAGAGTTAAACAACTCCACAGGGAAGGTCCTCGGGGGATTTGATGCCGGAGGGTACTACCAAGAGTTGGAAAGCGCAATCAACATATTTGACTTTGATCGCTTTATACCCTGGAAGCCGCGCATTGAACTCGTTCGCGGATCCATCGAACAAACTCTCCCCCATTTACTTGACACACGTCCAGGATTGCGATTTTCTCTCGTGCACTTCGACGTAGATCTCTATTATCCTACGAAAGTGGCTCTTGAGGCAATCTGGGACCACATCCCTAAGGGTGGAGTGATAGTTTTTGACGAATATGGCATTGTGGACTGGCCTGGTGAAAGTCAAGCGGTCGATGAGTTTTTAGCGATGCACCCAAACGCTCGCCTTAAGACGTTTAACTGGACGAACACGCCCGGGGCATACTTAGTCAAATAGAGTGAGTGGTTGTTAACTTGATTCGGCTTGGGTATCCCGGAGACTCTGGTATACACCGTGTTTCGTGTAGTCGGATTAATTGATTTTACTACTGTCACCTAACAAGGAGGACAGTATGGGAAGACGAGAGCACGATCCGGTGCTTCGCCAACGAGCAATCGATTTGCTTGAGAGCGGAAAGCCCGTTTGAGAAGTGGCCGAGGAACTCGGGGTGGGTGGCAAGTCGATCTACACCTGGCGACGTCAATATCGCATTGACAGTGGTCAAGAGCCTGGACTGACAACAACCGAAGTGAATGAGCTCAACGCTGCACGTCGCCGGATTAAGCACCTCGAAGCTGAACTGGCGATTCATGAGCTGGCCACAGAGTTATTGCAGGGAACCACCAAACCAAAAGCCGGCGGGCGGCCATCGCAGTGATGGTCGCCCGAGGGCATTCAATTCAACGGTGCTGTCGAATACTCGACGTGCCGAAAGCAGTTTTTTACTCGGAGCGCTGGCGAGTCCCGTCGGCGCGCATTGTGCTTCACGCGTGGCTCACTGACGTGATTCGCCAAGTGCACACTGATGCTCGTGGCGTTTACGGAGAGATGAGGTCGCTGCATGGGCACATTAATGCCAGCATCTCGTTCGCAAAGATACGGTTCTGTGTTTGCGGCAAAGTGACCGATGCGCGGACTTGGCCATTCGCTCCATCGCACCAGCAACCAGGGTCTGATCAGGTGGATCACCAGCACCACCGGGACAGCAAGGATAAATAGGAGCAACTCGTGAGGAATGCACAAGACCCGCTTTATCTTTCTGAAGAGTACGGCACACCCACCGCGTCTAATCTGGGCAATATGCCACTCAATAAAACTTGACGCACTCACAATGCTCAATTAGCGGTAAAACTCTCGAATAATTGAAATGGTATATTCGATCTGTTCTTCGGTGATGTGCTGGTGAGCGGGCAGCGTGACGACCTCTTGCGCCTGACGCTCGCATACTGGGAAGTCGCCGCGTTTGTAACCCAGGTTACGCGCCGCATTCTGCAAGTGAATCGGAATCGGATAATGTACTTTGGCCTCGACCCCACGACCAATCAGAAATTTGACAAGCTCGTCGCGGCGGGAAGCGGTAACTAGATAGAGTTGGTATACCTCGCGATAGCCGGAGGGCCGATGGGGCGGGCGAATATGAGGCTCAAGCCCTTTTAAACCTTCATCGAGAAATCGGGCATTCCGGATTCGCGCCTCAACCAAGCCTTCGACCGTATCTAGCACCCGGCTCCCGACAACCGCCTGAAAAGGCTGCAGCCGGTCGTTAACCCCCCATATTTCGACATGGTCGCGATCCAAAAGTCCGTGGTTGCGGTACAGGCGGAGAAACTCGGCGGCTTTGTCGTCATCGGTAACGATGATCCCGCCATCGCCCCAGACGTTGAGTGGTTTTAATGGATGCATGCTGAAGGCATTTACCTTTCCAAAAGTGCCGGCAAACCGCCCGTTTATTTTTGCCCCTACAGCCGGACAGGCGTCCTCTACTACGGGAATACCGTGGCGATCGGCAATTTCGAGAATCTTGTCCATCTCGGGCGGACAACCAGCCCAGTGGACTGGGAGTATCGCCGCCGTTCTGGGCGAGATTGCGGCCTCGATCTTGTTGACATCAATCTGATAACGCTCGTCGCAATCAACAAATACCGGGCGTGCGCCTGATGCAATTATTGCGCCCACCGTCGCGATGAAGGTATTGGCTACTGTTATCACTTCGCTACCCTGCCCGACGCCAACGGCCTTGAGGGAAAGAATGAGCGCCCCGGTTCCGGTATTGGTGCCGATTGCATGCTTGACGCCAATGTAGGCCGCGAATTTATTTTCGAAGGCTTCGACAAACGGCCCGAGCGTAAACTCGCCGCTGGAGACAAGCTTGCGTAAATCATCGAAGTACGCTTCCACTTCCGCGAACTGCTGATCGAGATAGGAGTATTTAACTTGCATAGTTTTTATGTTTCAAAATTCAATTTTTATGATAAAAAGAATCAACAAGCTCGACAACACGGTCCTGCTGCGCGTGCGTCAGCGTCGGGTATAAAGGAAGACTCAAAATTTGTCCGACATGTCGCATTGTCACAGGGAAATCTGCGGCCGAGTAGCCCAAGTCCTTCGCCGCAGGCTGCAAATGAATCGGCGTTGCATAGTGTATTAGTGCCTCCACCCCGTGCTCGTTCAGATATTGCTTGAGATCGTCGCGCCTCTCTGCCTTCACGACATATGTTTGAAAAACGCAACGCTCCCCCGGTCCTTCGTCGGGGACTTCCACGTAGGGGCGCAGCAGATCGTTGTAACGGAAAGCCAAGCTGCGTCGCGTCTCCGTCCAGGCATCTAGATACCGCAACTGCACACGCAGCATCGCTGCCTGGATCTCGTCCAAACGGCAATTAAAACTCCAGAAATCGCACTGCTCACGGTTTACTAGCCCATGATTGCGCGACTTTGCCAGCTGGGCGAGAAGGTCGGGATCCTGCGTGGTAACCATCCCGCCATCCCCAAAGGCATGTAAATTCTTGAGCGGATGCAAGCTGAAGCAGGCCGCATGACCCCAGCTTCCGACACGCTTGCCGTTCAGAGATGCGCCGACAGCTTGCGCTGCATCTTCCAGCACGAAAAGATCGCGCCGCCGTGCAATTTCAAGGATGTCTTTCATATTCGCAGGACGGCCGGTCAAATGTACGGGGACGATGGCGCGCGTGCGATCTGAAATTGCATCTTCCAGTTTTTGCGGATCCATATTCCCGTCGTCGCATATATCTACAAAAACCGGCTTGGCTCCGGCCAGCGCAACAGACGATGCCGATGCAACAAATGAGTTTGGAACGGTGATTACCTCGTCACCCTCGTCAAGACCGATGCCACGGAGGACCAGATTCAGCGCACAGGTGCCATTCGAGATCCCAGCAGCGAACTTTGTCTGGCAGTATTCGGCGAACTCGCGCTCGAACTCCGCGACCTCTGGCCCGAGTATGTAATGACCACTGTCAAGCACATTCTCTACCGCCAGCATGAGCTCGGTTTTCACCTGGGAGGCTTCCGCGGCCAGAGCGGAGTAAGGCACATCGTATCTAGGCATGGTCAGGAGTTTTCTTCCCTAGCTGCGCCCTCAACCGCGAGGGCGGCATCCCAGACGTTGATGAGATAGGCCGGAATCTGATAGTTGATCACGGTACTGCGCTCGACGAATCCCAACGCTTGGCCTTCGTGGCACGCAACGCGCTGGATTCCGTCATACCAACACCAAAAAAACGTTAAGTGATATGTGGGCCAGCCTTCGACGGTATCGTCAAAAGATAGCAGGAATCGCAGGTCCGTCGCATCATATTCTGCTTCCTCGCGCAGTTCGCGACGGGCGCAGTCGATCATTGATTCGCCGGGTTCGGCATGGCCGCCTGGCGGCACCCACATACCGGCATTCCGCAGACCTGGTTTATCGTCCCGATGCTGCAATAACGCCGCTCCGTCACGGCGCAGAAGCAGCACTGCGGCAACCCTGTCAGCCAACACTCAGTCCAGATATCTGGCAATACGCTGCACGAACATTGATCCTTGAAGAATAGGCAGGAGGCCCAAAAATCAAAACGGGCCTTTGAATAAGGGATCGGGCACGTCGATCGGCAATCCCTTTCGCTGCGCGATCAACTCCCTAACGGCATCTTCGATCCTGTCTTCTGCGATTTCCAGCATCCCGCCAATATTGCGAAGCATCGACATCGAATCCGGGTAGTAGCCAGTAACAAATCCACGCGAACTCGGCGTGGGATGATCGGGCAGCCCCATCCTGCGTGGCGCAGTCTTCAGCTCAGAAAAGCAGTTGGCTACGACCTGGGAGACGATCTCGGCACCGATACCAAACTTGCTGAAGCCTGTGTCCACGGTCAACAAGCGTCCGGTCTGCTGCACCGATTCGAAGATCCTGTCCAGCATCAGTGGACGCAGCACGCGCAGATCGAAGACCGTTGCTGAGTAGCCCAACTTTTCCAGGGCTTCAGCGGCGCGCACTGCTTCCAGCGTCATATACGACGTGGCTACAATAGTAATGTCCTTGCCATGGTGTACCGCCCGCGGGCCATCCATCGGTTCGGTGTAATAGCCTTCCGGAACATGACCCATCGCATAATGGCACCAGCGGTGTTCAATCATAATTACTGGATTATCGTCTTCCACGGCCGCAATCACTAATCCCTTGCCATCACGTGGATAGGTCGGCATCACTACCTTGAGGCCGGGGAAATGGGAAAACACTGCCTCCATGCTCTGCGAGTGCTCCGGCCCCTGACCCCAACCGCGGCCAACTATCATGCGTATGACCATCGGAACTTTGTGCCGACCGTTGCTTATGTAATGGGCTTTTGCCGCATTATTGACGATTTGTTCTATTGCCAGCAAGGCGAACTCCACCCGATGAAGGTTAATCACGGGACGCTTGCCCATCAGCGCCGCTCCGACAGCGACGCCACACAGGCCGTTCTCCGACACTGGCATCTCAATGATGCGCTTGGGATCGATGTATTTTCCTATGCCAGACGTGGTGCCATATACAGAGGACGGATCGGCAATGCCTTCAGCCATAAGTAGGACGGACGAATCGCGCACAGCGATTTCGGTAAGACCTTCCCTGATGGCGTCACCAAGGCTGAGCATTCTTTTTTGTTCGGTCATATTGGTTTACGCATAAACGTGGTCAGCAGCCTGCGAAGCCTCCGGCAGTGGTGCGGCCTTGGCGAACTCAAATGCCGCATCGATTTCCAGCTTGCAGGCTGACACCATGGTCTCTTCATCGGCGGGACTTAGCAATTCCTGCCCCTGAAGCCTTGCCCTGTTGGACTCGATCGGGCAGCGAGAACGCCATGTTGCATATTCCGCCTCGGTTCGGTATCCGACGTGATTGTCAAATCCAGGGCCGCAATGTTCGCGCCAGCGATATGTATCGAACAGCAGGAAAGTCGGACCACCGCCCTGCCGCGCTCGCTCGACCGCTTCCTGTGTCACCTTGAAAACTGCAACGACATCGTTGCCATCGGCGGTGGCAAAGTTCATGCCGTGAGCGCGGGCAACCTCCGTGATGTGGCGCGGCGGCTGTCGATCTTTAAGCGGCGTGTAGACTGAATACAGATTGTTCTCACAGATAAACAACACTGGCAGTTTGCGCAAACTTGCAAAATTGGCACTTTCGTGAAAGACACCCTCTTCCACGGAAGCATCCCCGAAAAACGCAACGCTCACGCTCTTCTTGCCATCAATCTGATCTGCGAGCGCCGCGCCGACCGCGAGAGGGATCGAGCTCGCGACAATGGGCACGCTGGCGATCAATCCCTTCGCTGGATCGCTTAGATGCATAGAGCCGCCACGTCCTCCTATACAGCCAGCTGCCTTACCATAGATTTCTGCCAGCATTGCCTTGAGATCACCATCCATTGCAAGATAATGAGCATGGCAGCGATGAGTACTGAACACTCGATCCGTGTGCTGCAATGCATGGCACGCTCCAACGGCAGTTGCCTCCTGACCGATGGAAAGATGGACCGGGCATCGCATTTCTTGCTCTGCGTAGCGCTCCGCGATGGCCTCCTCGACCATACGGATTCTGAGCATGTCGTAATGCATGCGCAGCAATTGCCCATCTTTAATCTTGGCGGAATTACTCAAAGCTGACCCCCTCAAATTTATATGTAAAACCTACCAATTGAATATTATCGCCAACAAATTCGGCAGGCACCAAATTTTTTTAGAACTTTTGTCATAGTGTCGCCCAGGTTATTTACTGATAATCTGGCACTGAACCAAACCTGGGTTGCTTCAATCTTAACTAAACGGAGCGTTCCTTTTCTAATAAGCGACTCACGCAAATTATCATCATGGGCTAAATCCGAAAGCAGATCGGCCAAATGACTTGGTTCATCTAAGTTCATGAGCAAAGCTGCATCGCCTGCTTGCTCCCTCGGTCCAGCTAAATTAGTAAAAACACAGGCACACTAAATTTGAAAGCCTCTAATATCAGCAAGTTCGTTGGACCAAAGTATGATTGTATTTCGCCTGATTTTGTTAGTCCCCTTGAAGGTAGGCATGATTTAAGCATCGAGGTGCTGCCAAATTTGATTGATCAGGTCCTTGTTTACGAAATAGAATATGTGCTAATCGACATAGGAAGTCTCTTCGCATATCAACCCGCGACAATTGCATACGCTAAGACACTTCCAGGCGATTTCGGAGGCTAAAAAATGAGTTTGCGTGGGCGTATTGCAACGGAGGTGAACACTGCTGGGTGGTGGATAATCGCGGAAGTGCTAACGGCGCCAGTCCAAATATTAGCTTTTTTAGTTGCGAGACTCTTAAGGCCCGTGTTTCTAGTACAGACCGTGTGCTTAATAGCGCCCCACATCGGCCATCTGACCGCGAATACCGATATCGCTCTCACAGAGATCTCGCTACAAGGACGGAAGGACGGAACGCGCATCAAAGTGTTTTCGTACCTATCAGAACGGCGCGTTTGTAACCAATTTCTGTTGAATTTGATCAAGCGCCGAACGACGGTTGTCCCGCGTTGGGCGATAATTGTTGCGGTCCGTTTAAACACATTGATTCCAGGCGGTAATGTGCACGACGGCTTTCATCAGGACCGGGACAGACAGAATCTGTTGGACAGAACAGGTCCACAATTTCACCTAACTATCGCCGAAACTAAGAGTGGAAATCAGAAACTTGCCGACATCGGAATTCCAGTAGGTGCAAAATTCGTGTGCTTAAATGTGCGAGATTCTGTATATAATAAAACAACCTATCCAGGTAGAGACTGGCAGTTTCACGACTACCGCGACTGTGCGATTGAGAATTACGTCGCTGCGGCAGAAGAATTGACTCGCCGTGGATACTATGTTTTTCGCATGGGTGTCATAGTCGAGCGCCCATTAATTTCTTCGAATCCGATGATCATTGATTATGCGTCAAACGGGATGCGATCGGATTTCATGGATATCTTTTTAGGCGCGAATTGCGAGTTTTGTATTTCGCATGGGACTGGTTTCGATGGGGTGCCGTATGTGTTTAGGCGCCCAATTTTGTATGTCAACGCTGTACCGATTGGCCAATTACAGACGTTTTCGGAAAAGTTTTTACTTCAGACCAAAAACTTGGTTTGGACCGAAACTGGTGTCCGGCTTACTTTGCGAGAAATCTTTGAAGCCCATCTTTGGCTCGCCACAAATTCAAGTGACTACTCTAAAGCAGGAGTATCGCTCGTTGAAAATACACCCCAAGAGAATCTCGATGCTGTCATCGAGATGGTCGATCGAATCGAGGGTAAGTGGATTGAGACCCCTGCCCGTGCTTCTCTTCAACAAAAGTTTTGGGCTACATATGCGAATTGCATGAGCTCAGAAGAGAGAGCTTGGCATGGCGAATTTAGGGCCCACTATGTGTCGAGTGCGCTTGAGAAAGATCCTGGCAGGTTTGATTAGGTAACGAATCTAAAATTTCTAGAGAAAATTGTGATGTCGCCTTTTAATAACAGGAGAATTCGATAATTATATCGAAAATTGTGGATATCGGTGGCGCTGGCTATGTTGGAAGCCTGCTGTGCCCACAGTTACTTGATCTCGGTCTACGGTCGTCGCCTACGACGCCTGTTTCTTCAGCCATGATTTCTTGCCCTTGAGTAACCCACGGTTCTCCTTAGTCGGTCGGAGACATAAGGGATGCAAAAATGTTGTCCGCAAACCTAGCAGGAGCCGAAATCGTAATACATCTGGCGTGTATTTCAAATGACGCCAGTTTCGAACTGGACGAAAATTTGAGTACTTCAATAAACCTTGACACATTTAAGCCGATGACATCAGATTAGTTCGGGGCATTTCTCATCAGTGCGGCTTCGACTAGCCCTTTTAGCGCTGAGTATTGAATACATTTTCTTATCATACGGTTATGACAGGGAAGTCGGTAGAAAAGGCGCTTTGGGTGAAGTGGCAACCCAACCCCTACTATGCAAATAATAGTTAGTTCTTGGTTGTATTCCACGTTAATATTGCATTCGAAACAGCTGTTAAGGGAGTCTCCGGAATCACCTCTGAATCAGGGATGCGTCTTATTAGCTCTGCGAGTGAGTAACCGCCTAATTGGGTCTGGGATAGATCGTTCCAAGTTATATAGCCCATTTTTGATCTCATAATTACGTTCTTTAGATACTGCTCTTGAATCTCTCTAGTGAGTTCAGAGAATGCATAATTACTAATAACCAAATCTGTTTCAACTATCTTTGGAGCTCTGCCATCTAGGGCCTCGAAATTCCCATTCACAGCGATTGAACGGAGATACTTTTTTGTTAACTCCAAAACTGGCGGAATATCAAATAGGTTATACGAAGCTGGTCGGTCCAGGATACTTATTAGACCCGCTTGCCCGCCAAATCCAATTCCAATTTCGGAGATTCTCTTGCCATCCATCGGTCCAAATAGTCTGTTCAAGTCTAAGTAAACTTTTAAGTATCTTAATAACGTAGGGCTGATGGTTCCGTAATCAGCGAATCTATATTTTCTAGGATTTCCAACCGCATCCAGCTGAGCTAGAGCTTTACTAAATTCCAGACTCCACGTAGACATTTTTTGAATTTCACACAGGTACTGGTGCCCTTGTTCTAAACTGACGTGATCTAACGCCTCGACTAGGACCTCACACGAGCGAAATCTCTTGAAGATGGAATCATCGTGGGCAGCAAGTCCGCAAAGTGTTGGAAATGCAGATAGGCGTTCACTGTCGGTTATAGAGGTACCTCCTGGCGTATACCGCTCTATCCCTTCGATCTGCCATAGAACTCTTTCGTTTCTAATTCTAAGTACGAGATTCATAATTCCAAATCGTCGAGTCAATACCATTAATCGTCGAGTCAATACCATTACGCGTGCTATTCGTTTCATCTTCTAAGTTTAAGGCCCTGAGACTCATCTGCCTAACAACTGGAGCTCTTCACGTTCACGAAATAACAAATAGCGTTGAGGTATTGGAGCAAGTGAAATTGGTGTTATCCGACCAGCCTGTCGGAACCAACGCGATCCGACAGCCGATGACACCCCCATCTCGACTGCGGCGTCTTCAAACGGCACACCTCGGGTGATTGCCTTCCAGAATCTCACCCGAACATCACGTCCAGCGACTGGCTGACCCGGTGATCTCATCTTCCCCCGCGTCACACGGACCACTTGTCGATACTTGCCGACACCCATTGTCAACCACCTTTATCTCAAGGTGTTGCGACGACTACTTGAATCCACCTAATATCTATCGATTCTCTACACCGAACGACTATCGGCAACCGGTGCGGTGATCTCGGTTGGTTCAGGCGGAGATAACTATGACATCACCCTCGCTGAAAGCATCAACGGGTTCTAGAAAACCGGACTGATCCGCAACAAAGGGCCAGTGCGTGGACTCGATGATCTCAAACTAGCAACATTGGAACTGGTCGACTGGTACAACCACCGACGATTTCACTCAGAAATCGATGACATTCCGCTCGCCGAACACGAAAGCAAATGTTATCGTCAACAAGATCTGGTCACCACGACCGAAAACCTATAAATCGGCACTGCACTAAACACGGGACACTTCATAACTCTTGGTTGCGATTACAAAAATAGTTATAGGAACAAGATTTCCTTCTGAACCTTGAAGCACTATTTCCGTGATCGGCTATGGCGAATTCGATATATCGTGCGCATGACCACTCCAAGAACTCGCAAAAGTGGAACGATGAGTTCGAATCGTCCGCCTAATGGCTCAAGGATTGCGGAACGGGAAGAGAAATGTCTTTCGCTAAGGGTTGAGACGGCATGCTCAGAAGCAAGCACTAAGACATCGTCTGAGATCACCGCTACATAGCGGTGACTTGCGGCCGAGGTTACGAGTTCGTCCAACCGAGGCCATCCATTGGCGCCGATCATCCCTCGGACGTCATCCACTAAAATGATTGTGTTATCTGCCGTTCGGTTTGTTAGTACCACTTGAAGTTCATCCAAGACCGGGCATGGATTACCGACCGCTAAGGTTTGGCCACCGGAGAAATGTGCATCTAGCCAGAACAGACATGGCACTGATCCGTCGGGTAAGCACTCGGGCAAGATGTCTTTTGATGGCCCGAATTTCACCGAAATATTTTTAATAGTCGCAAGTGCCTTCTCTGCATTGCGAGCGAGAGCAGCATCTTGTTCAATTGTGTGCACATGTGTGAAGTTCTTGGCCAATATTCGGGCTGATCGTCCCTTAAATGTTCCAGTTTCAATTGCGACGGCTTCAGGTTCAAGGAATTCGAGAGACCAGACTCTTAAGTGATCAGGTATTCCACGCCATAAAAGCCCCACGCAAATAGACTATCTGAACAGTACCGAGTTTCTTGCATGTGGTATGCACCGTGTTTCGTGTAGTGGGATTAATTGATTTCGCTACTGTCACCTACCAAGGAGGACAGTATGGCAAGACGAGAGCACGATCCGGTGCTTCGCTGACGAGCAATCGATTTGCTTGAGAGCGGAAAGTCCGTTCGAGAAGTGGCCGACGAACTCGGGGTGAGTGGCCAGTCAATCTACACCTAGCGACGTCAATATCGCGTTGACTGTGTTCAAGAGCCTGGACTGACAACAACCGAAGCGAACGAGCTCAACGCTGCACGTCGTTCGATCAAGCACCTTGAAGCTGAACTGGCGATTCATGAGATGGTCACAGAGTTGTTGAAGGGAACCATCAACCCAAAAGCCGGCGGGCGGCCGTCGCAGTGATGTTCGCTCGAAGGCATTCAATCCAACGGTATATCCTCAGACATGTGGGATCTTGAAAGTTGATAAGAATGACGAAATGATAAAATTCATCGAGAAACCGAAGCAAAGTAATTCCAATTTCGTAAACGCGGCAATCTATTGTATTTCGCCTGATTTTGTTAGTACCCTTGAAGGTAGGCATGATTTAAGCATCGAGGTGCTGCCAAATTTGATTGATCAGGTCCTTGTTTACGAAATAGAATATGTGCTAATCGACATAGGAAGTCTCTTCGCATATCAAC
>Ga0209284_10005999_pt1 | contig 12086 bp, 2 predicted proteins | sample FRY03_FD_187211 | JGI IMG/M metagenome (GOLD analysis project Ga0209284, IMG submission 187211) | Freshwater microbial communities from Lake Fryxell liftoff mats and glacier meltwater in Antarctica - FRY-03 (SPAdes) (version 2) | ecosystem: Environmental > Aquatic > Freshwater > Ice > Glacier... | reverse complement strand
GTTTGTAGGAGTTGGTGTGTTGACCACCGCACCTGTTGGTGTCGATGTAGCCGTTGGATTGGTGACAGTGCCTGCAACCACGGGCTTGCTGACACCGTCTGCACTCCACAGGCCATTGGTATTGCGCGCCTGGACCGTGACGTAATACGTGCGTCCTTGCTGAAGGGTCAGATTGTTGCGCGCCATACTGGTTCCCGCCAGATAGCTCCAGCCTACAATATCCCGACCACCGGGGAATGTGCCGATGGCATAGCGGTATTGTTCGATATCGGAATCCTTTGCTTGCCAGGAGGCACTCAGGTTGGAAAGATTACCGTCGCCTTCTGCCTGAACAGTGGGCGGGAACGGCAGTAGAGTGGACACTCCACCAGCAAATGCGACCGAAAAAGTATATTGAACGGTCCCGTAGGATAGTATGTTATCGCTGCCCAGAGTACCGGACAACTCGACATTATAGCTTCCAGATGGAACACGAGCGTCAAAGTCATAGCCTGCCTGGAAACGAGTAGGTGAAAGCCATTGACCATCGGAAAAGGGATAGCTCCATCCGCCCCAACGGACTTCCAGCTTATTTTCGTAGTTGTACCAGAGATTGCCTCGATAATCTACCAACAGGGGACCACTTGAAATATTACCGGATGCAGACCAGGAGTTCCCATCAAAAGACACACGGTTATTACAGGAGTTCATCCAAATTCTGCCATCCGGGCTTTCGGCGAAGCTGTACGGTTCGCACCAAAGCTGCCCCCCCGTTTCGTTGTTCCCGTATAACGTCCAAGTCGATCCGTTGTACATCCCTACGTAATCACGATCATCGGATTCATACCAACCAATGCCTACCCAAATACGTCCCTGGCTATCTGCAAAAAGGGCCGTTATCTGATTTGATGGGAGGCCATTGGCTTTGTCATAGATCAGCCAGTTGACCCCGTCAAAGACCCACAGCCCTCGATCCACAGTACCGAACCACATGTTTCCCCGCTCATCCGCGACGATCTGTTGGATATTGTTAGAAGTCGGTCCATCTACTCTCATGAATTCTTGCCAGTTGACGCCATCAAAACGCCAGACCCCATTCGCATGGCCAAACCAAAGGTTGCCTGTTGGATCTTCGCCGATGGTATTTATTCCACCAACCCACCCTGTAGAGGTAATGTCTGTTGAAGAGTAGGGGATTATGACATTGCCTTGCAGGCGGCTGAGCCGAACCGTGCTGACAGCATCATCTGCATGGGCAAACCATACATCGCCATTGGCAGCGCCATGGATAGCTAGGATCGAACCCGTAATGTTTGATGCCGGTGTAGTGGTATCCCATCCTTGGCCATTGAACATCGCCACGCCAGGATTCTCCCAATTCCTCGCAAACCAGAGACGGCCAATCACGTCTTCGGCCATGGCCACGACATAATGGTCTAGCATGTTTTCTGCCGTACCCCGGCGCGCGTCGTGGAAGCTGGCACTTGGCAAGGTGCCGGTGACCATTGGACGGCTGAAGTCCACTGTCACTGTGCCGCGCTGGATACCAACCGGATTGGGACTCACTGTGGCGCTGCGCACGAAGGCCGGTGCATCGGGGGCCGGCTCGGTGAGGACCGGGGTGTATGCCACTTTGGCCAGAGTAGAACTGGCTGTGCCGCAGGCATTTTCGTCAAAGCTGCAATCGCGGATGCGATCAGCAATCTGTCCGGTGGCCAGGTTCCAGTAGTTCTCCGTAGCGTTGAGGGTGTAATTCTGGCTGCCAGCGTTGCCATGCTCCATATAGATTTCATAGGTGCCATTGCCGAACAGGTTGTTGTTGGCAATGGTCAGGGTCTTGGCTCCTTCACCTCGGATCGAGATGCCATTTCCCGTGTTATCGATGATTGTGTTATTACGTATCCCTCCGCGAGGAGCGGTGAGCAGGAAGTTGGCGGATGGTTGAGATTCATCCTCCAGCGTCCATGCGTTGTCCAGCAGTTGACCGTCTCCGCTGATACGCTGGGCGTAGATTAGACCATTTGTCTGTCGGTTATCGACCCAAGCGACGAGGTATTCATTCTGAGTCGAGTTGTAGGCAATGACCGGCGAACTCACAAAGGTATGACTCCAATTTGCCCCTGAGCGTAGTGGAATGGGTGAGCCGACCAGGCCGCCATTGAGACCCACGCGTTGAGCCATCACATCTTCGGTTGATCCGCTATTGCTTGGACTCTCTACCCAAACCACCATAAACTGATTGGTTGTTTCGTTATAGGCAACCTGGGGAGTGGATGCCGTCGTTCCCGAAGAGAGGACTATTTGGTCGAGAATAACTGTGCCGCTAGCGGTTCGAACCTGACCCATGATGGGGTTTCCCTCGGCTTTCGCCTTCTGCCATACGATCAAGTAGCGACCACCGCCGTAGGCAACAGAAGGACTATTGGTAGAAAACCACTCAGGATCTTGGGTCAAAGTGAACGAAGTACTTGGGGTGATTCCCGGTCCTTCGAACCAAGCACCCCAAAGCATTTGGCTGTTCATGTCATTCTTGAAGATTGCCAGCGAACGTCCATTCACTGGGTCATAAGCTGCGTCCCCAAAGGTCATGTTCCCATAGTATTGTTGTTGAACATCGTCACCATATCGCAAGGGCATACCAGATATCAACGCATCTGTTGTTAGCCACTGGGCATCAAGAAGTTTAGGCGACTGCATTGAATTGTCCCAAAAGAACAGGAAATGCGCATCGCTTTGATCATAGATTGACTTACCCCCATAAAACATCTGATTGGAAATAACCGTCGTCGAGCCAACGAAGTTTCCTCCTGCATTTACACGCTGCGCACAAATGCGGTCATCTATTGCGCCACCATACTTTGCTGATACCAAGTATTCATTTTGATCCGGATTAAAGACAATGGACGCCGCCTCACTACAACTCCATGGGAAGGAATCTGCTTTGGGCTCTGCGTCACCCGCTAGGCGTTGCAACTGGACTCCACCAATTGCCGCACCATAGGAGTAGGACCAAGATACCAGATATTCATCTTGAATTGAGTTATAGGCAATCGCTGGTTGATAGTAACCAGAGCCGTTGTTGCTCTGTATCTCAAGTAACAGTGCGTCGCCTCGATTGCCCGCAATCAGGTTGCCCGAAATATCAACCGACTGCAAACCAGTGGCAGAGATACTACCTTCATTATTGACAATAACATTGCCGCGTATCACCGGTGTCCCATTCCCGTTGCTGCTGCAACAAGACAAGGAGATGGCCATCCCACTATTGTCCCGGAAGACGTTGTTGACAATTTGAGGGGCACCCTGTCCGGAAATGCCTGAGCCAGTATTCGTGAAGGAATTGTCTTGAATTGAGGGCTGACCACCGCTCAAAGAAATGGCTGTCCCCATCATGCCCAGTGCAAATCGATTGCGTTCAATATGGGGTGATCCACCATTACTACTGGAGCCGATCTGGATGTCAACGCCATTGTGTTGGAAGAGGGAGTCCGCAAGATAGGGCGAGCGACTGCCTGTACGGACACCAGTCTCGGCGTAGGAAATCTCCGTAAACTGTAGAATACTCCCCGCCTGGTAGTGACCTGCTGAGTCAAACTGGGCATCTTGAGCACTGTCGGTAAAGCGAATGCCTGCCCAATTTGTCTTAGAACTGTCATTGGTAGTGAAGATGATAGGTGCTTCAGTCGTTCCTTTAGCAATCAGTGTGCCGTCGACCCGCATAAATTTGCCTGGGTTGGCTTTGATAACCGTGCCCGGTTGGATGGTCAATGTCACACCCGTGCCAACGATGATTGTGCCGTTGAGGATGTAGGCTTTATCGCTTGTCCACAGCGTATCTTCCACATACATTGTATTGCCTAGTGTCTCCACCGCGCTGCGTACCGTCAGCGTGAAAGGCAGCGAGAGGCTATATCCATTGCCACCAGACAGGGACAAAGTCAGCGCCAAGGGGTGGTTGTAAGGGGCATTGCCAGCCACAGTGAGTCCAAAGGAATCAGCAGAATTTGAGCCGGTTTTGCCCGAATCGATGGAGCCGAAAGCGCCATTGGCGTCTGGGATTGTCACATAGGGGTCGCTGCTGGTCAGCGTGGCCTGTAAGTTCTGGGCAGGCATCCACAGATTGCGTAGAGTCAGCACAAGTTGGAAGCTCTGGCCGGGCGCCGGGCGCGCATTCGCCTGACCGTCAACAGTATATCCTTCTACCGCCGCCCGTGCCTGGGGGACTGTGGCCAAAGCGCTGCCCGCATTGATTCGTCCATAGCCAAGCTGTTTGACCAGTGTGGGATTGAGATTCTCGATCCCAACTGCGGTGTTGAGAATCTGCCACTTCACCAGTTCTGGCGACCAGGTCGGATGGACACTGCGGATCAGACCGGCCAGGCCAGCCACAAATGGGGCTGAGAGACTGGTGCCATTGGCGGTGGCATAACCGCTCACCTGGGTCGTGCGTATAGATGTGCCTGGTGCGGTCACATCCACCCATGCGCCGTAGTTGGAGAAGACGGCCTTCTGGTCGCTCTGTGTGGTGGCAGCCACAGCAATGACTTCCGGGTAGGCGGCGGGATAGAAGGGGTTCGACGTGTCGTCGTTGCCTGCACCGCCCACCAACACAGCCGTCGTGGACGCCTCGCGCACGGCATCGCGCAGCATAGCCGAATCTGCATAGCCACCCAGAGAGAGATTGATGACATGCGCGCCGTTGGAGGCGGCATAGACAATCCCGGCGGCGATGTCCGAGTAATTGGCGATACCTGATGGCTGCATGGTTTTGACAACCATCAGTTGGCAGTTCCAGCACAGTCCGGCCACGCCTACCCCATTGTCGGTCGCCGCGCCGGCCACACCGGCCACCTGGGTTCCGTGGCCGTTGTCATCCTCCAGGTTGGCGCTGTTTTCCACCACATTCCAGCCGTTGATGTCGTCGATGTAGCCATTCAGATCGTTGTCCACGCCCGTGCCTGCCTGCTCATCAGGATTCACCCAACGGCGGTTGGCAAAATCGGGATGATTCGCATCCAACCCGGAATCGACCAAGGCAATCACCACATCAGCGCTGCCGGTAGTGATGTCCCAAGCAGCCGGTGCGTTGATAGTTGCCCAAGCCCATTGCTGGCTGTACTCCGCGTCATTGGGGGTGCGGGCGGCCCGAGCAATGTAATCAGGTTCGGCATATTCCACATTGGGATCCGCGGCCAAAAGAGCCAGGGCGTGATCCATGGGTATGGTTCCCCGATAGGCCACCCGGTAGATACGCTCCAGATCACTACCTGTAGTCCGGCCGCGGCCCGCTGTGATCGGCCCAGCGGGGAAGACCGGTTTCACCTGGACAACATTCAGATTCTGAAACAGGCTACTGATCGAGGAAGCCTGCGCGCTGCTGCGGGTCTGATCTGTGCCCAGGTCCACCCCAGGCTTCACCTTGAGAATGATCTGACCCGCAGCATATTCGATCCAGGGGTCGGTGCTGACCACCACAGTGTCGACGGCGGTCTGGCTATCAATTTGTGCTGGACGCGCTGGCAAAGCACTACTGATGTCAGGCGCTGCCTGGCTGCGCGCCAGCCCACCCACCAGCAACAGGAGGGCAAAGACAGTAACACCCACGATTCCGATAAGAATGTGTAGACGGGAGGAAATAGTGAACATCGGATCATACCTCCATTGCATAGCTCGCTTGGATCATTTCAACGGTCATCTCTGAACCGATGGCAAGTAAATTGATACCTCAGGGGTTGGTGTAACAGTAGGTGTCGCCGTTGGCGTATGTGTAGGCGCACCTGGCGTAACCGGTGTATTTGTCGGCGTGTTGGTCGGTGTCGGTGTACTTGTCGGGGTCGGCGTCGACGTATGTGTTGGTGCGCCCGGTGTAACAGGCGTACTCGTTGGCGTGACAGTCGGTGTCGGCGAATTGGCCGACGGGACTCGAATGGGATCACTGGTGCTGGTCTGGCTCCATAGGCCCGTGGGGTTCTGGGCTTGCACCTGCACATAGTATGTCTGGCCAGGGATCAGGCGCAAATTTGAACGGTTCACAGTGATGCCCGAAGATAGATCACCGGGTCCGCTGGTTTGGCGCGGATTCGTCACTGGGGTCCAGCCCACCACATCACGCAGATTCGGGTTTGTACCAATGGCATAGCGATAGCCGCTGACGCCGGAGTCCGGATCCGTGGCGTTCATAGTGACCGCAAGTGCTGAATTCCCCGTATTGCTTCCGGTAACGGTAGGCTGCTTAGGCGGCGTGAAATCCACCACAGCAAAGGCGTAATCAACAGCGAAGTTGTAGTCGTAGTTCTCTGCGCTGAACACGCCATCAGTCCCCACACTGCTGCCGACGGTCAGGGAATAGGGATCACGCAGAATCATGTAATTGAATTCGAACGAACTGCGGTAGGTGCGATCATTTGTCCAACTGCTGTCCTGGATGACCGGGTAAACCGGACTGTCACGGAAGAGGGCCACGCCACTTCCCCCTAATCCCATCCATTTGCGGCTCCAGGGGTCCGCTGCCAGCGCCTGGATAGGCCCAGCGGGAACGTTATTGGTGGGCGGATGCTGTTGCCAGGCGACACCATCGAAGCTGACAAGACCCGCATCAGTTCCCACCCATAGGGTCTGGCTGGGGTCCAGAGCCAGCGCGTGAATGTTCAGTCCTGGCAATGGGCCTGCAGGAAGAGGAGCCGTGTAGACCGTCCAGGCTCCGCCCTGTAGGCGGGCCAGCCCGGCGTCCGTCCCAACCCAGACAGTGCCGTCAAAAGCGGTGACAATAGATTGAATATTGTTGCTGGGGAGTGCGCTATTGGCCGCAGTATGGACCTCCCAGGCGAATCCATCGAAATGGCCGAGACCTTGCGGTGTACCAAACCACATCGTTCCATCCCAGGCCGCTGCAATCACCTGAACCCGGTTGTCGGGAAGACCAGAGGATGCGGTGTCGTAGAGCAGCCAGTTAGCCCCATCATACCAGGCGACACCAGCGTCGGTGCCAAACCATTTGCCCCGGTTGAAGTCCACGGCCAGGGAAAGTACGGTATTGGAGGGCAATCCGTTTGTCGGCGTGAAGGCAGCGGTCCGCTGAACGCCGGGCACAGTGGCGGTATAGACCGTCCATATATCGGCGTTGAAGACGGCTGCGCCCTGGTCTGTACCGAACAGCAACGAGCCATCCCAATCGGGTGCGATGGCATTGACTTGATTGCTTACCAAGCCGCTATCAGTCGTATTGAGGAGCTGCCATTTATCGTTGATACGGGCAGCCGCACCCGCATCTGTACCAAACCAGACCATTCCATTGAAGTCGACGGCTGCGGTTCGGATATTGTCCGATGGCAAGTCCCCGCCAGATGCCGTGAAGTGATCCCAGCCACCTTTTCTCGAAGTTACGAAGGTCAAGGGGGGATAGAGCGACTGATCCATAGGCCGGCTGAAATGAACGGTAAAATCGCCTCTTTCAATACCCAGTACATCCGCCGGGGCAATGTCCACGCTGCGTACATAGGCAGGTGCATTCTCGTCTGGGCTGCTGAGAAAATTTACGAAAGTCGCCCGAGAGAGTGTCGGATTGTCGTTAAAATGGTAGACGCGTTCTTCAATAGCATCCAGATTTGTGGTCCCCCACCAATTGCGGTTGGCTATCACATAGGAAAGCTGATTCCAGGGCAGACGCACTTCCAAATCAAGTGGGGCGTAGTTGTTCTCGAAATTGTTGCCCTCAATCTTTAGATTCAGAGAACTGATTCCGCCGACGATCACTGTGGTCCCGCGGTTTGCCGTAAAAGAATTGTTGATGATATGGGTTTGCTGCAAGGTATTGCCCTGCACTTGCAGGGCTGGACCAACACTGTAAGCAACAAGGTTTTGGCGCACCTGCCCTGTGGTGGCCGCAATGCCTAACCTATTGCCAATCAGCCGGTTAGCTCGGGCATACACATTGGGGCCAGTTGCCAAACCGGCCGCGGGGGCAAACTGGACTGTATTGGTCATCACCACCGCATTCAGCCCGACAGAGATACCGCCCCCTTCCACCTGATTCTCAATCACTGTAACATTGCTGCCTGCGCTGATCCCACCACCCTTGACTGTATTCTGGCTGGCTGTGGTGTTGCTCCCCAGCCCCAGGCTGCCGTCTACGACGACATTGTTGTGGAGCTTTCCCGAACCGATGGAAACACCCGCACCAGTGACCTGATTGTCCTCGATGTATCCAGTACCCGTTGCCACCAATCCCTGGCCAGACAAGACATTGCGCCGGGCATAAAGTGTGCCTTGAGTCACGTAAATGCCCCCACTCATAGCCGTATCCTGAATCCACAGGGGAACGGCCCCAGGTGTGCAGCGAACGCCGCCTTTGGCGGAATGGATGAAGGCCAAAAAGGGGCTTGCGCTTGTACAGCCAATCGCCTGCACGGCAGAGACGATTTCAGCCTGGCGTACAATGCTACCGCTCGTATAGACGCCATCACCCAAGGAATCAATATTCGCCACCCCATCAGCGGCACTGTCGTTGAAGAAGATGCCCTTCCATGTACCCTGCGGGGTGCTGGCGACGAAACGGATGGGGCGATCCTGCGTGCCGTCCGCGATCAGGGTTCCATTGATCTGCAGGGAGGCATCCTGGGCAAAACGCACTTCAGTACCTGGCAAAATTGTCAAAGTAGCGCCTACGTTCACAGGCACATCGCCGCTTACCAGATAGATGTTGTCCGGCGACCAGGTAACCTGTCCATCAATGGGCAGATTCACCTGTACCACAGGCTGCTGGGTGGTGAGGGTGAAGGTCAATTCAGTGGTGTAGGTGCCGTTGTTGGCATACACGGACAGGAGAAAAGGTATCTCCGTTTCATAGCCTGCATCGCCAATCGCAAACTGGTAGGGTCCGCCTGTGACCGCCTCATCCGTTGAGATAGAGCCGAAATCCGCCACAGGCACTTGGATCGTCACCTGAGAATTGGACGACGAGAGAGTAGCGGTAACGGTGGTCGCTGCGCTCCAGGCGTTGTACAGTTGCAACATTAGACGGTTATCGGTGCTGTTGGGCGCGGGCGATCCGTTAACTTTGTTATTCACGGCGTAACTCTTGATCGACAGATCGGGAAGGGGTGGTTCTAACGCTTTGCCCGCATTGACCAGACCTGCGCCCAGATCGCTTTGTAATGGACTGGCCGTCTGGCGCATATGGGCGCGAATCTGGGTAGGATCCCATTGCGGATGAACAGTCTTGACCAGCGCAGCCACACCGCTAACCAACGGAGCAGCCAGACTGGTACCGGACGCTATGCTCCAGGCTCCTCCCGCCGTTGACGTGCGAATATCGACGCCTGGTGCTGCCAGGTCAATCCAAGAGCCAGAGTTTGAGAAAGTGGCTTTGGCAAGATCGCTATCGACGGCGGCGACAGCGAGGACGTTTGGATATGCTGCCGGATAAAAGGCATCTGTGCGGTTGTCATTGCCTGCACCAGCTACGATTACAGCGGTCTTTGCCGCCTCATCAATCGCAGCCCGGAGAGTGCGCGATGCGGAATATCCTCCCGCCGAAATATTGATAATATGCGCCCCTTTTTCGGCTGCATAGACGAGGCCCTGCGCCATGTGGGAGTAATTGACAATGCCGGTAGGCTGCATAATCTTCACAATCATCAACTGGCACGTCCAACAAGCCCCGGCTATTCCCTGAGCGTTGTTACCAGTCGCTCCAACGACGCCAGCGACTTCAGTTCCATGTCCATTTTCATCCACCAAATTTGCCGTTCGGTTGACAAAATCCCAACCGTTCAGATCATCCACAAACTCGTTATTGTCGTCATCTTGACCATTTGCTGCAATCTCACCGGGATTGATCCACAAACGGTTTAGAAAATCAGGGTGTGTGCCGTCCAAGCCACTATCCAACACTGCGATAGTGACTGTAATGGCTCCGGTCGTCTGCTCCCAGGCAGGTGGGAGTCCGACAGCATTCGCCCACCATTGGTCTCCATAGAGAGGATCATCGGGCGTTAGTATGCGTTGGGCAATATAGTCGGGTTCGACAAAGGAAATCCCAGGTATTTGGCTAAGGGTCTTTGCCGCCATCTCCAAATCGCCAACCTGGGCAAGTCGGACCCGATAAATATTGCTCAGCGCGTTGGAGGAGGGAACGGAAACTCGAACACCGGACCGGGGCATAGGACTTCCAGTAGTATCACCTGCCCAGAGAGGCGTAGCGTCAAACATCCCCATCCGTTGGAATGTCGAACCCATCTCTGCTATTTCTCCTCCGTCCTGACGCATACCAGCTATGCGCCCATTGTTGACAGTGAGACGGATACCCGGCTCCACACCAACCAGCAAAACATCAGGCACATAGGAGGCCACCGAGTTAAGCGCTATATTTTGCGGCTGCAGAGGTGTTTGTGCTGAAGAGTATCCAGATGTGGCAACTGAAACCAAACCGACAAGACCGAGGAAAACACTAATCATCCAGAATCGGCTATGCTGCCAGATTGCCACACGTGAAGATTGGGCCGGTGAGTGCTGGTGGAGATGCGACATGAGCTTCCTCTATTTAGTTGTGGGATAACAAATGCGTAAGAACTTCTGTCACTTTACATCCGGCTACTGCATAAGGTCCAATATACGGAAGTGCCGCTAAGTGCGGTGTACACACTGAGGGCAGAGTGGGATCGATTGCACCTCGTGCCCCCAAGGCTGATATGGGCTGGGTGATAGATGTCTCTTGCCAATCGTTCCACGTCACGCTATCTGCCACACTCGTACTCGTCCCCTCGGTCTTGGCCGTGCTGTAGGACTTCTCCGTGCCGCTGCTGCTGACGTAATCCGTCGTCACCGTCTCCACCTTCAGGGATGAGGCCACCACATCGATCTCCGGCACGGGGAAGGCGGCCACAAAGGGGTGGTTGCCCGGCGCTTTAACCCACGTGGGCATCTCGGCGAAGATGTAACCGGCGTCGTCGGTAACACGGGGCAGCGCGCCCCGTCCCCAGCCGTCGGTGTCGGCGTTGAGCGGGTCGGTACACCACCAGGCTTCCTGGGCATTGGTCAGCCCGTCGGCGTCGTCGTCCAGGCTGGTCAGGTCAGCCAGGACCGTGCGCTGTTCCGGGGTCAGGGCGCGGGCCGCGGCGCGCAGGGTCTTGCGCGCCGACATCCGCTCCTCCCCCACTGTGGGGGAGGCTGGGTGGGGGTCCAGAGAGCGCAAGCTAACAGCTTGCGTTACGAGGGGGGCGAGTCCCGCGGCCAGCCAGGAGTTGGCGTCGGTGTTGGCTTCCACCAGTGTGGTGAATTCGTCGCTGGCCTGGGGTTCGTAGCGCAGACGGGCCAGGGTTTCCAGTTGTTCGTCGTCAACGAGGACGACGGCCCAGCCGTCGCCTTCTTCCAGAACGGTCACGCCCACTTTGTCCAAGCGCTGGCGGCGTGCCGGGCTGTCGATGACGATGTGGGTGCGGAAGAGGCCGATGTCGTAGCGCAAACTGTCAGTTTGCGGCGTGGCGGCCTGCTCGGTGCGCAAGCTAACAGCTTGCGGTACTGTGGCCTGGGCCGTCGGCGCGGCGGGCGTCAAGAGCAGACTGGCGACGATCAGCAGCGAAAACAGGTGGTGGACAACGAGACGGGTGTGCATGGCAGCCTCCGCAGGAAACTCAACTGGCAGAATCAGAGAAGCACGGACAGTGCAAGACCGCTACAACGGACATTGCGTAGAGGTCAGACCCGGTGGCGTATTGGAGGTGTGCGGTGTTGGGGGTCTGAGAAGTTTGATTGTTGGTACTATAGCATCGGAGGCTAGCGGAAGCCAAATTGGGGGCGATCCAAATGGAAGCGTAAAGAGATGGGTTATTGAGAAACGGATGGTCTCTTATTGTTGCGTCAAAGCTGGTTGAACGTTACGGCCCAGATTGACTGTAAGAGTTGTCAAATCCTGTTGGGCCAGGCCTTGCATTATTGACAACTCGCCGATTCAATCAAAAGGAGGATGCCAACCTGCTATCATCCAATATTGGCGAGACTCTACGATTTGCTCATTGTTCATTTGCAGGGCCTGTACGGTGGCCCGGCCACAGGCAGTAACGCCGAGAATGTGTGTTCCGTCCGGACTCCAGAGGAAATGCTCTCGCCAG
>Ga0209284_10005993_pt1 | contig 12095 bp, 13 predicted proteins | sample FRY03_FD_187211 | JGI IMG/M metagenome (GOLD analysis project Ga0209284, IMG submission 187211) | Freshwater microbial communities from Lake Fryxell liftoff mats and glacier meltwater in Antarctica - FRY-03 (SPAdes) (version 2) | ecosystem: Environmental > Aquatic > Freshwater > Ice > Glacier... | reverse complement strand
ATCATGGGGGTGTCCACCTTCGGGTGAACGGTCGAGTGATCTGGCTTTGGGCTTGTTTTCACACACACGCCTTGGCCTAGCCCGTCGGTGGACGCTCCTGTTTTTTTTCTACTGCATGGTTACGGCTGAGGGTGTTCAAAGGAGGTGAGCTTGCCACCGGCGGCGGGAATGCGAAAGACGACGCTAACTTCGATTTCGTCGGTGGCTTGAATGGTCGTGATACTCAACTGCATCCGCACTCAATACCCGGCCTATTTAAGGGGTACAGTTATATTTACAATAAAACATCATTCAGGCGATGCATCCCTCTGGCAGGCGAGACGACTTGTTCTTCCGGCCCGGGTACGACGCGCATCAGTCGTTAACCAACCTTCAACCGAATCACTGTGCTTCTCTTACGCGCAGTATTCCCGAAACAGGCCGCCCATCATGCAGCCGAGCTGGTTGCCAGGGGCAAAGTGGCCGCCAGTGTAAAGCACGATCGCGTAGGGTGTGTTGCGATGGTAGAAAAAGAGGGACTCATGATCCCATTCGCCGTAGTTGCCGGTCTTGCCGCCGATGTAGGTGATGCTGGCGGGCATGACCCAGCGACCGAGGCCGTACTGATCCCGCCGCATGGCCTCCAGCAGCAGCTCGCAGCCATAGTCGAGGCGGTAGTTCACACAGCGCTCGTAAAATTCGGCGTAGAAGCGCGGGGACTGCCAGTTGTTGATGATCGCGACATTGGGCAGATGGTATTTTTGCTCGAAGTACTGCTCGTCCGCCGGAGTGATGCGGCTCATCAGCGCGAACCACGAGGCGTTGATGCTTTTGTCGCACACATAAACGATGTGCTGAAACTCCTCGCGCGTGAGATTGCCACGGCGTTTCTCCAGCAATGTGGCGGCGATGGCGGGTTTGGGCATGGAACCGCCGACAAAGAGCTTGTCTGCCTGGAACTCGGCCAGATAGCTGCCCGTATGCAGATTTTTCACGGCATAACCGATACGCGGATCACGGCGGTGCGCACGGTAGGTCTGCTCCATACTCGATGTCCAGGGTCTGCCATGCGCGCTGTGGGCGCGGAAGCGCAACCGGGCGCCGGAGGCGAGAAAGCGATTGTGATACTCCCACTGCGCGCGTGTTTTGCGTGCTGAAATGCCGAGCGCCGAAGTGGCAGGCACCGCACAACCGACGAGCGTCAGTGGCAGTGCGCACAGCAACCGCCGCAGGCAGGCGCGGCGGGTCTCAGGAAGCGGGGCTGCAAAGCACGGCGGCATGGTGGAAGAATAATCCTGCACGGCTCGACACGGGCAAGCGCGAAACTGTCAGAAGTTTGTGCTGTGACCGCTACTTTTTGCCGAAAATCCGGCCGAGCAGGTCGCCCAGATCAATCGTCTTGGAGTTCGGCGCAGGATTGACATTGGGATGTTGTGGCTCTGGAGCTGGCACAGCAACGGGGCGTTGGTAAGCGGGCACTGCGGGCAGGATGATCTGCTGCTCGTTCTCGGTCACTGAGCGGTCGTGATGGAAATGGTCGTCCATCTTGATGCGATGGAGACGTGGATTGCGCAGACCGGTGCCGGCAAGTGAGCCGATATGCTGGTCGATGACTTTGAAGTAGTCATGCAAGCTGCGGCCATAGCCGGCCTCGGCGGAGTGAGTCTGCGCGTCTTCACTGGCGTATTCCAGCAGGTGAAAGGTGCGATATACATGAGGGTAGTCACCGCGTGCGCACTTGCTGCAGCACCTTGGCGGAGTTTTGCAGGCAGTCGAGCTCATACACCATGGAGGACTAGCGGGCCTGCTCCTCCTGCGTCTGTGCGCGGGCCTGCGCCGCAGCGGCGGCACGAGCACGAGCATCCGCCTCCATGCGTACCCGCATGTCGGAGCTGGAGGGAGAGCGGATAAACTGCGCCCCGGCGGTCATGTGCAGCAGCCCAATGAGAAGGAGAAGTGAGAACAGGTGGGCAAAGCGTTGAATTTTCATGATGTCGATGATGCTAGGGAGTGACACGCGCTTCCACAATGATCAAATGGCAGACAACGATGATCCGCGACGCAACCATGGCAGAAGCGCGTTGTCATCGCCCCCAAAGGCCGCATGTTGCCTCCATGAGAGCGAAGACCTTTGATTTCAGGCTCAACGGCATGCGGGGGCTTCCCGTAGCGCTGGCCCTGGGCTTGATCGCCATTCTGGCGCTCGGATTGTTCGTCCTGGTGGTGATGGTGGGCGCGGCGGTGGCCGTGGTGGGGCTGGCAATTTCAGCAGGCGCGGCCTTGTACTACACCCTGCGGCGGAAGCTGGCGGGCGCGGCGGTGCGGTTCGAATCGCCGGAAGTTGCCACTTCATCGACCACCCTCACCGAGGTGCGTGAGATCGAGGTGGAAGTGCTGCCTGGGAAGGAACGCTGAGCCGCCCAGAATCCGTTGGTGGCACTGATTATCAGTGACAAAAAGCGCCCGTTGCCTCATGCCTTTGCGATGACATTTTTTGTTTCCCTCATGCGCACTTTGTCAGGCGTGCTCGCGCTCACCTTGCCGTGGCTGAACGTCAGTTGCAGCACGCAGAATGAACCGGATGAGCTGGTGGCCGCCGGTTTGAATGGCTACTGGGCTGGCAACACGATGCAGGGGGCACCCAAAATCGTGATTGATCTGACCCAGCAGCGGCTGCGCTATTTCAAAGGGGACAGCCTCGTCGGGGTGGCGCGGATTTCCTCCGGTCGTGAGAGCCATGCGACCCGACCGGGACAATTCCGCATCCTGGACAAGGACCGCGACCACCGTTCCTCGCTCTATGGTGCCTTTGTGACTGGCACTGGCGACGTGGTGAAGGCTGATGTGGATTCGCGGCGTGATGCCTGCCCGCCTGGGGCGCGGTTTGAAGGCGCGGACATGCCCTACTTCATGCGCATCGTCGGTGGAATCGGCATGCATGCCGGCTACCTGCCAGGGTATCCCTCCTCTCACGGCTGCATCCGCCTGCCGAAACGCATGGCGGAACTGTTTTTTGAAGCGACCCCCACAGGGGCACCAGTGGAAATCATTGGGCAGGCGACAGCTCCCACCCTGCCTGATACGGCACCCATCGTAGCCCCCAAACCAACGAAGCCAGCACGCGACCAGCGCAAGGACATCGCCCAGCAGGAGTCGCCGGAACACCGTAGCTTTTTCCGGCGTCTCTTGCCCGAACGGAATGCCGCCACGCCACCCGAACCCCAACCTGTTCCTCAGCTAGCTGCTATGAAACCAGCCACGCCGTCTGCCACCAAACCAGCGCCACTGCACCCGCCGACCAAAACAAAACCCGCAGAGCCAGCAGATCAGCCCAGCTTTTTTCAGCGCCTCTTCTCTGGCCAAAAATCCGCAACAGCGCCGCCGAGCAAGCCATCCGCCACACGCCCGCAGGCCAAACCCGTGCCAAAGAGCAGCGGGAGCCCGCCCAAGCCGTCGTCCTTCAAATGGAACAGCAAACCCCCGCCTGGCATGACGCGCTATCTGTGACTGTTGGTCTCAGGGGAAGAGCGGTCATTCCATCCGCGTATTGCTGGCGTCTAATCCATTCCACACGCCACACCGCATGAACCACTCCTCCTCCATCACCCGTCGTCAGATGCTCGGAACCGCAACTGCGGCAGCGGGCAGTTTCTTCTTGCCGGAATCCTTGCCGCTGCATGCCGCACTGACCGACATCGCTGAAACGGAGCACTTCTGGTATCGGCAGGCACCCGCGGGGCCGTACATTGATTCGCAGCGAGACCACAAGGCTTTCGGCTTCGGCGATGGGAAGATTCACGTGTCTGAGGACAATGGCAAGACCTGGGCACACAGCGCGGCCTTTGCCGAGGCGGGAAACATCACCTGGAGCTGTTTCCTCAAAAACGGCAACATCCTCTTCGCCACGCGTGAAAAACTGTTTCTGAGCACCGACAATCTCAAGACGCACCGGGCCATCACGGTGAAAAATCGCGATGGCAGCGATTACCTCCCGCACACACCGGTGAGTGCGGACCATCCCGGCTGGTACTTCCATTCGCTCGACGGTGAGCACACCTTTGAGGTGAACGGCCAGGAGATGCTGGTGTGGGGCAATTACTGCAACGTGATGGGCGGATCGGTGCCGGTGAACATTTATTATTCCACCGACAGCGGCCAGACCGTGAAGGTCGCTTATTCATTCGGCCAGAATCCCAAGTTTCAGCAAAAGGGAGCCGCGCCGGAGGCACCGCTGCTGGGTGATGCGAAGAATCCCGTCATCGCCCGTCACGTCCATAATGTGACCTACAATCCCGGCGAGAACGCCTTCTACGCCTGCACCGGCGACATCGACCGCGGCCATGGCAAGGAATGCCACTGGCTGCGCGGCACCTATGACGCGCAGGCCGATGCGTGGGACTGGCAGGTGATCATCTCGGTGGACTCCAACTCGCGCTTCAAATGCGGCGGCATCAACTTCGTTGGCGGTAAGCTCTACTGGATCGCCGACGCGAACGGGCCCGCGCTCGCCAATAGGTATGATCGCGGCATCTTTGTCTGTGATCCGGCGGACATCACCGACAAGTCGAAGCACGCGCTGCTGTTCAACCCCATGTTTGAATCTGCGAACATGCTGGTGCAGGACGGCGTGATGCTGGCCTCGCACTGCGCGCCGGCCTCCACCTATGCCTGCGGCTTCATCTACTCGCCCGACATGGGCAAGACTTGGGCGCAATACGACCTCAAAGAATTCGGCCCGCGCTCCGGCTGCCGCATTCACAAGAAGAACAGCGACGGCTGGTTCCGCGTCGATCTGCGCAAGGGCTGGATCGAGCGCGCAGAGGTGATTTACATCAAGCCGAAGGCGTAAACTGCCAAACGCGCGAGCAGGCAGAGCCAACAACAGATGGTCTGCCCGCGTCGTCAGGTTTGGTGATGTCCCACCGATTCCTTCAATCGGTGGTGGGAGGACGGCCATGCGAAGATCGGGAGCCACACGCGGCCAAAGAAAAAGGGTGTTTATTCAGGTGGTCCGTGGAAGCCTGAAGGGCTTCTGGAATACAGCCCAGGGATGAGCGAGGCACGAGCGATTCCCTGAGTGTACGGCCGCAGCAAGGGGAAGCAAACCCAGAATGGCGGCGGAGCGCCAGCGCCGCCAGCAGCGTCTGGGAGCGGTGCTGCTGGCAAGGCGTGCGTTCCAGCGTGGGACGTGGGTTTGTACGGGTGTGCTTCGCACCCTGTCCCAGGGAATCGCTCGCCAAGCCTCGCTCATCCCTGGGCTATAAGACGGCAGCCTTGCAGGCTTCAATCCCCTCCTGAATCGTTACGAAAAAGGGACGCCTTGCGGCGTCCCTTCGTGGTTGATTCTGCTGTGAGGCTTCGATCGCGGCTTACTGGCCGCCGGGACGCCATTCTTCGGTGGCGAACTTGAAGGCCTGCTCCAGACCGACGAGGTCGGTGCTGGGGCGGAGGGCTTCGAAAGCAGCGCTTTCCTTCTGAATTTCGGCTTCGCTGTAGTTCATGGCTTTCACGGAGAGGCCGATGCGGCGCTCCACCTTGTCCACCTTGATGACGCGGGCTTCGACTTCGTCGCCGACATTGAGCTTGTCCTTGACCTTCTCGATGCGCTCCTCGCAGATCTGCGAGATATGCACGAGGCCGTCGATGTCGTCTTCGAGTTCGACGAAGGCACCAAAGCTGGCGATCTTCGCCACGCGGCCCTTCACGACGTCGCCCACCTTGAAGCGGGTGTCGATGATAGACCATGGGTCGGTGTCGAGCTGCTTCATGCCGAGGCTGATGCGCTGGTTGGCCTTGTCGATGCCGAGCACGACGGCGTCCACTTCCTGGCCCTTCTTGAGGAGCTCGGATGGGTGGTTGATCTTGCGGGTCCAACTGAGGTCGGACACGTGGATCATGCCGTCGATGCCTTCTTCCAGCTCCACAAACGCGCCGTAGGCGGTGAGGTTGCGGACGGGGCGCTTCATCTGCGTGCCGATCGGGTAACGCGCGTCGATGTCGTCCCAAGGATTGGTGTCGAGCTGACGCACGCCGAGGCTGATCTTGCGCTCTTCCTTGTTGATGCCAAGAACGACAGCGTCGATCTCCTGGCCCACGGTGAGAACGTCGGAAGGACGGGCGATGCGCTTCGTCCAGGAGAGTTCGGAGACGTGGATGAGGCCTTCGACGCCTTCTTCCACTTCCACAAACGCGCCGTAGGCGACGAGCTTGGTGACCTTGCCGTGAACCTGCTGGCCCACGGGGTAGCGGCCTTCGATGTTTTCCCAGGGGTTGTTCTGGAGCTGCTTGAGGCCGAGGGAGACACGCTCCTTCTCACGGTTCACTTCAAGGATCTGCACTTCGATCTTCTGGCCGATGCCAAGGAGTTCGGAAGGATGGTTGAGGCGGCCCCAGGACATGTCCGTGATGTGGAGCAGTCCGTCCATGCCGTTGAGATCGACGAACGCACCGAAGTCGGTGATGTTCTTGACGATCCCGATGACCTTGTCGCCAGGGGTGACGCCGTCGAGGAACTTCTGGCGCTGTTCGGCACGCTCGGCCTCGATGACTTCGCGGCGGGAGAGGACGATGTTTTTGCGCTCGTCGTTGATCTTGACGATCTTGAACTCGAACACCTTGCCGACGTACTCGTGGAGATCCTTCGGCGGGATGATGTCGATCTGGCTGCCGGGGAGGAAGGCTTCGACGCCGACGTTGACCATGAGGCCGCCTTTGACGACGCTCTTGATCTTGCCTTTGACGAGACCGCCGTCCTTGAACACGGCGTAAATTTTTTCCCAGTTCTGGCGGTGTGCGGCCTTCTCCTTGGAGAGGACGACCATGCCTTCGTCGTTTTCGAGGCGTTCGAGGAGGACTTCGACTTCGTCGCCGACCTGGATGTCTTCATCTTCGAACTCGTTGGAGGGGATGGCACCTTCGGACTTGTAGCCGATGTCCACGAGGATGACCTGCGGTTTGATTTCGAGGATCTTGCCTTTGACGATGGATCCTTCGGAAAGCTCGCGGAAAGAACCTGCGATCAGGTCTGCGAGAGTAGCTGCTGCGCTCATTATCTGTTATTACGGGTTGCGAGTGTTTGGTAGGAACCGCATGCACACCGCCACTCCTGCGGCACGCTGCGGGCTTTTGTCCCGCAGCACCAGAGGGTGCCCGGACAAGAGGGGCGGGACTGTCAGTGAAGTTCCGCTTTTGGCAAGAGGGAAAGTGGCTGACATTTGAGGGTCCAAATCCCGCCGGGTCTGACGCCTGGGACGCGACGCTTGACCTGTTTGCGGTCGTGACCGGCGGCGTTGCGCCTCGACGTGTGGCCGCGATTTGTAAACCGCTGCGCCGCTATTATTACTGGCAACACGGGCAGCCGCTCAAAAAGGCCTGTTTGAGCTGACTTCGGAATCTTCTGAGCAGAGTTCAGAGTCGCCTGAGGCGACCTCAGACGACTGTTTTCAGAGCTCATTCAGTTATGACGGTGTTCATTATCAATGATTTAGGACATCGCCTCCTCTCTTTATGGAGGGTTCATAATGCCCGGCATCTTTTCCAAGGAGGCTGAAGCAAAAGCTCGACGAAGGGAGTGTCGCCGTGACACGCTGAACCTCAACTTGCGAGATCGCCCGCACTGCCCGATAAACCACCCCATCCAGATCACCGAAAAAGCCCGTGTCGCAGGACATGATCGCGAATCAGCCCGTATGAACCATGCTCATCTACACGGACATCTGCACCCTGTGCCGCCCCTTCGATGATCAAACTCAGCCCCGCATTTGGCTCGAAACTCATGCCTTGTGCATGATCCTCAATCTCGTCGAACTCGATCAAGTGCCCATGGTTCGTTCCACGATCCACGATCTCGAAACTTCGCGCAATCCCCACGAGTTCCGTCGCATATGGGTCCAGCGCTGTCTCGACCTCGCCCGTCACACCATTACGCTGACGCCGGCCATCAAGCAGCGCGCACAAGAGCTTGAACACATCAATGTGGGTCCTCTCGATGCACTTCACGCAGCCGAGGCCGCTCAATGCACCCATCTTCTCACCTGTGATGATCGCTTCCGCAAGCGCTACACCGGGCCACTCGCAGTCTTGAACCCTGCCGACTTTATTGTAGCCTACTTCCAGCAAACACCATGAGCGCCGCCGTCATCGAATCCGAACAAGACCTGACCGAAGAAGCGTTCGCCGTTCTTCGTCAGCACATGCCACCGCACAAAGTCGCGCGCCTACTCTCCATCTGGCAAGCCGGTAAAGGCGACTACCTCATTGAGCGCGATGCCCTGTTCGCAGGCGACACAGTCGAGTCCCTCTTTGAGGAGGCCACGGCGTTACAGGCGAAGTGACGCGAAAATTTCCCCCAGAACCTCAGCCTCCTCCTCGGCAAGTCCGCCAAAAACCAGTCGTCGAACTCACCCTGCCCAACGTCCACCAACCTCCATCTCGCCACGCCTTCAGGCCCGCAGCGTCGTTGTCGCTACTCTCACCCACATCAGCCCTATGCGTCCTATCCCTTCTGCGCCCCATCAGCTCAACCTGCTCTCCATGGAACGGCTGAAGCAAAAGCTCGATGAATGGAGCGCCGCGGTGACAGGATGAGCCTCAGCTTGCGAAATCATCTGTCCTGTTCGATTAACTACTTCATGAAGATCACCGAAGCCTCCCTCCTGCTCTGCGGGATTGCCCAAGAATCCATCTCCGAAGAAAAAGCCCTCCAGCGGAACATGGAGGAGAAGGCGAAGGGGTTTCTGGTTAGCGGAGCGGAGTTTTACGCGAAAGCGCGATCTACCAATACTTTGATAAATCCTCCGAAAATCAGACACCCATGAAAACAGGACTCATTTTCGAAAAAATGGTGGTAACCGTAGCTCGGAACCTATGGCCATCTGCTGAATACTCTGGCAGTGAAATGCACGGCGGACGTGAGCGTGACGGCGTGTTTATTACTGAGGATGTAATTCACTTGCTCGAATGCACAGAACTACGCACCAAAGACAAAGCCGAAAATGATGGCAAAAAACTCGTCGGGCTAGCCAAGGAGTTTAGAAAGAGTCATCCAGAAACACCTATCAAATATTGGCTTGTCACAAAGGATGAGCCAACAGCTGAGCAGCGAAGTGTAATCAAACCTTTGGGCGTTCCAATTACCATTCTTTCGTTCACTCAATTTCAGTCCCGACTGGTAAAAGCTTCAGAGTATCTTGAATTGAGAGCAAATTCCCGTTTCGGTAGTATCGCTGACCCAAAGACTGGCGGAATTGGTGAAAAACTGCAATATGTAGAAATTGACCTGATTGATTCAGCTAGTGGAAAGTTTCATAAAGTTTCTGATATAGCGGATCAGGCCGAATCAGGTGGCCGTTTTTGTCTTTTTGGCGATTTTGGAGTTGGTAAGAGTATGACTCTTCGCGAATTGTACCGCAAATTAGCAGCAAAATATCACAAGGGAGAAACTGCCAAGTTCCCGGTTTACTTAAATTTGCGGGAACATCACGGCCAAGCCCATCCGGTCGAAATAATAGAACGACACGCCCGGTTGGTCGCGTTTAGCTCACCACCTCAGATAGTCAGAGCTTGGAAATCGGGATATTGCGTTCTACTGCTCGATGGATTCGATGAAATTTCATCACTTGGGTTGCAAGGCGGGTGGCGCAGGCTGAAAGAAGTCAGAGCCTCCAGTATGCACGGATTACGCTCACTCATTGAGGATAGCCCCGAGGATACTGGCATCATAGTGGCTGGAAGAAATAACTTTTTTGATTCTGACTCAGAACGACGCCAGAGCACAGGAACCCGCGATTTTACTGAGATAAATCTGAGTGAATTTAGTGAAGCGCAGATCGAAAAATTTCTCCACCTGTATGGATACAAGGGGAGAGTTCCGTCGTGGATGCCGTCCAGACCATTACTACTGGGTGCTCTGTTTGCAAAAGGCATCAAAGCACTATCCGGTGACGAAGCATCCCAACAACAGTTTCAAACTGACGATGCTGCGGATGGATGGAACATGCTTGTCCAAGAAATATGCGACCGTGAAGCCAAAATTGAAGCCGGTTTAAGCGGTAATTCCATTCGCTTAATACTTGAGAATCTTGCGACTCGCGCCCGAGCTACGCCGTCAGGCCTTGGTCCCCTATCTCCAAGCGAGATGAGCGAGGCTTTTATTGAGTGTTGCGGTTATAGTCCTGCTGACCAAGCCCTTACCGTCTTACAACGGCTAAGTGGATTTGGAACCGACTTATCTAAAGATGATGACTCTCGAAGTTTTATAGATTCAGATTTTGCCGATGCATGCAGAGCTGGGATGATGGTAAAGTTTCTTGATGACCCTTACACTGTTAAATGGCCGACCGTCCAAAGCGCTATCAAACATGCCTTGGGCGAAGTTGGACTTGGCGTTGCGGGTCGCAATCTGTCGCAGAACCCGTCACGATCAGGTCAATTCAAAGCTGCGTTTGCAGCCACCGAAAAAGGTCAAATTGGCGATGTAATTAAATTTGACCTTGTTCACCTTGCACAGAGAACAGGCCAGGAACTTACAGAACAGGTTTTTATAGACGGGATAGAAATAATATCCTTCTCGATTGATGCTGATCGATCTTGGCTTTCAAACGTGACATTTTCCAACTGCTCGATTCGTCACTTGCAGATCGATCCATCGGCCATCAGTGCGAGCACTCCCAATTTTCAGAGCTGCATCATCGAGGAATTAGATGGGCGTGTTTCCATGAAAGATTTACCTCAGGGGCGATTTAATGACTGCCTTATTGAGTCATTTGCCGATGATGTCAAAACTAACAGTGCCGTTTTCAAGACTGAAGCTCCAGTTGGAGTGAAGGTTCTTCTTTCGATTCTCAAGAAGCTGTTTATTCAAAGTCTTAGTGGGCGGGAAGAAGGAGCTTTTTCAAGAGGTGTTGACGCAGCTTCTGTGCCGGTAGTGCCTGAAGTTCTTGCAACACTCAAGAGCCTAAATTTTGCGGTTCGATCAGAACGTCGCTCAGATAAGGTTTGGTTGCCGACAAGACGGAAGAAGCGGGAAGTTCTCGAAATATTGTCTGCTCCTATGACATCGCAACATCCGTTGGTTGTCGCATGCCGAAAGCTAAGTTCATGATACGATCAGCGGTCTTCGGGACGCGGGTAGGCAGCGTTAAATTCTTGACCACTTTCTCCCCGCCGCCATCGTCGGCTTTGAACTCGATCTGAATAATTGCGAGGCATTTTTATGAATCATCCAACTCAACACATTGATTTCAAGCCTTGCGGGCAGGTGTCGGGGTCTAGAGGGTTCGGCGCGTGTTGACTCAGTGGGGATGGATGCCCTGAATGCGCACTTCGAAAGCGGTTTCATCCTCACGCGAACTCACCAGCCGCAGTTCCGCGCCGTTCGCGCGGGCGAGCTCGGTGGCGATGTTCAGGCCGAGGCCGAAACCGTCGGTCTGGCGGTTGTGGGCTTTGTCGCCACGGAAGAAGCGCTCGAAGAGACGGGCTTGGTTTTCCGCCGGGATGGCCGGGCCGGTATTGGTGACGGTGAAGATGGCCTGCGTGTCTTGCGGTGCTAGTTGCAGCATGACACGGCCCTGCGGGCGGTTGTATTTGACGGCGTTGCTGAGGAGATTTTGAAACACCTGGCGCAGCAGGGGGGTGCATCGCCGGAATGATGTGAGTTAGAGGGCGGTTGAGGTTGGATGGTTATGTTGAGACCAGAAGTGATCCCAGCGTGAAGCTGTGAGGTAGAGCGCACGCAATGAGATGAGGGCATCGCTTGCGGCAATACTCCCGCGCATGCCGCTCTGACACATGCGTTGCTTGATGAGTGTCTTGCACGCGGCTTCAGTGACACCACTGCCGATGGGCAGCTTTTGCCCCTGCCAGCCTGCGTAATCCATGCACCCGATGTGGTTGGCAAAGTAGGTTTCTGCGCCCTTGAGTGTGGCTCGTGCGCTCTTGCTCAATGCGGCTCGTTTACTGGATGGTTCGCAACTGCCTGAACTTTGGCTGCTTTTGGTCATGGGCTGCAAGCGCCGACGTAGTTCTCCTAACACGCGCAGGGCTCCGCCGGGTTCGTCCCGCATGATCTTGCGTTGCTCCGCGGCCCACGCTATGGCGGCGGGCGCTTCGGCTTTCCC
>Ga0209284_10005990_pt1 | contig 12102 bp, 7 predicted proteins | sample FRY03_FD_187211 | JGI IMG/M metagenome (GOLD analysis project Ga0209284, IMG submission 187211) | Freshwater microbial communities from Lake Fryxell liftoff mats and glacier meltwater in Antarctica - FRY-03 (SPAdes) (version 2) | ecosystem: Environmental > Aquatic > Freshwater > Ice > Glacier... | reverse complement strand
GTGAATCGATAGCTGCCATCCGCGATCACCGACTCGACATAGGCTTCCTTGCCCGGCTTGGTGGAGAGCATGAAGGTCGAAGCGAGCGGCACGTCTACGTTGGCGAAGGCTGGGTTGGGGCTTTTCACCGTGCGCGCCCACAGCCAGGCTATGACGGTAAGTTTCTGCCCAACGTATTTCTTCAGGTCGGGCCTGGGATTGGCAACATCGTCGGCCATCGCCGCCGTCACTTCGATCTTGGGGTAGAGATGACCGATGAGCTTTTCCGCCTCGTCGCGCATCCACTGGCCGTAGTAACGCACGTCGTCAGCCAAGCCCTGCGCGCCACGCCAGGTTTTATCCATGCGTTGGCGCTGCTGCTGGGCGACCGGATTGACCGGCGGCTTATTGGCGAACCTCGGCGGGATTTCGATCATCGCCTTGTTAATCAGCACGGCTACAGGGTTCAGGTCGCTGGCATAGCTATTCAATCCCAGTCGCTGCGCTTCCAGCGGCAACGCACCACCACCAGCAAAGGGGTCGTGAAACGCCGGCAGCACGTGGCGGTCGAACAACTCTTTGGCGCGCGGGTGATCTGCGTTCTCGGCGCAGGTATACCGCCAGCTTTGCCAAATTTCGTCGCGCGCGGCCTGCAACACGGTCTCATTGGTGGTGTTCTCCCACAGCACCAGCGCTTCAATGATGCGGAACAGGCGCTGGCGCTCTTTTTCCTGCTTCTTCTCGGTAGGGAACAGGTCGGGATGCGCCGAGGGGTCATCGACCATCTGCGCGAAGATCACCGCCCGCGCCGCCGCTAGTGGCCGCCGTGCCCACCACAAATGCAAGGTGCTCGGGTGGCCATGCCGAATCGACTTTTCGCGCGCGCTGGCGACGTTGATAGCTTCGAGCGGCAGGGCAACTTCGATGAGTTTTTTCTTATGGGTGGCGGTCATGGTCGTACACAAGTCGGTAAGTTGCAGGATAGAGGGTCACTTGGCCATCGTCACACATCCCACGAAGGCGGGCACCGGTCACTTCAACTGGACCGCCTTCATGGTTCACCAGAATGAGTGCGTAGGTTTCGGGGTTCTGGTCGATCAAACCCCAAATGTCTGCGTCAAGCTGCAGCGGCTCTCGTTCAAGGCAGTGGTCTTTGGGAAAGTAGTAGCGCAAAAGATCGCCGCTAGCCGTGCGACCCTCCCACGGGAAGCGGGCACCGTGCGTTCGACCAATCCAACCCCCACTTTCATGGACGTACCGATCATCGCCATTCATCCTGAACCCATGGGCTGTCGCGAAACGCTCCATGACGCTCGGCTTGGCAGGTTTAGGTGCTGGGCGAGGTCGGGGTTCAAGCACAGATATGTCGTCGGGGCTGGAGGGCTCTTCTTCTGGGTCATCAGTTGACACTTCAGGCTCGCCATCCTCCGCAACTGGGAGAGAGAGGTGATCCTGATCTTCATCCCGAGGCAACTGGTGCTGGACATCCTCAGGAACAGCTAGATGAGTCAATTCGTCCACATCATTGGCGCCGTGGACAACTGCGTCATCGATCGGATCGATCTGGGGGACAACCCTGGCGGAGAGCTTAAAGTTTTCCTCCATGTACTCGCAGATGTTCACTTCGGAACGGTCGAAACAATAGTGCATCGCTGCCTTGATGTCCGCCCGACCAAATGCGTTGCCGATCTCTTCTGGCACCCGACGAGCAAGTTTTGCTCTGGGAAGCTGATCAACATACAGCGCATCTGATTGCCACACTACATCTGCCTGTCTGGCCGTTCCTGCAGGCGTTTCACCGATATAGGGAACAATCTCAAGCCCTGGCGCCAGAACCCAGTTGGTCTTTGCCAGCGCTTGCGCCAAACCGCGTACGCGTTCGGTTTCATCGTCGGTGTCCAGCTCGACCCGACACAGCTCCGCCCCCACTGTCTTGAGCCATGTCTGCTGTATTGGCTGCCCGGAGCTGCCCGGTGCGTTCTTGAGTCGCTGTTCAATCTGCACCGACAGCGCTGGCAAGGTCGAGAACGGTGGACAGTTAGTCGTTTCACCAGGCAGACGCTGAAAGTCAGCCGTCTTTTGCTTGACCCACAGGTGAAGGTGACTCCAAGCAACGAGGGATTGCATCGTTAACGCGTAGGAAAGCGCATTGACAGGAGTCCATTCGCCGGCAAGGTTGACCCAGTGTTCGCATTCATTCCATATACGCATGGGGTGTCGGGCCAAAATCCCTCGCACCCGTCGCGCGTCGTCTTGGGACAATGCCTTTCTCGATGGTAGCGTCTTGAGCCATTCAATGGCGAGTTCTGCTGTCGGACGATCCGCCACACCGACCTTTCGCCACAGTGCCAGATCCTTCACGGAAGACCTGAGTACCGCAGCACCCGGGGCATCTTCCTCGTTAGAATTTAAGAAAACTGCAAGAGGCAATACCCAGCAATTGTCCTCAGTGAAGATGAGTTTTTCAGACTGAAATGCTTGCCTGATTTTCTGAGAATCGCCTGTCGGACAACTCTCCAGCATCTGATCGAGGCGTCGATACCACTTTTCCACTTCATGGACTGGCGGGGCGCTTGACTTGGCCATGGCCCGCAAGCAATCGAGCAAGCGATCGGGTCCACTCGGGACGCATCGGACACCCAATAGCTCCAGCAGTGGACGGGTCGCTTCGCGATCAAGCCGGCCATGGACGAATGGTTCCACGTCCATCAGCGATTCAGTCTCAGGAGTGCGGCGTAAAAGTTCATCAGGTTTTCGTTGAAATCCACGCGTATCTGGGAGGCATGCGAACGCCCGCAGCCGCAACATCCATGCTGGCAACAATGAACTTGACGTCATCGCCCGGGTAGAGCCTGTAGTCGCCACATGGAGAATGCGGACGGTCATGGCTTTGGTCCAATACGCTTCCCGCTGATCCAGAATGCGCTCAACTAGCTTGGACCAAAAGTGTTCATCATCAACAGCCAGTGCTTTCCAATGCTGCCAAATGTTTTCTTCAAAGTCCCAATCTTCAACTACGAACTGTTGGGTTACATACTGGTATGAAAGTTCTTCCTTCAATCCTCGCGTGCGTGCCAGTTCTACTATTTTTGGTTTCCCGTAAACGGGTGTGCGCTGCTGAGTCAAGGGAATGAACGTCTGTAACCCAGTGCGATTGGAAGTAATCCAGTTTTGCCAGTCGTCTTGGGAGCAGGACTTGAAGGCCCGAGAGTAGTCCGCATGAAGCAACGACGACGCGGAGATTTCCGTTGGCAACAACGTGCTCAGCGTTCCGTCTCCATCAAACAGAACGGGCTTTTCGGTCGTCCGGAGTTTCATGTCTCTTGTGACAAAACGAAAGGAACTTCCCGTGTTCACCCCCAACTTCGCGGCAATCTGCGCGAGCTGGATACACCCTGCAAGGCTGACGCTCTTCTGGACAAAGAACTTTGCCGCGACTTGGTCGATGACCTTGCTCACATCACTAGTGTCTTGAAGACCAATCTCGGTCAGAACCGCATAGGCCCTGTCCACGACTTCCTTGAGCGACCGATCCTGCTGCTCCAATGAGTCACGACGTTGTTCAGCCAGAAATCTTGGCCAATTCTGATTCATCACGAACAAGAGTTGAGACAAGAACTCCCAGTCGTCTTCGGACTGCAACAACTTCTTTTCACCGAGTCGAACCACTTCATTGCCGGCAAACAAAAAGTCTTGGCCTTGCACGGGACAGATCGCGAGGTCAGAAGCATTCGCGGAACGGTTCCACCCGGTGATCTCAGGGGCAATGTATGACCACAGATTCAAGAGCTGACGCCAAGAGTTGGGTTTTGGAAGGCGCTTTTGTCTGAGGATACCGAGCAAAGCTTTCTTGTCGATTTCGTCCACCCAATCCCACGCCAATAACTTGGCAAGATTGGCAGCGGTAACGTCCTTAAAAAAAGACGGACGCCCCGCTTCATCTAGCAGCTTGGCCGCGTGCTCCGGCCCCCAAATGTCAAGAACCGCCTTTGGGATGATGACACTCTGCTTTCGTTCTACAAGCTGACCGCTGTCTGTAAGCAGTATCTTCTGTCGGGCCATCTCATGGGAGAAGGTGCCTTTGATGATCGTGCTGCACGCGCCTTCCAGAGATCGAAATTCTAGCGAACTGGCGTTAGAGGGAAGGAGATCGTATGCGGAAGACCGTTCAACCAGGGAGGCATCGGCACGGGCAAGCCATTGGAGCATCGACGTCGCCGCCAACTTACCTGCGCGCGCCAATAGCCAACGATTTGTAGGGGATGTCTCGGGGTCCTTGATTTTGAGCCGAGCAGGGTCTTGAATGAATGGGGCATTGCAGGCAAAGGGCAAATCTGTTTGAACGCCCGTGGGGAGCACTACGTAGAGCTGCCCTTTTGCCCCCAGAACGATTTCCACTCTGCATGGCGGAAAAGCGGTCTCATCCCCTATATCGAGCAATCGTTCCTGCCGAATTTCAGCCAACGCATTTTCGGGAAACGGTTCGGCTTCTGATCTGATCAGAAGAAATGTCTGGTCGTCCTGCTCATTCAAAGCCATCCATTCGCTATTGGGAACTGAACCTGGCCCGACACTGCCCCAGTGGATTGCCTGGCCGCCGATTTGCATGCGACGCAGATTCTTAAAGAACAACAGCGACACAGGGCTCTTGATCCAATCCTCCAAATTTTTTTCTACTTCACGCTGCCTACAGTGATCGCTAATCTCCACGCGAACTCGGGTCAGCCCTTGTGTCTCAACATGCGGCAACCAGAAGGGCTCGGTGAATCGCCTTCTGTGAAAGCCAACTGAGAGAGTCGGGGTGAACAGCTCAACCTGATCACCAAGGCTGAATGTGCTCTTGAAGCCGATCCCTCGGAAACCGATAGTGTGAAGGGCACGCTTGTTTGAGTATCCAAAACGACAGAGTGAAGCGAAGTGATCTTCCGCAAAATCCACCCCGTTGTGCTCGAAAACAAAAAAACCACCTTCTATTTTTACTGACGCTTCTGTGGCGCCCGCATCGTCAGCGTTTTGAAGTAGTTCGGAAATTATGTGTCGCGGACTCTGAACTTGTTTGAACAGCTGATGCCATGGACCCGCAAGTTCTTGATCCTGCTCCAGCTGATCCCATCTCCGAGCCGCTCGATCACGCGTAGTTTCAAAATATGAAGGTTGTCCGGTCACGTCGGTGCCTCCGCCCGACCCAATAGTTCTGCAAAATCATAGTTGACGCTGGTGACCCCAAAATCGGGCTCGCGTTGGAAGGGCTGGCGCAGATAGTGCGTGTTGTGGCTGTCGGCACCGGTGAATTCAACAATGGCCAGAATGAAGTCGTCAGGTTTGTTGAGAGAGTAAAGAATCTCGTTGCGCGTGACGGTGATGGTGGCGGCACCCGCAACGCGGCCTTTGACCTCGATGAAGCGCAGCTTGCCGCTGCCCGGAATGCTGCTTTCAATGTCATAGCCGAGCTTTTCAAACTCACGGTCAATCGGCACAAAACCCAGGCTGCGCTCAACGTCCATGATGACGGCTCGGGCTCGGGCAGCGCTGATTTGGGTGTCCACCGGTGCTGCGGGAGTAGCAACGGTGCGCCCGGTGATGGCATGGATCAGGCCAATGGGCACCACCAGCAGGCCACCCAGCACCACCGGGGGCAGTGGTGATAGCTGGGCTTCGAGCTTGAGGTCTTCAAGCCGCTTGTGCAGCCGACCTTGCAGCAGGTCAGCACGCTTGCGGGCTTCGTTGGAGTTGAGTTTGGCATTGGGTCTGCCGGCTTGCTCTTGCAGCTTGAGTTCTTCGGCGCGGTGGTCCCAGTAGGTAATTTCTTTGGTCAGACGGTCTTTGACGGCGGCTTCGGTCTTGTGGATGAGTTCGAGTTTGCGACCCTTCACGTCCGCCAGGTGCTCGGGCACCACGCTGGCAATGGCGTAGCCCTGGGCTTTGACTTCAAGCTCGCGGTTGATCCACTGGCATTCGGGTCGATCAAGCAGTGCCTCGCAATCGGGCTCTCCCACGGCCAGCGGGCGATAGTCAAGGTACGGCGCGTAGTTGACGTTGCGGGTAGTGCCGTCGGCGTTCATCTCGACATACAGCATGCGTTTGGACACCACACGGCGCTCGCCGGCGCGGGTGATGCCGGCGTCCTGAATAGCATGTTCCAGGTAAAACAGCACCCGTGGCGTGGTGCCGGTGTCGCGTTCATCCACCAGCACGGTGCCGCGCTTCAAGAGATCGCGGTTGCGCTCCAGCGTCAGGTCAACAACGGCATCGAGCAGCGGGTGGCCGGGGCAGACAAAAGCCGCCAGCACTTCGCCCTGGGGTGCCACCAATGTTTTCTCGAAGGCAATGCGTTCGTAGCGCGGCAGCACCGGCTCGCCAATACCCAATATGCGGTCGCGGTTGCGCACCAGTGCGGGCACATGGGTGACTTCATAGCGACGAGGTTCACGCTGCTTCTCGCTGCCGCCCAGGCGTTTGAAGGCTTCGTGAAAGAAGGATTCGATGTAATGCGGTTGCAGTCGCCGGGCATCGGCGCGCTCCATGTCGGCGCGGATGCGCTGCACCTGGCTGGCGTCCATGGCGTCATGCGCCAGCACATGGTCGTCGAGCAGGTTTTGCAGATGGTCACGGTCGAGTGCCGTGTCGAGCACGGTGGTAAGAAACGCCTGCACGTCGGGCTGCTCGCCATAACGAATGGCCTCAATCAGCAGTTCGCGCAAGGACTTGCCCTCGAACTGGAGACGCCCCAGCACGTCAAACACCTGGCCACCCAAAGCCTGGCGGGCCAGCTCCAGTTTTTCGAGCAACTTGCGGTACACATCACCCTCACGGGTTTCTTCGGCCACCAGGTTCCACAGGTGGCAGACCTCCGTCTGACCGATGCGGTGGATGCGGCCAAAGCGCTGCTCAATGCGGTTGGGGTTCCAGGGCAGGTCGTAATTGACCATCAGGTGCGCGCGCTGCAGGTTGATGCCTTCGCCCGCCGCATCGGTGGCGAGCAGCACTTGCACCTGCGGGTCGTGCTTGAAGGACTCTTGTACCTTGAGGCGCTCTTCACGCCCAATGCCGCCGTGGATGATGACCACTGCCTCTTTGCGCCCCAGCAGGGTGGTGATGCGTTGCTCCAGGTAGCTGAGTGTGTCGCGATGCTCGGTGAAGATAACCAGCTTCTGGTGCGGTGAGGGCTTGTGCGGCGTAATGGGACGGACCGTATAGGTCGCGCCGGGCTCGGCAACATGATGCGAATCCACAGCCCCTGGGCTTGCCAAACCGGCGACGGTGAAAATCTCGCCTAGCAGGCTGGCCAGCTCGCGCCACTTGGTATCGGTGCCGCTACGCCGCACGGCCTGGGCTTGCGACTCCAGTGACTTGAGGGTTTCAATTTCAATGCGCAACTCGGCGATGGACCGGGCGGCGGTGGCCTGGTCTAGAATTTCTTCTTCAACTGCTTCGACTTCGTTCTCGGGGGCTTCATCTAGGTCCTCGACGTCTTCGCTATCGAGAGTGGGCACTGTAGTGGCCATGATGGGGGCCGATTGCCCGCCGCGCTGCAGTACCGCCAATTCGTTCAAACGACTTTCAAGCCGCTCACGGCGACGGCGCAATGACTGGTAAATTGCCTCGGGCGAAGAGGCCAGGCGCCGCTGCAATATGGTTAGCGCAAAACCGACGGTGCCTGCGCGCTTGTCGTTGGCCAGAGCTTCGGCACGGTTGAACTCTTCTCGCACATAGGTAGTAACCGCTACATAAAGCGCTGCTTCAGCATCCGACAATTTGTAGGGCACGGTGTAGGCAATGCGCTCGGGAAAGAGCGGCGTGCCATCAAACTTGAGCAGGCTTTCCTTGACCATACGGCGCATCAGGTCCGACACATCAGCCGTGTGGACACCATCGCGATAACGGCCTTCAAAGCGGTCGCCGTCGAGCAGTGCCATGAATAGCTGAAAGTCAGCATCTTTGCCGTTGTGCGGCGTGGCAGTCATGAGCAGGAAATGCCTTGTCAGCGTGGATAGCAATTGGCCGAGCCGGTAGCGTTTGGTGTATTTGGTTTCGCCACCAAACACGGTGGCGGACATCTTGTGGGCTTCGTCGCACACCACCAAATCCCAGCGGCAATCGGGTGCCTGGAGCTTTTGCTGCACATCTTCATTGCGCGAGAGTTTGTCGAGCCGGGCAATGACGAGGTTGATTTCCATGAACCAGTTGCCGGTGCGGGCAGCTTCGAGTTTGTCGTTGGTGAGAATCTCGAAGGGCAGGTGGAAGCGGCGGTAGAGTTCATCCTGCCATTGCTCGGCCAGGCTGCCGGGGCAAACGATCAGGCAGCGCTGCAAATCGCCACGGGCAATCAACTCCTTGATGAGCAGGCCAGCCATGATGGTCTTGCCAGCACCGGGGTCGTCGGCCAGCAGAAAACGCAAGGGTTGACGCGGCAGCATGTGCTCATAGACGGCAGTGATCTGGTGCGGTAACGGGTCAACCATCGAGGTGTGCACCGCCAGCACCGGGTCAAACAGGTGGGCCAGGCGAATGCGTTGGGCTTCGGACACTAGACGAAATAGCGCACCGTCGCCGTCAAAGCTCCAGGGGCGACCCTGCTCGACCAATTCAAGGCGCTCTTCATCGTGGCGGTAAAGCAGCTCGTTGGCCACTTTGCCGGCCGGGTTCTTGTAAGTGAGCTCCAGCGCCTCCGAGCCAAACCACTGCACGCTGACCACGGACACCAACGCACCGGGAATGATGCCGCGCACGGCAGCGTTGGACTGGAGGAGTTCTAACTTCATGCCACAAGTCCAATGACTTGCTTGGTAGATCGATTTGGGCACGCTAATGCGCGACCGAAAATCAGCACTTGTTCGAGGAGATTAGACATGGATCACTCCTTCTCGCTGCCGGATTGCGGCTTCGGACCTTCATCAAACAAGGCGCGTTGCTCGGGAATCGCTATACCCGCCCGCCCGCAATGCTCCCGAATCATCACTTCCACCATATTGGCGATTGAGCGGTGTTCGCGGTCGGCAGCAGTGCGCAGCGCCTCTTTCAAGCCTGGATCAATGCGGAATGTCAGGGTAGTCGTCTTGGCGGTGGCCATGTTTTCCTCGATACGGTCTCAATGCGTCATTTGTACTGTGGATATACTGCAATGTACAGTAAAATCCAAGGGCATCCGATGGCAGAAGCACCACCTTGGTTCCACCTTACCCGAGGAGCGAATACATGGCACGGCATTACTCCCCCAGATCGTTTTTTCGTCATGCACCCAATGCCATGCTGATGAAGTATTTTGCCAAACAGCGGGTGCTCACTGAGCACGACTTTAGCAAGGTATCCGAAACAAAAATTGAGCCGATCTATCAAGCGTGGCTGTTATTGCCTGATGCCCAGCGCGGCGAAATGGAGCGGGATTTTAAGGAGATTGACGCGCTGGCTTGCGAAGGCGGCGTGAAGGCGATTATGGATGAGGCTGAATGGCATGATGAGAACCTGGCCGACATACTCGGCGAGCTTGAGGATTTACACGAAAAAGCCTTTTGGGTTTTTCTCGAACGTCCCCAGTACTGGCCTGCTGCCAGCGCTTTTTGCCGTGCCGATGCACACGCAGCAAGCCAGTGGAATGAATGCAGAACAGTAAACCATGCACCTGCGCGGGTAGATGGTGCGAGCATTCGAGGCCTTGAGAAAATATTGAGTCATCATTTCTTCAACAAAGAAGGGCGTGGCAAAAATTGTACGGTGGAACCCTACCGGCGTGGGAAGCTGGATTATTTCTTTGCCTACCCGGAGGATTATGTTTCCGCCAATATTGAATATGAAGGCGCAAAATTCAAACGCACCACCCGCCACCCTGCCTTTGAAATTATCTTTGTCTATTCGCAGGAGGAAGGAAAAATCAGCCTTTACATGAAAGGCAGCAGGGACACCAAAAAGGAAGTCCGTGCGTTGTTTGCGGATACGATACTCGGTTTGGAGTTGGGTGAGTTTGTTGAGGATGATCGTGTCTATGAGCTTGCCTCGCTGCAAGACAGTAATCCGCCTTTTCAGTTTTCGCCCGACTCTGGCATTCAGAGTGTCGCTATCAAAAAATTCCGGCTGGCGATTAACGGCACCAAGGAGCGCATCACTCTTGAGGTGGATCCAGAACATAACCTCAATGCCATTTATGAATTGCGGGATAAATTGTGCAAAACCATTCCGGCTTCACAAATGACTATTACGCAGGTGGGCATCCTGGTCACTTTTGTGCCTGACCCCGGAACAGGGAAGAAAAACACGCGGAGCTTCGACGTAAACTGGCCGAATTCCTGTTCACTAAAGCACGATGGTAAAGATGCCATTATTCGCAAGATGCTCATTGCATCAGGCATTGAGGCACGAACACGGTAATTGCGAGTTGTGATAAATCACGTCAACCCGCTGCTTGTTGTGCTTGAACGATTAGGCTCTGCCGATCCATCGAAAGGCGCTTTCTTTTTCTGGGATGAAGTGAAGGATTGGCCTTCTGGTTCGCTTGATATATTGGTAACAAGCGGCTTCTTACAGCCGGCGCAACCGATGTTGAATATTGACTGCGATGGTTGCGAAAAAAGATGTAGCAACAAGCCTGTGGTTGTTTATCCAACTCAGGAAGGCAAACTGGGACGAGCTTTTATTGTCTGTGACGAGCCGGAGGATATGGGGCGCATTAAGGTCAGCTTCGACCGCATGAGACAGTGGCAGAGCAACACCGATGCGGTGTGTGGATTTGTCGCGACCAGCCTTGGATTGCGCCGTAGCGATAAGCGAGCGGCCAGCACCGATCTGTGGGAAATTGGTGTCGCCACCGGAAACAAGCGCAGCCAGATGCTATGCCTGAAAGCCAATGGTGTTTTGTCCTTGGTCGCAGGCAACAATGCATTGCCTTTGGCCGACTTCATTGGCCATGCCAACGGCGCCTTTTCGCTGGACGCGGTGATGGTTCGTCAACTGGTGGACAGCGCAAACACGGCGGACGTTCGCTATACGCCCAGCACCGCCAAGCGCGAAGCGAGCAAATTTGACACACAGGCCATGTATGAAAGTTGGAGCAAGGAATACCGTGCACAAAAGAAAAAGCGACCGAACATGTCAGATGTTTGGTATTCGCAGCAGATTGCCAAGAGCACCGTAGGGCACGGGCGCAACGCCAGCACCATCAAAAAAAACATGAAGCCTTGAGAGGCAACGGCTCAGACCTCGATTCAAGCCGCCTTCAAATACATGTCGATGTGCATCGACGTATAAGGGCACAGCACGCCGCCGCCTTCAGTACGCTCCAGCAGGCCCAGCTCAGCCAGGATGCCCACATCCTCATGCACGCGCTTGACATCGCGCCCCACCACGCGGGCCAGTTCGCGCACGGACAGTTCGCCCTTGCCCTGCGCCGCCCGCACAATCTCCCAGCGCTTCTCGGACAGTTGCCCGAAGAAGTGGCCGGGGCTCTCAAAGTTCAGCGCCTCGCCCTGGTAGGTATCGGCGGTGGCCGCCTTGCCTGCAGCGCGCAACACACTCTTCCAGTCCGGCTGCAAAGTGATCGTCAAAAATCGTTCGCTCATAGCGCTCTCCTTGCGGCAACTGCCGCGATAAAGTCTTCCACCAACTGCTCCACGCTGACAAAGGTGTAGGGCACCTCGGTGCCATCCAAATGGCAGTGGTCGCCCTTGCCGCGTTCGTTGTCAAAGCCCACCACGCGCACGCCGTCCACCACATACACCGCGCTGTACTTGTAGCCGTGTTCCGTGGGTGGCACCGGCGCTGGCACTTTCCACACCACTAGTTCCAAAATCGCCCCTTCGGGTGTGACGTTCTTGAAACGGGTAATCAGTTCGGCTGGCATGTTGGCTATTATGCCAACAGTTAAAAGAAATTGCAAAGAAAGTTGGGCGGAAAGTTTTCGCCCAACTTTTTCCCTCTGGTAGCGCTCCATTTCAGGCCTTTGCAATAGCCAGCGCAATAGCCATCGCACCAGCGAAACGCCGCTGAAAACGGGTGCGCGTCTTCATCTTGTATCGCCCAGATCGCCCAAATACGCTAGCGCTTAGCAAGTTCGCTACTGTTTGTTGAGGTTCAAAAATGACACCCACGATCTATCGGCTACCCGCCGTCAAGTCCGCATCCGGCTACTCCCGT
>Ga0209284_10005981_pt1 | contig 12122 bp, 9 predicted proteins | sample FRY03_FD_187211 | JGI IMG/M metagenome (GOLD analysis project Ga0209284, IMG submission 187211) | Freshwater microbial communities from Lake Fryxell liftoff mats and glacier meltwater in Antarctica - FRY-03 (SPAdes) (version 2) | ecosystem: Environmental > Aquatic > Freshwater > Ice > Glacier... | reverse complement strand
TGCGAGCAAACGGACACGGTGCCCAGTCTCCTAGTGCAGGATGCGGAACTTCTACAAAGTTCTCGGACCAGGTTAGTATATCATGTTTGACTTGTTCTAGTTGCATCAGAAGAAAGGCAGTTTGCTGGTTTTTGTAGTTTCAAGATTGTCTTTAATAATGTCGCTGATAAACGACCGTTCTCTAAAACTCATCTGCATAATGTCTTGGTAAGTTGCGCCACCACGCATGTACCAAGACATCTTCAAACTTTGTTGACGTATTGAATCGGCCTCCTTGTCCATCCGGTCGATCATCTTGGAAATTTCTTCAGCCGACAGGGTCAGGAGGCGTCCGCGAAAAAACTTGTTTGGTCCATTGTAAGTTGTTGCTGATACTTGTGATGACAGTTAGGACATTCCATGCTGAGCGGTTCAATTTCGCTGTCGGTTCGTAGCGCAATAATATGATCTTTTAGTGCAGTAAACAACGCTCTGTCGCAGTTGTTGATAAACTCATGAATGAATTCAGATTCAGTTACCAGTGCATGCGGGGTACGTATGCTGGCAATGCTCCACTTGAGTGCTTCCACAGTGAGCTCGGTAATTTTTTTCAAACTGGCATTAAGTTCAGTGATTTTTTCAGCATCGCTTAGATCGCTGGTCTGCACTACTTGAATACGTTTTTGTTGCTCAAACTGATGTTGATTGCTGACGTTTTGATTTTCATAAGTCATTGGACGGAACGAAATTGTCAAGTCGCCACGCTGCATCTCTTTGTGGAAGTCGCCGCTTTTGAGTTTGTCCAGCACTGTTCTTAGATCTAACGTGTATTCTGACTCAGTTTCGCATTCAGGACATCCTGACAGGATTTCCATATCATGACCGTAGCTGGCAATTCTAATGGCCACTAACACAGCATTCAAGTCTGCCACTGGCATTTTCCATGCGTTGAGAATGTTAGGAACACAGCTTTGTATAACATTGACCACAGCTTGCCCGTTGTACAACGCATCTGGTGTACGGTATGTGATCTCGTCAATGGCAGTCATTGGGTAAACTGGTAACTCTTTAGTAGCAGGGTAGTCTACACTGCCTTCTGACCAGAAGTTGCCTTCTGAAGGCAACCTTAAATGAATAGCAGGCTGCCGGAAAAATTGTTTTAGTGGGTTTGCGGATTGGCTCATATATTACCTATAAATATAAGGTACTTATAGGTAAAAACACATGGCAGACATAAATTTCGAATCGGAAAGACTTGCACAACTGATGGCAGATGTCAATCGACAGATGCAAGAGTATGGCGAAGTTTCGCAAGAAACCCAGAAAAAAGTCTACGATGCAAACATCAAGTCCAAGCACGGCATTGAAAACGCCACCGCTGCTATAGAAGGCGCTGGTAAAGCAGCAGGGCACTTGGCCAAAGCTGGTACAGAAGCTGCCAAGGCCATGTACGACAATAAGAAAGGAGCCGCAGCATTTAATGGCTCCATGGATTCTATAAGCTCAGCAGCAACTGCAGCCGGCGCAGCACTGATGTTGATGGGCGGTCCAGTAACTATGTTGATTGGCGGCCTGACTATGCTGGCCGGCGGAGTTGTCAAACTTGCCAAAGTTGCTGGTGAACAAAGCGATGCGTTGTTCAAAGGATTTCAGGACCTGTCCAAGTCAGGCGGAGCTGCCAGCGATGGCATGGCAGGACTGTTTGGAGACATACAAAAACTAGGATTAGGTTTCCAGGATCTCGAAAATTACACGCAACTCATTTCCAGCAGCAGCAAAGAACTAGCCTTGTTTGGCGGCAGTGTAATAGACGGTCGTAAGCAATTTGCCAACATAGGCAAGTCCATGGAGCCCTTCCGTGAAAGTCTGTTTAATGCAGGAATGACCCAAGTAGAAATTAACGAAGCTAGTATGGCCTACCTGCGTTTGCAGAGTAGAATTGGGCAGACACAGACCAAGACCACACAGCAGTTGGCCGACAGTGCAAGAAAATATCTAATAGAGCAAGATGCGTTGACCAAGCTCACAGGTATGACACGCAAAGAGCAAGAAGATTCCCGTGAAGAAATTCGCAGTCAAGAACGCTTTGCTGGTAAACTGATGGAGATGCGTGCTAAGGGACAAACTGACCAAGCCAAAGCACTAGAAGACACATTCTTGATATTGAAGAGTCAGAGCAAGGAAGCAGCACAAGGTTTTGCTGATGTGTCAACTGGTATGATTACCACAGACGCCGCACAAAAAAGCTACTTGGCTACTCAAGGCGAAAGCATGCGAACAGCCCAGCTTATAACAGCAGGGCAGCTAGATGCAGCACAAGGTGCACAGCGTGTGGCTGCTGCACATGGCAGGAACGCAGATGCAATGGGTGCATCACTGGGTCAGATAGGTATATATAATTCTACGTATGGTGATCTAGCAGCAGATCTACGCCTTAGAGGTATGAACGACGCTGATATTGGCAAGCAACTGCAAAAAATACAAGAAGACCAACTTAAACAAGGTGTCAAGGGCGGCAAAGCAGCTGATGCTGCACAACAAGCACAAACAGACATGCGAATAAGTCAGCAAAAGTCAATGCTGGCATTGCAAGGCCTGGTTAATTATGCAGTAATTCCTGCTACTAGTGCAATAGGCAAGTTTACTGAGGCAGTCGAATCTGCCACGCTGATGCTGACCAAAATAATAAATTTCTTTGGATTTGGAAAAACAGACACTACATCTAAGGAAGAAATTGCTGCAGCTAATCTAGTAAATCAGCGCAAGCGCGAAGTCATGGACCTAGAATGGAAAGTTACTAGTGCTCGTTCAGAACAAGACAAACAGATTGCAGAGCAAGAACTAAAAGCAGCTAAAGCAAAATTGTCAGTTGCAAAAATATCAGAACGTACTGCAATAAAACAATCTTCGGATAGTCGAGTTGCTGGCAATGCCACCGGCAGCACGTCAGCAGCTGATCCAATGGGAGCAATACCAGAGCCATCAACTGCATCACGTCCTGCTACAACCAGCAGCAAAAGCATGGCAATGCCCAGTACCACAGGTGGGCCTAAAGAGGTGTCATACCGTGACTACATCAAGTTTACAGGCGGTACTGGCAGCGAAGACCACTTTAACAAGATGCAGCCCGACGTCAAAGCAGCATTTGCGCAAATGGCTCAGGCCTATAATGCAAACACAGGTAAAAAACTGCAGATCAACTCAGCGTACCGCAGCCCTGAAGAGCAAGCAGGAGTTGATTCGGGAACCAATCCCAAAGCTGCACCGGGCAAGAGCAAACACAATATTGGTCGTGCAGTAGACATTCAGAGTTCACAGGTAAGAGAGATGGATGCTACCGGCTTGCTGAAACAGTACGGATTCAACACGCTAGCCGACGATCCTCCGCATATTTTTATGCGCAATGGCGGCGTTGCGTCTGGACCAGAATCAGGTTACCCAGCAACACTGCATGGCACAGAAGCTGTTATTCCATTAAAGAATGGTTCTGTGCCTGTGAGCTTGGACATGAAAAAAGGGCTTGGATCCAATGGTATTGGTCCAACATTTGGAGGTTATAACGAGTACACAGGACTTAATTCAGGCAACATGAGCACAGATTTGGACGCAGTCAAGAGTATTGCTGCCAAGCTGGGAGCGTATGATGCCACAACCAAAATGATCACCGACCCAGGCGTTTGGAAACAGATCTTGGGATCCGGCATTGCTATGAACTACGACATGGGCCTTGCAGAAATAGGTACAAAACTATTGCCAGGCATTGGTGCAGAGATTGGTGAACGTATTCAAGAACTTAAACAAACCAACAACACTGAAACTACAAACGCCATTGCACAAGTGGCCAAAGAGTTCAAAGCAGCCATGGCTGATGCAATAAAGAACATGGGCGGCGGCGACTCTGCACTGGCAGGAGCACAGCTAAGTGCACTGACTCAACTGGTGCGTGAACAACAAAACAGCAATGATCTACAGAGGAAGTTGTTGACGGCGACTGCTAACTAACGGTAAATAACTCACTATGGCAGATAAAAATCAACAAGGGTGGCGCAAGTACTTCAAGGTAGCAGATACCTCTGGACAACTGAGCCCTATATCAGGCAAAAACCAATTTGGTGTTGATGGCTATCAAAAGAATGATGGCACCAATGGCGCAGCACAAGCAGACTTTGTGTTTCGTAACTATGCTAGCCGACTGCCTGAGGTGTACTCAGGACATCCTAACCGTGTTGAACGATACAATCAGTACGAAAACATGGACATGGATAGTGAAATCAATGCATGTTTGGACATCATTGCTGAGTTTTCAACACAGCTGAGTCCAACCAACGGCACACCGTTTGATATCAGATACAACGAAACTCCCACAGATCACGAAGTTGGTATTGTAAAGAAGCAACTGCAGCAATGGGTCAAGCTCAACAAACTGGATCAGCGTGCATTCAAGCTGTTCCGAAACACCATCAAGTACGGCGATCAAATTTTCGTTCGTGATCCAGAAACATTTGAAATGATGTGGGTAGACATGAGCAAAGTGGCTCGTGTGATTGTGAACGAAAGCGAAGGCAAGCGTCCCGAGCAGTATGTGATTCGTGACATCAATCCCAACTTTCAAAACATGACTGTGGCTGCAAAAACAACCACAGACTACATGACCAACCCTATTACAGGCAGTATTACAGGTGCGTCTAACTACACCAGTCCCAATGGCGGCTCTGGCGGCGGCGTAGGCAACAGTAGATTTACACAGGCACAAAACGAAGTGTGCTTGGATGCCAAGCACGTGGTGCACATGAGTCTCAATGAAGGACTTGATGTGTTCTGGCCATTTGGACGCAGCGTACTAGAACAAATTTTCATGGTGTACAAGCAGAAACAACTGCTGGAAGATGCTGTGTTGATCTATCGTGTACAGCGTGCGCCTGAACGTCGTATTTTTAAAATTGACGTAGGCAACATGCCTAGCCACTTGGCAATGGCATTTGTGGAACGTGTCAAAAACGAAATGCACCAGCGTAGAATCCCAACCACATCAGGTGGCGGAAACAACATGATGGACAGCAGTTACAATCCTTTATGTTTGGATCTGTCTACCCGTATACCTTTACTAGATGGCAGAACATTAGAGCTGCAAGAATTAATAACAGAATTTAAAAACGGAAAAGAAAACTGGGCCTACAGTTGTGACCCGGTTACCGGAAAGGTTCTGCCTGGCGTGATCAACTGGGCTGGAGTCACACGTCGGGACACTGAAGTTATCAAGTTGACACTTGACAATGGCAAAGAATTAATATGTACCCCGGATCATAAAATTCCTGTGTTTGGAAAAGGATTTGTTGAAGCAAAAGATCTAACCGATCAAGACAGCTTGATTGCATTTAACACGCAACAGTCAAAAATATCATCCAGCTCAAATGAATATCAACAAGTATGGGATCACGAAACCAAGTCCTGGATATGGACTCATCGTTTGGTTGGAGAATTTTTCCGTCAACAAAACAAACACCAAGAATTTACATATCTTGAGGAAAATATCAACAAAACCAAGGCAGTAATCCACCACAAAGATTCAAATAGATTCAATAACGATCCAAGAAATTTAACCTACATGAACAAGCAGGATCATATACTATTTCATGCTGCTCAAAAGAAAGAATTTTGGGAAAATATGACAGATCAGTACAGAGCTACTATGACTTTGAAGATATCTGACACTTTAAAAGATCGTTGGAAAACTTTGTCTGACACTGACAGGCTGGCTGCGTTATGGAATATTCGTTCCGCTCAACAAAAATCAGTATGGATGAGACAGAACAACCCTGCATTTGCAGCCAGCTACAAAAAGAATACCAGTGCATCTAGAAAACGATACCTCAAACATAACCCAACAGCTAGACAGCAGTTGGTTAAGAATCTTGAGTCACGAGTTAAGATACAAAACCAAGAACTAAATCTGACATTTGACATGCTGCAACTTGTGGTAGACAAAGTCAAAACTGGTATGACCAACAAATTAGAGATAATAAGTTGGTGTGACCATAATTCTGAATTGTTGTCCAAAGTTAAGGCCAGCAATTCTATTCCATTAGCCTACAAAAATGCTCAATGCAAAATAGATTTTTCTAAATTTGGATACAGCAAACTAGATAAACTACTGGGCAATTTTGGCTACAAAAACTGGAAAACATTTGTCAAAGAAATTGATCAATTCAATCATAGAATAGTAAAAATTGAAAAAGTTTCAAACAGAGATGTTGGCACTATCACAATTGACGGCACTGAAAAATGGCACAACCATCATACATTTGCTATTGAATCTGGCATCTTTGTTAAAAATTCAATCAACGAAGATTACTTTTTTCCACAGGGACAGGATGGTCGCGGCAGCAGTGTAGAAACATTGCCCGGTGGACAAAATCTAGGCGAGATTGATGACCTGAAGTACTTCAACAACAAAATGGCACGTGGCCTTCGTGTGCCCAGCAGCTACTTACCTACAGGACCTGATGATTCAGATCGGACCACCAGCGATGGCAAAGTGGGCACAGCACTGATTCAGGAGTACAGATTTAACCAGTACTGCGAACGTTTACAAGCATTGATTTCACAAAAGCTGGATGACGAATTCAAAATGTTTTTGAAGTGGCGTGGTTTTAATATTGACTCTGGCTTGTTTAATTTAACATTTAATGCGCCGCAGAACTTTGCCAGTTACCGCCAAAGCGAACTAGACAACACCAGAATACAAGCATTCCAAGGACTAGAGCAGCTGCCTTACATGAGCAAACGATTCTTGTTGGAACGATTCCTGGGACTAACCGAAGACGAAATACGAGAGAACGAAAAGCTATGGCGTGAAGAACGCGACGATCCGCAGATGCAACCCACAACTGGGCAAGACCTGCGTGCAGTGGGCATCAGTCCAGGCAGTCTGGAATCTGATATTGCCACAGGCGAAGAAATTAATGCCATGGAACCTGCAGGTGCAGCAGGAGTAGACATTAGCGCAGGCGTCCTTGGTAATGCGCCTGGTCCAGGTGGCGCAGCAGCAGCACCAGCAGCAACACCGCCAGCTGCATAAATAACACTATTATGATACTGCAAGAATTTTGGAACAAAGAACCTGAAGCATATCAGGACCTGTCGCAAGACAACAGCCAACCTCAACTGGGTGACTTGCGCAAGACTCACCTTACTCTGCAGCAACTCAACAAACTGCGAAGAATGAACGATGTTCGTGCAGTTGAATTTAAAGAAAAACTCAAACTGGTGCGCCAGCAATACGCACCACCTGCAGCGCCTGTGATGTAATTTTTGCCATGTCTGGCAATTTATCGTGTTTTTTCCATCTAAATGCACCAAGTTTAAGCCTCTTGGGTAAATAACATTACACTTTACCTAACAGGAGTTTCTTTATGAACAAATTTGAACAATTGATCGAATACGTGATCAATGATGAAGACCAAAAAGCTCGCGCCTTATTCCATGACATTGTTGTGGGCAAAAGCCGTGAAATTTATGAAAGCATGATGTCTGACGAAGAGCTAGACGAAGCTGAAGAGCTAGACGAAGCTGACGAAGACCTAGAAGAAGGCGCCATGGGCGGCGACGCAGCTGACGACTTGATCGATGATGTTGAATCTGAAGAGCAAGACGACATGAGCATGGAAGCCGAAGGCGACGATGACGACGAAATGGACGACGAAATGGACGTCGAAATGGACGACGACATGGACATGGACAGCGAAGAAGGACTTGAAGACCGTGTTATGGATCTTGAAGACAAGTTAGACGAACTTATGGCTGAATTTGAAGACCTAATGGGCGGTGGTTCCGACGAAATGGGCAACGGCGACGACATGGGCAGCGACATGGGCGGTGATGCTATTGAAATGGACGACACAGAAGAAATGATGCCTGAAATGGGTATGATGGAAAATGTGAGTCTCAAAGCAGCCCCAAAGCCAGTTACTACAGAACCAGCTGGAACAAACAGCAGATCTGCAGTAGCCGCTAACAGTGGTGCAAAAGGTCCAATTGGCAGCACAGTTAAGCCTGTGACTACAACTGGTGCAGAAGCACAAGGTCGTCCTGCTCCGACTACAAAAGACTTAATTGGCAAAGTTGGTAATTCACCAGCTCAAGGCACACAAAAGCCTAGTGCAGCTACTAAGCCTAGATTAAGCCAGGAAAGCGGCGTTAATAACAAGTCAACAGTGCCCGGATCACGTAACTAAAAATGGTTTACCTACAAGAACAACTTACCTTTAATCAAGCTAACATTCAGGTTCTTGAAGAATCTAATGCCAGCGGGGGTAAGAACCTTTACCTTAAAGGTATTTGTATTGAAGGTAACAAACGTAACGCTAACGACAGAATCTATCCACTGCATGAAATTACTCGTGCAGTCAACACTATTACTCAACAGATCAAAGAAGGCAATTCAGTCTTAGGTGAAGTGGATCACCCAGATGATTTAAAAATTAATCTTGATCGTGTTTGCCATAGTGTTGAAGATATGTGGATGGAGGGCGAAGCCGGACACGGCAAGCTCAAGATCCTCCCGACCCCAATGGGAGATTTGATCAAGACGTTGGTTCAAAACGGCGTTAAACTTGGCGTGTCAAGCCGCGGAAGCGGTAACGTTGACGATAGAACAGGACATGTAAGTGACTTTGAAATAGTCACTATAGATGTGGTTGCCCAACCCAGCGCACCAAATGCGTACCCCAAAGCAATTTACGAAGGTATGATGAACATGAATTATGGTCATAGATTACTGGAGATTGCTAAAGATGCTGGTCGTGACAACAAAGTGCAGAAGTACCTGAAAGGCGAAGTAATTCGTTTGATCAGGAATCTGAAAATCTAAGGAGAATCTACTAATGTTAGATGCAATCAAACCATTGCTAGATAGCGACTTGATCAACGAGGAAACTCGTACTGAGATTAACGAAGCCTGGGAAACCAAGCTGAGTGAAGCTCGTGAGCAAGCCCGTACAGAACTACGTGAAGAGTTCGCACAACGCTATGAGCATGATAAGACAGTTATGGTTGAAGCCCTAGATCGAATGGTAACAGAAGGACTCCAAGCAGAACTTCAACAAGTGGTAGCTGAAAAGCGATCTCTTGCTGAAGATCGCGTTAAGTTCCACGGCAAGATGAAAGAAAGTGCTACAAAGTTCAACAACTTTATGGTAACTAAACTTGCTGAAGAAATTGGCGAACTGCGTAAAGACCGTAAGCAGCACAATGAAGGACTAGAAAAACTAGAAAACTTCATAGTGCATGCTCTAGCTCATGAAATTCGAGAATTTGCCCAAGACAAGCGTGACGTGGTTGAAACCAAAGTTCGCTTGGTCCGCGAAGCACGCAGCAAACTCGAAACTCTCAAGTCACGTTTCGTTAAGGAAAGTGCTGAGAAAATGAGTCGCGCTGTTAGCAGTCATCTCAAAGCTGAATTGACACAGTTACAAGAAGACATCAAAGTTGCTCGTGAGAACAATTTTGGACGTCGTATCTTTGAAGCGTATGCAGCAGAATTTGGCGCTACTCACCTAAATGAGAACGCAGAAGTTCGCAAGCTCAGCAGCCTGCTACACCACAAAGACAAGCAGTTGTCAGAAGCCATTAAACTCACCGAGCGAGCTAAAGTCGTCGTTGAGTCCAAAGAACGTGAAATACGTATGATCAAAGAATCCAATGAGCGTGATAACACATTGGAAATGTTGCTGGCCCCCTTGAACAAGGAAAAAGCCAATGTCATGCGTAATTTGCTGGAAAGCGTACAAACCACTCGTTTGAAAAACGCCTTCGAAAAGTATCTACCAGCAGTTTTGGAAGACCGTTCTGTAAGAACCAATAAAGTAATTACAGAATCAGTTACCGAAGTTACTGGAGATAAATCTGTTCCAAGTAGTCAACAGGAAGACCGCGAAGCTAAAAGCAACGTAATCGACCTCAAGCGCCTGGCAGGGTTATAAAATTTTATAGGAGACTTAAATGTCACAAGAACTATTAGAAAGCCGCTGGGGCGAGACTAAAGAAGCATTACTTGAGGGTCTTAATGGCTCCAAGCGCAACAGCATGGGTGTTATCCTTGAAAACACTCGCAAGTACTTGAAGGAAAACGCTTCCGCAGGTTCTACTGCAGCAGGTAACATTGCTACATTGAACCGTGTGATCCTTCCAGTGATTCGTCGTGTTATGCCAACTGTTATTGCTAACGAGTTGGTCGGCGTTCAGCCAATGACTGGTCCCGTTGGTCAGATTCACACTCTGCGTGTGCGTTATGCAAACAGCTTGACTGACAACAGCGCAGCAGCAACTTCTGTTGCAGCTGGTGAAGAAGCGCTGAGCCCATTCAAGATTGCCACAGCGTACTCCACAGTACCTGGTGCAACCGGTACTGCAACTAGCTACACTGGTGCTAACACAGCAGGTATGGAAGGTACTGGCGGTAAGCAAATTTCCGTTCAGATCCTGAAGCAGGCTGTTGAAGCCAAGACACGTAAGTTGCAAGCTCGTTGGACTTTTGAATCAGCTCAAGACGCGCAGTCAATGCACGGTATTGATGTTGAAGCAGAAATCATGGCTGCACTGGCACAAGAAATTACTGCTGAAATTGACCAAGAGATTCTGTTGAGCCTGCGTAGTCTGGCTGCTACTGAATTTACTTACAACCAAGCTACTGTTTCTGGTACTGCTACATTCGTTGGTGACGAACACGCTGCTCTAGCTGTGTTGATCAACCGTGTTGCTAACTTGATTGCTCAGCGCACACGTCGTGGCGCAGGTAACTACGCTGTTGTTAGCAGTGCTGCACTAACAGTGTTGCAAAGTGCTACAACCAGCGCATTTGCTCGCACAACAGAAGGCACATTCGAAGCACCTACAAACACCAAGTTTGTTGGTACATTGAACGGTGCTATGCGTGTGTTTGTTGACAGCTATGCTAGCGACAATACACCAGTTCTGGTTGGTTACAAAGGCTCTTCAGAAGCTGATGCTCCTGCATTCTACTGCCCATACATCCCATTGATGAGTTCAGGCGTAGTGTTGGATCCATCAACATTTGAACCAGTCGTGAGTTTCATGACGAGATATGGTTACATCGAGCTTACTAATACTGCATCGTCTTTCGGTAACGCTGGCGATTATGTTGGAGAAATTGCCGTGAGCAATTTGTCGTTTAGCTAAGAACTATTCTTATCTAGTAGATATAAAAACGCCCTTCGGGGCGTTTTTTATTGACAAAAATATCTAAAAGTGTTATTGTTATGTTGTGAAGTTGCACTGTCAAACTAAATAACAATATGAAATCTTATACCTATCTAATCAAACACAATCCTAGTGGTAAAGTCTATTACGGATTTCGTTGTGCAAACAAAGTAGAACCGCATGAAGATTTATGGAAACATTATTTTACCAGCAGTCCAAAAATTCAAACATTGATTGCAGAAACAGGTGCAGAAAGTTTTGACTACGAGATTAGAAAAATATTTGAAACAAAAGAACAAGCAGTTGCATGGGAAACCCGTGTGCTGACTCGTTGCAAGGTGTTACATGACGACCGTTGGCTCAACCAGAACGTAGCAGGATACATTGTGCCTACAGAAGAATCGCGAAAGAAAATTAGTGATTATCACAAAGATAAACCAAAAAGTGATAAACACAAGCAAAATTTAAGTACTTCGCAAAAAGGTAAACCCAAAGTAAACTCTAAGAATCAAACTGCTGAATATAGAGCCTTGATGTCTACTCTTAAATCTGGTAGCGGAAACGGTAGATACGGCAAAGAAGTTTCTGAAGAAACTCGCCGTAGAATTAGTGACGCTAAAAAAGGAAAGCAAGTAGCCCACAACAAAGGCGTACCAATGAGCGCTGGGCAAAAGCAAAAGCTCAGTGAAAAAATGAAAGGTCGTAAAGTTGATCCAGAAGTACTGGCACGTAGAGTAGCAGCACAAACCGGACAAAAACGACCTAAACTACACTGCGAGCACTGCCACAGAGACATAGCAGTGGGATGGTATCATAGACACGGTGACGCCTGCCGAAGTCAAACACTCTAGACCTTGAACCAGCTCAGATATTGATTAACTTTTTTGATCACACTGGTCCAATCTGCTCGAACAGGCTGTCTAAAC
>Ga0209284_10005973_pt1 | contig 12135 bp, 14 predicted proteins | sample FRY03_FD_187211 | JGI IMG/M metagenome (GOLD analysis project Ga0209284, IMG submission 187211) | Freshwater microbial communities from Lake Fryxell liftoff mats and glacier meltwater in Antarctica - FRY-03 (SPAdes) (version 2) | ecosystem: Environmental > Aquatic > Freshwater > Ice > Glacier... | reverse complement strand
GAGTCTGTCTATAGAGTCTCCTGATGTCGTTGCACTAGTCCGAAAAATGCTCATTTACAAAAGTAAACTGTGCTTTTTCGGCCTTCATGCGCCTAATCAGAAGCCTCTATAGTTCAAACTCCTGACTCTATGGACAGACACTAATTAGTTTATTCATTTAATAATCAACTTGCAAAGTTCTTCTGTTGTAGTGAGTACATAAATTAAGTTCTTTGAAATTAGTAATTTCAAAATAGGTGAATCCACTTCAAAATCAGCATCAATATTCTTTAAATTTGGTTCTACCCACATGTAATGTTTTTTTACATCAATTGATCCAGTAGAATATATTATTGTTTTCTTGCTTACAGAGTATTTCATATCAGTAATATTCGTATCTGTGAGTGAGTCCAATATTCGTCCAGCCCTGTCCAAGATGAGAATTTTTTGGCTTGTTGCCACAAACAAAGTATCTCCTTTAATTGTAGATGAAATAGCCACGATTGGCTGAGAATCAAAGTTATGATAATTGGAAATCCATTGATTTTCAATTAATGAATATATACTCACAAAACCTTCAACGTTACCAATAATTAACTCCTTATTTGCATCAGAAACATATATACTACAAACATCTTTATCAAGTGACAGCTTTTTAATCAAACTATTTCTTACATAATCGTAAAATAAAAGCTCTTTACCCCGACTTATAATTAATGTACTTGTTGAAGGAATTAATGTGGAGGAAAGAATTGGTAATGTGTCATAAACTGAGCTTTGCCATATTTTTTCTCGATGACGTATAGACTTTGATTTCTTCGAATAAGCGTTTATTATTTCTGCTGTATGGATATAACTTGTTTTGTTGGAAGATCCAGTTATTAGGATATATTTACCATCATCGGAAAAACTTCCACCATTAAATGCAATAAATCCAGAACACATTTGAATCTTAACCTTATTGTCTTTTAATGAAAAAACCCCACAGAATCCATTCGCCGATCCAACAAAATACTGTGAATTTTCTTTGTCAAGTGAGACTGAAATTATTTCATTAAAATATTCTATGGAATGTTTTTTTATTTTAGAAAAAGAATCAACAAAAAATAATTCGGTTTTACCGCCAACTAATAAGGAGCTCCCATCATTCGCCAAAGATAAGTTTGTGATGCTGTTCGAAAATGGAATAGTCTTTTGATTTTGAGAAAATATATTATAAAAAGCGACTTTGCCAACACCCCTATCAAGAACTTTAGTTTTTTGCGGTCTATTGATATAAGAACTATAAATTTCTAATGAATCTGAAACAATATTATATGAATAAATGGAATCATTAGATGTCCAAAATATGTTTTCATTTATAACGCTTATTCCATAATCTATTTGAAAACTCCTTTCTCTAACCAGAAGTAATTCTGCATCCCAAATTCTAATTTTATTTTTTGATATTGAGATGAGTTTATCCTTCCAAGGTTCTAAAAATAAAATAGCTGAATCACTGGCTTGAAAAGATTTAACTGCTTTGGTCGAAATAGTTTTACGCAATTCCACATAACCGTTATCAAACCCCAAGTAGTATGTATTTTCTTTGTATGCAATAGTATTTAGTTTACGATTAAAATTATGGTGAAAACCAACTCCTTTTTTCAATGAAAATTCGAAGACATCCTTCGCGCCATAAAAAAAGATACTATATTTTGCAAATAGAACAGATGTATTCAGCAGATTTTCACCAGATATTTGATGTAAAAGTTTTCCAGTTGTTGAAATAATTTTGGTAGTTTCCTCGGAAATTATACATATCAAAGAATCATTAGAAAATAAATTACTTACAGCTTCATTTCCAGACCAAATTAGTTTCTCAAAGCCACTTTCAATTTGCTTTAATATTACTTCCCCCATCGCAGTTCCTACTACAATTATTGAATCATTAATAACTGACGCAGCCATAACGTCCTTTTCAGATATTCTTTTCAATTTATAGGCATGCAAAGTCGTATCCGAACACGACCATGCAGTTTGGTAAGTGAAAATTAATAAGGCAATGATTGATGTTTTAAGAAGCATTCAGAATTTCATGGTGAGGTTGGTATTGCAGGTACCGCTCCAGGTGTTGAATTGCGCGCCGCAGGATCAGTATATGTATCCGTTGTAGAGCTTGAAACGGTTGCATTAAAACTGCCTATAGTACTCGCAGGATCAGCTTGTGAAATTTTGATCCTTTGATTACCTATTGGACCTGCTAAAGGAATAGGACCGGAAGACCCATTCCCTGTTCCTGCCAAAATATTAAAAGTTCGGCCTCCGGCAGGTACCGCGATATTATTTGCTGCACTTTCTAGGCTATAATTGATTGTTAAATTAGTTTGAGTAGCCACTTCAATAGGTATTGCAGTGAATGATGGTGGTGTAGAAGCTGGCGGTGTGGTATCAAATATGAAATTTGTCGTAGTCGCAACTCCTCCAAGGGCCAAACCTCCAGTAATACTTGCACTTGCTGTTTGCTCATCAGGAGCAGGTGATAATGCACTATTGGTTATAAAATTCCAATTACCATTTGTTTCAATACCTAAATTACCTAATCTATAGGATTCGGCATAACTCCCGATATAAAAAATCGGGACTGGTATTGCTAAGTCTTGCTGAAAAAGCAAGTCTAAGCACTGCCTAGCCTGCGCATCGCGCATATACCGAGTAGATGAAACACCAATTGCTGTTCTTTCTCTTTTGCCTATTCTGTTGCCCATTAGGTGATAAAGATAACGAATACTGCTTTGGTTAGTGTTTTTATAGATAGAATCTATCTTAATAATTAATGTACAATAAATTTGTAACGCTTCGGCGGTGTCTGATGTTAGATTTCTGGCGTATGGAATAGAAATGTTGATTTTCATTTTTGAAGTTTGAAACTTCAATTCCTCAAAACCCACAAGTGACCCTGTGCTTAACACTTGCGGAAGCGGGGCGATACTGCGGTCAGCCTAACTGTCATCTGATTAATTTTAAATACATGTGAGAGGGTAATATGTCTCTTATATTAAATGTCGTATCTTCCGTGAAAATAAGATCTTTGCCCTTGAATGAAAGGCTGTCGATTTCCAAATACTTTGAAAGAAAAAACTTGGAAAAGGCTTCAATACGTTTTGAATACATTTCCTTCTGGTTTATATGTTTCAAAATATTGAAAGTATTTAAGTAGGCCTGAGGATTATCATTTATTAAGGCCATTTGCAGAGAAAAAGTCAGAAAATCGGAATGCCTACCTACATCCATAAACTGTCTATAAAGTTGTCGATATTCTAGATCGTTATTATTGACCACTGCAGACTTCGCCGTAGAATCTAGGAACTGCCGTCTTTGAAAGTTTATGAAGTCAAGAATTGCATATTTCTTCGATTGCTGCATTATCCATTCATCATCAGGATTCATCCTAGTTCCCTCACTAACATTTTCTGATTGTTTGTTTATCAAGAAAATATTAATCAGAAATGATATTATTCCAGAACATATCGCTGTGGTACTGAGAACATGAAGTTTTTTCATTTCTTGCTATTTATCAAATCTAAAATTCCTTTGGAATCAACGACTTTTCCTTTATGCAAAATTAGCCATTGTGCTTGATCCATGTAATTTTTCTTATTCTTATCGTTTATTTTTGAAAAACCTACTACTCCACCATTGCCTTGTTTTCCGATCGTTTCGTGTCCATAAGGAACATTTTTTTTAACACATGGGCCATAATAACAATAACCAGTAGGGGCAATAACTAAATGGTTTTCAGGAAGTTTTCCTGATATTCCTTGTGCGATCGACTCTCTACCCTTATGTGCTGGATTAACTTCTTCCGGTTCCGTTGCCAAATTACACGCCGCAAAAATTATGGTTATTATACCTACTTCCTGTAACGCTTTATTGTAACTTTCATTTTCCTTTAGAAAATTAACCACCTCTTCAGGCGACCAAAGGTTAGGGCCCTTTGAGTTCTCCATCATTTCAAAATTTCCATGGGCAGCGATTATAAAAACACCATCCTTGTAATCTTTTTTATTCAGAACCATCTTTTCAGCATTATTGAAAAAGGTTACGTCATCTGATTTAAAAAGATTAATTAAAACAGTGTCTCCAAGAATATCTGTCGCAATTATCGGATTATTAGTTAAAACTGAATAGTTTGAAACCCCGTCACTTGGTTTCAGATCTATATTCCATCTTCTCCCCAACCTAGTATCATACTCCCAAAACAACGCAGTATTCAAGTTGCCTTTGCCGTACACTTCATCAGAGCGTTCTTGGTCATTAAACCCAAACGTGTATTTCGAACCACCCATCGTATAACTCATCCCCGGCTGCAGCATTCCAAAAGGGTAATAACTCTGCTCCGTTTTTACAACCGTTCTTTCAAAATCAATTATACCATCCGGCACAACATCGCTATCTATTCCTACGTTAATGGTATCACCCGCCTTAATATTATCATCTTTTATTTTATTTTCTTTCTTTATATTTTCAACAGATGTTTTATAACGTCGAGAAATTCCCCATAGTGTATCTCCAGCTTTAACAGTACATGTAGAAGTACTGGGAGCAGATACCCCTGCACCAAGCAACCCTGTACGTGCTCCTGCGTCACTTGGGACAGGTCCCTGCAAATTAGAGATAATTCCTGTAGAGGGATCATATTTTTGAGCAGTTCCTCCCGGCGTACCTAGAATGCCATAAATTTTATCACTGTTATTTTGCCCTATATCTGTAGTTCCATCTGTTACAAGCTTATTCTGAGCAGGGGTATTAGTAACTCCATCCGTCTGAGCGCCAGAAAAATTTTCATCTTGATAAACTATTTGCGGCGGTACAGCATTATCAGTAGAAGCCCCATGCCTATGTGCATCAGCTACAGGAACAAGACCTGAAGGAGGTGCACTTACTTCAACTGAAGCCCCTAATTCTCCAACATTTGGGATAAGCGCCGTATTGAACATATAGAGAAATAGCGAAGTTTTGAAACACTCATTAATTTAAAAGTAGAAATGCATTACCATTCTTTCTTACCAATTAGTTTACCCAAATAATCGTAATCTACCCAAATTCCTTCTTTTATAGATTCAGTGTTACAGAGGATATAATAGCCCGTTCCATATGCGTCTGCTGAATATATAGTATCACACACAACTCTAATGTCGCCGATGCAATTAATGTTTTTATAGGAACCAGTAGATTTTATTCTTCCATTATCATACCATTCAACAAAAATTCCAACACGTCTATTCATTATTGAATTGTAGCAACATCTTATTTTTCCGTTTGGGAAATATCTGAAGTGTAGCCCATATTCTCCATCTAAATTCTTTGAATAAAGCTCTTTTAACGCGCCGTCTAAATAATAGCATCTATAATAGCGATAAGACTCAAGCAGGAAATTATTACTATATAAATTATAGTTTTCAACCAAACAAAAAGAACTATCGGTTTTAACTGTATCGGTGGTGAAACTTCCCTGTGCAGAAATTTGACTAAACACGAATATGCCGAAACAACTTAAAAAGCAGTATCTATTCTTGAGTTTTTTCATATGTTACTGATATTTGCGCCCTTCTATTAGGTGCTCTTGTAGCTTCTGTATTATTGTCTCCCCATTGATCTGTTTCACCAGCTCCTACCGGTGATAATATGCGGTTTGAATCAATACCTTCCGAAATAAGGTAACGCGTAATTGCGTTGGCCCTATTCTGCGACAAGTCTTGGTTATATTCTGCATCGCCCTCCGAACTTGCATAAGCGTGCACTACGATCTTCCTTTCAGGGTCAGTGTTTAATGAAGTTATAATCAGTTCTAAGTTTTCTTCAGATAGAAAATTAGATTTATCATATTCATAAAACACGTTGTATATGTCCTGATCAATCTTTTTAGAAACGCCGTTATTTATTTCAATATCAAGCTTCCTTAGTGACCCTAGTGCTACTTTTTCTGAATTTAAAAGGGATGTTCTATACTCACCTTTAAATGTACCATCTGAATTCTTAACCAATGACGATATTGATTGGATGTTTTTACTATTAGGATTAAATTGTGTTCTTAGTGATTCATCCAATTCAATCATTTGCATATCATCATTACCTCGCTTTCCTATCTCTCTTTGCCCTATATTATCTACTCTAAAAATTGTAGTTCCTGTATATTTTCCTTGATCAAACCATCTAATCATTATTAGTTCCTCAAGACCATCTAAATCCATCGCAATTGTTGGTCGATTTCCTGCATATTGATATGGTGTATACCAAGGATAAGATTTAAGCAAGGGGTCAACAGATAAAAACTTTCCAAGTCGGGGATCATAAATCCTCATCCAGTAATCCTGCTGATTTCCTGTTCCTTTTACCTCATTATCATTCTCCTGCCCGTTAAACCCATATCTATATTTCGAACCTCCAATCGGATAGCTCATCCCCGGCTGCAGCATCCCAAAAGGGTAATACGATTGTTGTGTTTTTACTACGGCACGCTCGAAATCAACAACACCATCGGGTGGGGTAGATGCATCAACCGCTTGTTTTAAATCGCTTACTGTGGTAAGCACATTGCCCAAATGATTTGTGGGTTTATACCGCTTTAAACCAGGTTGGTAAACATGCGGTACCTGATCTAAAGGTCTTGGATATACTTTTCGGCTGGGTTCATAATTTCCTAAGCGCGAGGAGCCATATAAGGTCTGCTCTTTCAACCAGATCATCGCAGTATTATTTGCTCCTCTTAAATCGTCGTACGTATCCATTACATTCCCTTGGGCATCTTGCACATACCAGGTTGCACGGCTGGTTTGCACACTGTTATTCTGATTATGTACCCGGTTCCACTTTCCGATCCTGTTACCTCCTGCATCATAAAAGAATTTAATAGCTTAAATCATCCGTATTAAAAATACTGTCTACTTTTCCGTAAGCATTCCAGTAAATCTGCAATCCTTCCGCTTTATCTTCAATCAAATTACCGGAACCATCGTACACGTAATTTACGCTATCTGTCTGCGCATCTATATCCGAAGGATAATTAGCATTATATGAAATGTCATCATCCACCCGCTTCAGCTGGTTGGTGTTGCCAATGTATTTATACGCTAAGGCATCCATCGTTACATTACCGCCATTACTTACAGTACCATTGCGAAGGTATGAAAGAATGTTTCCGTTTGCATCGTAGGTAATGCGTTCTTTATAATCTTCGAGTGGACTGGGGGCGCTCCAAGTTTTGCAAGAGAATATTGATACGGCGATAATCGATAATCATAAGCACTTCTGGGACGTGCAGTTGGTCGGGGGGATACTTTCCAATACTGCCGATGGTATAAATCATGGTATTTTCTCCGGTATCATTCGTAATACATGGAAAGGATTAATTCATGTATCAGCTCTTATACACCTTTGATACCGGGGTGTATAGCCCCTTTTATGTCAAAGACGTATTAAATCTGGTATTACTTTTTTGACTAGGCAATTTAGGCAATATGCTAAAAACCTCATCCCTATGCTTTTATTTGCATTGATGTGGGATGCGGCAGAACTGTCTTTTCCTGAATACGGGGAAATCCTGCCGTTTCTGTTTTCTTAACAAGATGATGCCATTTTTGAAAATCAAAACGCTACTACATTAAACGAAAAGCGAAAAAGGGGACAATGACGCTACCTATCTCAGCGCGTTCAGAAACTGATTTGTAATTTGAATTTGCTTTAGTTCTGCTTCTGTAACTCGCGAGTCAGATTTCCTAGCCTCTCGATAAAAGTTGCCCATCATTTCAAACAAAAGCGCCCAATCTTTTGCCTTCCGACATTTATTATATCGTTCATTTTTCAGATATCTGGAAAGCTCCCAGAAAGCAGATGAATTTTTATTTTCTATTGCCATCAAAAATGTATAGAAAAAACCATCGTCCGGATCATTTGAGAAGGAATAGAAGTACTTAATTGTCTGATAGGCGATGCTATCGTTTTCGCTTATAGCACTTTGGAATTTGATATCTTCCTCCTCTTTTCTATAACAGGTTATGAAGGTCAATTCGCCATACTCCTTTAGCATCGCTAATTGCCGTTCTGTTGCAACTGTAGCAACTATTCCCTCTGTCCTGGTATAATAAAAAAAGAGGAAGATTAAAACGATTAAATTAGTTATGATTTGAAGCTTAAATATTATTATGAATTTTGTAGCTAGAGTTTTCATTATGCGTTTATTTGATTAAACGGTTTGGTGATGCATTTTTTCCGTCTTCAAAAATATTCCATTTTGGAATATTATCCACTCCTTTACCGTCGGTATCTAAACCCACAACACCGCCATGATTTTTACGGACAATACTCTTTTCATTTTGCTGTGCAGTTTTACTAGTGGAGTTCATTACATAGCCATAAGGAGCTATAACGAATTTATCTTTGCCTGCTATCGCCGATAATATTTGTGCAAAGGATGCCTTTGGTGCATCTGACGTACCAAAATGAGTGTCAGGGTCTTTCGCCGTATTACAAGACGCAACAACAATTATTGGCTGAATACCCTGTTCATTTGCGTTTTTATATTCGGGGTTTGCTTTTAATAATTCCATAAGATCCTTTGGTTCAAGATCCTTTGGAAAATCACCTCGATTATCTTCCGTATGTGTAGGATCCCCATGACCAGCAATTATAAAAATTCCGTCAGAATAATTTTTTTTGTTCAAAACCATATTTTCAGCCGCATCATAAAACGGTGCATTGGCCTTATTAAATAAGTTTACAACAACGGTATCACCCAAAATATCGACATTATTTAAAGGATTGTTTGATAAAGTACTATAATCACTAAACATGGCAACAGGTTTCGGATCTAAATTCCACCTTCTGCCTAGCCGTGTATCGTATTCCCAAAACAAGGCAGTATTGTGATTTCCCTTTCCTGATATTTCATCTGAGCGTTCCTTCCCATTAAACCCATACCTATAATCCCCACCTAAACTATACGTCCTTGCTGGCATCATCATCCCAAATGGATAATAATCCTGTTGTGTTTTCACGATAGCTGTAAAATAATCGGTTTCTGGGTCAGAATCGTTATTTATAGGTGTTTTCTGATCAGAAATCGTTGAAAGAACATTTCCTAAATGATTTGTGAGCTCATATTGCTTGTATACTGAAGGATATGCGAAGTAAGTACTGTTTGCACTCGAAGTTGATTGGGATGTAACCGGATAGTGCCAAGGAGGCTTGAAAGTCCCTAAGCTGGAACTACCATAAATGTTGAATTCATCTATGTATAAACCTTGATCATTGTATCGATTGTAGGTTGCCATGTTATTTCCAGAAGCATCTCTGATATACCATGTAGAATTAGTATTGGTGCCATCAAAATTGCTCTTACCGATACGATTGCCCATTGCATCATAAAAGTAGGATAAAATTGTACCGTCTGACTTTTCAATGCGAGAAATTTTACCTGCTAAATTCCAAGAGATTTCATTAATGCCTTCGGCAACGTCAGAAATTAAATTGCTAAAGCTCTCGGAGTTTCTGACTCTGAACTCTCTGTTACTACTGATGAAATTGAAGAGGTAAACTTTAATGATAAAACCGTAATGGAAAAAGTTTCATTGATTGAGAGCCTCAATAATGATTAAAAAACACCATCTAAAGTATGCTCGATTTCTTTGTTGGGAAGCGTAAATTAAAAGATGCTCTTTCTGATGTTTTGTAGGATGTAAAATAAAAAAGCTCCGATTACGATCATTACTAATTGGTTCTTTAGAATAATTTCGGGCATAATTGCTCTCATTTCATTTCTTAGTGCAATCGTTGGACTCGTCACAAATTCGCAGCCTTTTATCGATTTACTAAAACAATGGTTGCAGTTGATAAAAAACAATAATTCGTGACCAATAATCGTCAGCTCTTTATGTGCTACTTATGAGGAATGTACAATGCAAAAGCGAACACTACCGGCTAATCCAATTCATAAAAACAGTAAACTATTTTTTGTACATATGATTGATAAAAATTTCAGTAAACTTTTTCTTTCCGGTAATTGAATCATAATAGGTTGTTCTATCATAGTACACCAAACGAACTGAGTAATTACCATCCTCCACTATTTCCCCTTCCTCGATTATTATCCCACCTTTGCTAGTCTGATATTTTGTCTTAATGATGCCATTTTTTTGTCGAAGCGTTTTTTCATTGTATATACTTCCATCATTTTGAATCAATTTATTAGTCGATTTAACACCGCACCCTATTGTTGAAAAAAAGCCTAGCAGCAAAATAATAATCTTGATGTTTTTCATTCCTTTTTTATGATTTTTGCTCCTGAAACAGAATTAATTAAATCATCCTTTTTGTTTGTATCTATTCTTGGAGTTCCAGCTTCGCAATCGAAGCAATCAGCGTCATACACAACTCCAGCATGATTATTCCGCAATTTATCTCCTTGATCGTTTTCTTTAATCGTTTTTTCATCTTCTAGTTGCTCATAACTTGGTTCTGTTGCATTTTCATTCCGATCTATGTTTGCAGTTCCGTCAATAAGATCATGAATAGCATGTCCAATTTCATGCTTAAACGACCTTTTAGGACTGAACCATCTTTTTTTGTCTTTTAAATCAAGAATTTCGTTTGATCTTTTTGGCTTCATGGGATTGGAAAGTTCCACTGAAATAAAACTCAAGTTAGGGTTAAGATTTTAAATCCCTTCATTACTTCCCGAGCCATTATAGGCAGTTATGCCATCAGTTTCTTGTACCGTTAGCTTCACATTTTCATCGGTCGCTAAGCTTAAGGCACCTTTGCTTCCAGAATTAATAAAATCATTTACCGCATTCCAAGAACTTGTTATAAATTCGTCAGAGCCATTTAGCGCAGCTTTCCCCGCATCAAATTTAACGGGCTGATCAACACCGAATACTTTACCTACTATCCAAATATCCCTCCCGTCTTTATCGATAATAATTAAGGGAGAATTTGCTGCAAATTGATAGGGTGCGAACATTGGATATTTGAATTACAACGGATCAATACTTAACCATCTTCCCAACCTCGGATTATATATCCTCGCCCCAAAATCATAACTATTCCCCTTACCCTTCACTTCATTATCCTTCTCCATTCCATTAAACCCATACCTATACCCCCCAACATCTTCACTCCCCTTCACAAAACTGCCCGGGCAGAGATAATAAGTTTCAGGAGCTTCATGCAACCAATTGATGCTAAGTTCGGTATCTATAATAAGCTCAAAACCACACATATTGGAAATATCACTATAACTCAAACCGCTAAACTGGTTAGAACCTAAATCACTCTCACTAGGCAATTGGCTAAACTCTTCATAATAAACTGTCGTAGTGAATGTGCTTTGCATATTTAAATAATTTAATTTATCTTCTTAATTATTCTTGATAATATAATTCATTTCTCTTATGCTTTTTTTTGCTAGTCTATTAATCTTCTTCATTCCACTTCTATTAATTCTGCCATATATTATAAAGTTTTTAATATTTAAATAAGTATAGGGTATAAGTTCATTAGTATCAGAATATCTTATAAAAAATCCAATTAAACCAATTGGTTTAATTCCTGGAGCTCCAAAAGATTTCGGATGAATTTGATTCAGATTATGATGGCATGCTAATTCATTTAATAATTTGAAAGTATTGCTTAAATAATCAATATTTTTTAATTTAAAAGTATCATTTATCGTAATTTCATAAATTATTATGCCGATATCAGTCTTAATCATTTCAATTCTATATTGTGTTCCCCTGTTTAATAATCTATTGTATTTATACACAAATAATTTTATTTCTCTAGTCGAATCTGCATAAGCAGTAATGTCGGATTGAGAATAGACAAAACTTAACGAATTGAAAATAAAAAACGAAATTATAAATATTTTTATCATTTTATTTTTCTTAAACCGTGCCTTTCAAAAAGATATCCCCCTTCTACAACTTTACCTTTTAATTTACCATTTTTATCTGATATGTAACCCGAATAAAATACATCCCATTCTTTTAATGTGAGTAGGGGTGCCTGCGATTTTCGAATTTGGAATGCTTCTACAAGTACATTTTTTTGCATTTCAGGTGAAATTTCTATTTCTCCATTAGTAAGATTCTTATAACCTTCTTCATCGTCCCCGTCTCT
>Ga0209284_10005970_pt1 | contig 12139 bp, 10 predicted proteins | sample FRY03_FD_187211 | JGI IMG/M metagenome (GOLD analysis project Ga0209284, IMG submission 187211) | Freshwater microbial communities from Lake Fryxell liftoff mats and glacier meltwater in Antarctica - FRY-03 (SPAdes) (version 2) | ecosystem: Environmental > Aquatic > Freshwater > Ice > Glacier... | reverse complement strand
AAAAAGGAGAAGTTTGCACTTCACCTCAAAGAATCAGAATTTAGATTTAACTGTAGATTACAAAAAGAAAATATGTATAATAAGTTACTAAAAATGTGTAGGAAATTTACTCAACTAGTCTAGACCCATAAACTTTTAGCGCTCAGCGATAGACGATATAACAGAGATCTATATGATACGCACTTCTTTAGGGTACAATGATATGATTATGACGAACATATTATCAAAGACAGATCAGGCAAATCTAGCAAACAGCTTATTACAAATATTATAGATCAATTACCACATCGTTACGCTGACAATACAATACTTGCAGACGGTATGGGAGATGTGCTCACCGATGAGCAAAAACCTCGAGTCAAAACCCAACTCATACCCGAGACACTCAGATTACTCACTATTTATCTCCAAAACCTCTAAACTCATGCAAGCACAAATATCTCGTATTACCGATATACTCCGCCGTGACGATGGTATCTCTGGAGCCATGCACTACACTGAGCAGATCAGTTGGATATTGTTCCTCAAGTTTTTGGATGAGTATGAGCAGGCACAGAAGTTAGAAGCGACACTGGCGGGTACTTCATATACACCACTATTGGATCACGCACATCAGCGACATACTCGAGCGACACCACTATGATCTGATGGAAAAATTGATATGCTGACTTCCATGGTGGGTGATGATCTCAAAGAGTTTGTCAACCTTGACTTATTTCCGTATCTCAAGGCGTTTCGTGACCCAACAGCAAATTATCACAGTATGAAGTATAAGATCGGTGAAATCTTTTATTTTATGGATAACAAGATCGAAAGCGGCAATACTCTCAGGGAGACGATCAACATCATTGACTCGCTCAGCTTTCAGAGTCAGTCAGATCTGTTTGAGTTATCCAAGATCTATGAAGATCTGCTGCAAGGTATGGGTAATGATGGAGGTAATAGTGGAGAGTTCTATACGCCCAGACCAGTGATCAAAGCGATGGTAGACTGTCTTGACCCCAAGATTGGGGAAAGTATCTATGATGGGGCAACTGGTTCGTGTGGATTTTTGATCGAAGCACATAATCACCTCAAGCCACTTGCCAAGACCAGTGACGATCTCCACCGACTCAATCATGATGCACTACGAGGTAACGAAAAGACCCCGATTGCATACATCTTGTGAGTCATGAATATGATCTTACATGGTATCGAAAACCCAAACATCAACAAGAAAAATACTCTCACCGACAATATCCGCGACTTTGAAGAGAAGGATAGATACAATATCATCATCGCCAATCCGCCTTTTGGAGGCAAAGAAAAAGATCAGATCCAATCTAACTTCCTCATCAAGACCAATGCAACAGAAATGTTGTTTATGCAACATTTTATGAAAAAACTCAAAACTGGATGAAGAGCAGCGATCATCGTACCCGAATGAGTGTTGTTCAGTACTTCCAACTCCTTTCAACAAGTCAAAAAGATGTTGCTTGAGGATTTTAACCTGCACAGTATTATCAGCTTACCAGCAGGGATATTTTTGCCCTATAGTGGAGTCAAAACCAATATCATTTTCTTTGACAAGACGACAAGCACCAAGCAGATCCGATATTATGAAGTCGATCCAGGACGTAAACTCACCAAAAACAAACCGATCACTGCAGATGATATGGTAGATATGGTCGCATGTTTTGCCGATAAATCTTTAGGTAAACAATCTTGGACCGTGAATATTGATGATATCACAGATTTTGATATCTCAGCCAAAAACCCTGCCAATATCAAAGAAATCATCCATAGAAGTCCAGCACAGATTTTGCAAGATATCGAATCTAATGATGTGCATATTGCACAGATCAGGACTACACTACAACAGATTATTACTCAATAAACTTCATCAGGATTTAAATTTTTGTCCTTGTTCTTACTACTTGTCCTTGCCCTCAACGTATGTCCCTCTCCACCTACATCGATTATATCCATACTCTACTGCCCGCTGATGAGTGGGAAGCTTATGAATCATCATAAACCACTTGAGTCATCAGAGCTCTGACTTGGTCATGACATCGTCCATGGATGTAATCCAATTTTAAGCTCACGTTACATCTTGAGTCATGTTTATATATATGCCTCACGAGTGAGTCGTATTATCATAATACGTCACAATTAGATATACAAATGAGTCATATCACTTGCAAACTGCTACGATAGTCATACAATTATGATCTATTTACCATACGATATATAATGTTTGATCCCACTATACCCAACAATGATTTGGTATTATTGCCTAGTGATTTTGATTATGATCAGACTCAAATCCTCAAAGCCACAATCAAAGCCAATAATGCTCTTGCAAAACTGAATGGTCTCGCAGTGTTATTGCCAAATGCTGACTTGCTGATATCTCCATTATTGATCAAAGAATCAGTAGAAAGTAATGCAATCGAAAATATCAATACTACCACAATCAAAGTATTGCAAGCGGAAGCAATTAACTCAAGCTCGCTCAAATGACCAGAAAAAGAAGTACTGTGATATCGTAAAGCACTACTGCAAGGCATCCAGCAAATTGCTCATGATGGATGAATCTCTACCAAACTACTGACACAACTGCAATGAATTCTTGTACCCCATCATACTAATATTCGCAAGCAATCATGAGTAGTCATCAAAAAGGGCGACAAAGTGGTTTATACACCACCAGAATGAGAGACTGTGATACTCAACCTCTTATCCAATCTAGAGAAATTTATCAACAACCATGAAGATGACATTGATCCACTGATCAAGATAGCAGTAATTCATTATCAGTTTGAGTCGATTCACCCATACAGTGATGGAAATGGGCGTACGGGTAGGATATTGATGATTCTGTATCTACTTGTAACTAATAAGCTTGAATATCCAGTATTATTCCTCAGCGAATACATCAATCGTACAAGACCTACTTATTACAATCTCCTCAATCACACTAACCAAACAAATAACTATACGGAGTTTATCATGTATATATTGAGTGCAATCGCTCAGCAGTCTAGTATTGCTGAGTCTAAGATTATGCAAATTAATCAGCTGATGCAACAAATTCAAACCATATTATCCACCAATACTAATCTCGACTATCATAAAATCACTATGATATTATTTACCTATCCATATATCAGCATATCTGATCTCGGCGAGAAATTATGAGTAGCGAGACAGACGATGACAAGATACGTATCACAAATCGAATCTACTGATATGATCAAAACGATCAAGATAGGAAGAAACTCACTCCTATATATACCTGCTTTTATTGAATTATTGTCTTAAAAATACAATCTGATATGTTTTGTTTAAGGAAACACTGCAAAACCTCACGACTTACTCTATAATCATTGTAATCTGGTAAGTCGTGTGAGGTTTGCTGTCATGTGTTTCCTTGGGAAACGCTGTCTTGAAACACAAAGTTGTACCACAAGGGCATAATAACTTTGATGTAGAATAGTAAACATTGTGATTAAGATCAACTTTGATGGTTATTCAGCGTTTCCTTAATAACTTATCTGACCTTTTCCGAACTTTATCTGATTTTTCTGGTTAATGTCCTTAAAAAACTACATCGACTATATCCATACTCTACTGCCCGCTGATGAGTGGGAAGCTTATGAATCATCATATACTACCTGAGTGACTAGAGCTCTGACTTGGTCATGACATCGTCCGCGGATGGAAGTCCGCTCACTGCTCGAGTGTCAGTGACGATCATTTACCAAACCTGTATTTGGTGTATCTAAAACTCACATGTATGTAGATCGTGTTGATAAGCAGATTGCGCTTGGTCATCATCGAGCATATCAGTGAGGTCGGTATTATATCCAAGAGTCTGCAGCCAGTCTACCTCCCAGTATTATTGATTACAGAGCAGATGATGTGATCTTGGATATGTGTGCAGCTCCGTGAGGCAAGACAGCACAGCTGGCTACAAGCCTCCTTGCACTAGGATGATCAGGGTTTGTGGTCGCCAATGAGATCGACAATACCAGACGTTCTACTCTCAAGGAGACGGTCACGAGGATGGGGCTCTACAATGTGACAGTCAGCTATAGATTTTGTACACGACGAGCAGACAACTATCCTACGACCTTCGATCACATCATCGTCGATGCAGTGTGTAGCGGCGAAGGGACATGCTTTCGCACCACGGAGTTTATGGATCAGCGATGACTATGACTCACCATCAAAAACTCTGAACTTCAACAACAAATGATGTCCGATGCGATCACTTGTGTCAAGCCTTGAGGATCGATTGTGTTTTCTACTTGTACGCTCAATACTAATGAAAATGAATGAGTAGTGGCATGGGTATTAGAAAATTTTTCTGACTTAGTCGAGCTGGTGCCAGTCGAGATTGAGTGATCGAGTCCTGGGTTATCTGGTCATGGTCTGAGCGATGAAGACTGTCTCAAGGTTGCGAGATTACGACCACATATCCAGCATAGTGGAGGATTTTGGGTTTCCAAATTTATCAAAAAATGATGAATAAGTAGGGACGCAAACACGGTGCGTCCTTGAACGAATAATTCCTTTCCTAAACTATCCAAAAAGAAAAAATCCTCATCCTCCACGATCGAATATAAAGCACAAACCAAAAATACTACTATCTCAAGTCTACTATCAGACTTTGGTATCACGATCCCAGAGCATAGTAGAATCTATGAAGACAAATGAGTCATATATCTTACCACCACTCGTACACTTATATGATATGAGTCTGGACTACCAATCTTCAAGATCTGACGCACTCAGATGACTCCCCTACCAGCGCTTGTGCCAGCGCTTTGACATCGATGTAATTTACCAAGAGTGGATCTTGATGATGAGCAGATCCAACAATGGATGAGCTCTACTGAGCTCCCTCTATCTCAATATCCTGCATCTCCCCTGTCAAGGGGAGGTGGTCGTAGACCGGAGGGGTTTGAAGAAAATTCTAAAGATGGAGAAATTAAAGGTCGAGTCATCGTGACCTGTCACTGATCTGATGTATGATTGGGTAAGATCGGATGATGAGTACTCAAAAATAAGATGAAATAATTATTAGCACCCAAATGATATAGGTGCTCGATTGTCTTGTATTTGCCGAACTTTTGTATATTGTTACGTAGTATGCCACTTCTATTTTGGCTCAACATAGGTAGTAAAACGAGCAACTATTTCTTTAATATCTGTAATATCAATGATGAAAAAACTCTGAAAATATATCGCAATATTTATCGTGATCACACTTGCAATCGGTCGATGGTCGAATCAAAACACACTGGAGACATGACCCAAAGGCGAACAAATCGATGTCAAAGTCAAAACTGAAACCAAGTCAGATCTCTCTGATGTACTCAAACGCTACAATGATGGAGACTTCCAAAGGATCAAAATCAATAATGGTACTACGATCGTAGGATATCAACTTCTCAGTTCTGAGCCATGAGTGGCGCCATTTGGAAGTACGGATGAGATCGTGCAAAACGAGTATAATACCTATGTATCTGACTTACCTCGTGATACATCACTCACTGATTTGGGGATTGATCTGGATGGTCAGACTCAGGTCGTCGTGCAAAACGAAACCATGAACCCTATCCTATGATTTTTACTTGAGCAAGTCTTACCGATCATATTGTTTGTTGGAATATTGATGTTGCTGATGAGATCCATGACATGAGGCAAATGAGGTGGTATGATGTGATGATTTCCGTTTAAGATGACGATTGGCAGAGAAAAGAAAGAATGAGATAAAGTCACAACCTTTGCCGATGTAGCAGGTATGGAAGAGGTCAAAGAAGAGCTCATGGAGATTGTGGATTATCTCAAAAACAGTGATAAATATACCAAGGTTGGAGCAAGAATCCCCAAATGAGTATTATTATATGGACAGCCAGGTACTGGTAAAACATTGTTGGCAAGAGCAGTTGCAGGAGAAGCTGGTGTACCATTTTTATCTGCCAGTGGTAGTGAGTTTATGGAGATGCTTGTGGGTATGGGAGCAGCCAAGGTCAGAGAGCTCTTTGGTAAAGCCAAAGCACAGTCTCCTGCGATCATCTTTATCGATGAGATCGATGCAATCGGTAAGAAACGTGGACAAGGAGGATCTGGAGGACATCAAGAACAAGAGCAAACTCTCAATCAGATCTTGACAGAGATGGATGGGTTTGAGACTGATACCAAGATCATTGTGATCGCAGCCACCAACCGTCCTGATACTCTGGACCCAGCTCTGATGAGATCCGGTAGATTTGATCGTAAGATCATGGTCAGTGCTCCGACACTGGAAGAAAGAGTCATGATTATCAACTATTATCTTAAGGATAAAAAACTCCAAGACTGACTTGATGTACATAGTCTCGCCAAGAGAATGTCTGGGTTTGCCGGTGCGGATATCGAAAACATCATCAATGAAGCAGCACTCAAACTCGCTAAAGATGACAGAACTGAAATCACGGTCAAAGATATTGATTATGGTCTGGAAAAAGTAGTGATGTGACCAGAGAAGAAAGCTCGTACTCTCAATACTAGTGAGCGTGAAGTCGTTACTTATCATGAGTTAGGTCACGCAATCTGTGCGTATCGTCTACCTGAATGAGACCCTGTCGAAAAAATCAGTATTGTATCTCGTGGTCAAGCACTCGGAGTCACATGGATCATGCCTGCTGAAGATCGCTATCTCAAGTCCAAAGCAAAGTTTATGGATGAAATTACCTGACTACTTGGAGGTCGTGCTGCAGAGATGGTGTTTTTTGGAGAAGATAAGATCACTACCGGTGCCAGTAACGACTTTGAAAGAGTGACTCAGATGGCTCGTGATATGGTGACCAAATATGGTATGGATGATGAGCTCGGAACTCTACAATACCTTGACAGTGATTATAGCATGACCAAAGGATATAGTGAGTCGACTGCAGTAGTCATCGATCGCAAAGTCAGAGAGATTGTAAGAAGTTGTTTTGAGCAAGCAAAAACATTGCTTAAGTCAGAAGAAGTACTCATGCACAAGCTGGCAAAGATTTTAGATGCCAAAGAATATCTCACCAGAGAAGAGTTTGAAGAGCTGATGTCTAGTGATGATGTCGATGCTGCAATCGAGCGTATGTTGACTGAATATAATGAGCAAGTAGCTAAAGCAGAAGCGATGATTGCTGCCAAGCTCAAGGAACAAAAAGCTGAAGCCAAGAAAGCAAAAAAAATTCCAGCTACCGCCGAAGTCAAAAAGATGAAAGTGAAGAAGAGAATAAAAAAGGTTGTGTGTGGCTTATGAAAGGTTTGCTTCGTGTAGGATTTGAGCTGACCATGGAACGCTCACAGAAATATACTCGTGATTTGTATCGTTGTTACGAAACATTTGCAGAATATTATCCTGAAAAAGAGCCAGAAATGAGAGAAGTGCTTGACCTCGCACTTAACCCAACAGCAGATAAAGAAAAAATGAAACAGATTATGGAAAATTTTGGCGCATGGTTACTCGCCGAGATACCAAAACATTTTGAAGTGAAAAAATAATAAATAATTTTATGATAAAAGTCTCATCAATTTTAATCGGCGTAGCCGATCTCAATAAATCAAAGTTATTCTATGAGGAAATTCTTGGAATGACTTTTGACGAATTTCGTCCGCCATTTGCTTCGGCAAAACTTGATAACATTGAGTTCAATATAGAGGAAAACGCTGACTATCGTGCAAAAGACTGGACGGAAAAATATATCGGCGGACGAAAACAAGTGTCATTCCAAGTAGACGATTTAGAACAATTTTTACAAAAAGTTTCAAATCTTGGAGCAAGAATTGTTCAAGAAATTGAAATTAAGCCGTGGAATTGGAAAGAGGCTATTATTGCAGATAGAGACGGAAATGAATTTATTATTGAGCAAGAAGTATGATTGATTATTCAAAATACAAAATTATAATTGAAAACCCAAAAGGTTCATATAAATCATTTGAAACAGAAAATGACTCTGTGTGGAATGCGTACCCACTTAAAGGTGTAACATATCCTGTGGATTATGGATGTATTGATGGTTACAGGGGTGAAGACGAAGCCGAGCTTGATATTTTTGTTGGCAATGGCAATCAAAATGGATATATCAAAGTATGGAGATTAGATGTACCCGAAGAAACAAAATTTTTTATCAAACTAACGGATAAAGAATTACAAAATGTTTTAGACGTGTTTAAACCTGTACTTTTAAAACACGAGCTTCTTGATGATGAAAATTTCGTTTCTGAAATTGAAAAATTCAAAAAATAAGTAGTAAGAATTTTTGATATTAGACCGCTCGAATTTCGCCAAAACAAAAATGAGAGTAAGTAGGGGTTTTGGAAAAACGATATCCTAGAGAATTATGATTCTGTAAAACTGAGTTTTTTTGTATTAGTCCACATCAGGATTCTGTTCGTAATAAGTTAGGGATTGTAACGTATTATGGAAATGTAATTAGACATAAATATTTTACTTGTTTTTTTTGTACTCAAAAAAAACATAGCTCCGCTTTTCGATTCCCCCCATCTCCACACAAAAAAAGAGACCATCCCAAGATGGTCTCTTTTCTCAACGTGTGGAGATGAGGGGTAAAACATTAAACCGCTTAAAAACATACCTTTCAGAATTCTGGGATTACTATCAAAGCTCTCCAAAGCTTCAAAAAGCCCTTGAAATAGCTTAATTTAGAAATATATTAGGGTCACAAGTAGGGTATATAAATATATTGAGTAAAAAAAACCCTTTCACAATGAAGCAAAAGGGTTTGAGGAATTCTTGCGTCTGACGTAATTAATTGATCACAATCAGATTACTTTGTCGCTGAGGAAACTGTCCACCAACTTCTTTTCCTTTAAGAAGGAAAGGTCTGAAGGTGCCAGTAGCTAACAGGCAAGCGTCAATGGTGCTAATGTATTTTGATGTTCCGTACATTGTATTTCGGCTTAATTCTTGAATATAGGAAGAAGCTTGTGATAATGTAAGGGTCGTCTCGAAGTCGACAATCATTACGTCAGTACCGTTTTCCACTTTTCCATTAGCATGAGTTCTCGTCCAATCTTTTTTAACAAGAAATCTCCAAAACGTAGCAGTTTTTGTTCGTGCGTTCACGATGTTCCAAAGGACATTGTTGTTTTCAACCAGTTTATAAACTTGAAATGAGTTAACTGCTGGTTGATTAGTAAACAATACAGTTCCATGTGTAAACGCAAGGTATGCATTTGGCTTGAACAGCCGATCTTGTGGATTACCAATCTGATTACCGGAAGCATCGTATGCTTCACCAGCAATAGTCATGGTCTGCATGTTAGAAGTGTAAGCTCCTGTTAATGCCATAGCTGTTTGATAAGCTCCAGATGTTGGGTTGTCAAGTGCAAGATCAATTCTTGCACCTGCACTTGTTTCGATGGTGTATGCTTTTCCAAGCACGTTACCACTTGATGAAACGTCCCAGGCGGTAATCTTTCCTTTACTGTTCGGCTCTGAAAGATTTGTTTGTGCAAATGTTGAAAATGAAACAATTGCTACAAGGAAAAGAAATATTGACTTTTTCATAATTGAGGTGTTTTAGTTGGTTATCACAGTAACCAGTAGGGTAATGTGATAACCAACTAAAGTCTCGAAAAAGTTTTATTTTTTAATGAACAGGATATTAATAAGTATTGTATCATATATTATAATAAAAGTCAATAGCAGTGGAGATGGGGGGAATCGAACCCCCGTGTAGGTAGGTGTGCACATACAATCTACGGTATGTATTCTGTTTCTTTAATTTAAATATGTACATGTCTGAAACAGACAAAACATGCACATATCGAGCTTCTTAATCTTGATTTTGTATCAAAGCAATTACAAAATCACAGTCTCAGAATATTATGCCAAACACTGAACTATGAGACTCTTGTTCATGTTGACACCAGCCATCGCGATTATGCGTACGCTGGAGCAAATCCCGCAAAATACGGAGATTTGATACCAAGTGAGTTTACACTTGAAGTGTTCGTCCAGTTATACAAGTTAGACGAGCTCGATACGCAGCATATGCAACGAATCCTCCTATCAATACCGATCATCCCCAATATGTAATTGTTAACGTCCTTTCAGCTTTCTTCCTAAATCTCGTTCGGTGTCTCGTTTTTTGATTGATTCACGTTTGTCATATTTTTTCTTTCCACGTGCCAATGCTATAGATACCTTTACCAGATCACCTTTACTATACATTGAAATTGGTATTAATGTCAAACCCTGAGATTGTTTCAGTTTTTGTAATCTTTGTATTTCTTTTGCACGTAATAATAATTTGCGTGGTCGAAGAGAGTTATATCCTATGGGCGCATTATTTATTTGCCATGCAGGTATATCTGCTCCAATCAAAAAAACCTCGTTTCCCAAAAACGAAACATGTGCGCCAGTTAATCTACCATGCCCCTTTTTTATTGCTTTTACTTCGGTACCTAATAATTGGATACCCAGTTCAAAGGTTTCCATTATTTCATAATGAAAGGTGGCTTGTTTGTGATTTATAAACGTAGTCATCTTTACCATTATACAGGGAATTTACAATTTGTCTTTGTCATCAGTTCAGAGTATAATGAATTCCATATGAAATTTTTTAATAATATAAACAAAAGTATGAAGAAAAAAAAGGGTCCCTCTAAACCAGGTTTTCATTTTTTTCAGCATTTTCTTTCAATTTTAGTATTTTTTGTGCTGTTATCTTTTTTGTATGCAACATTTAGTGATGAACAGAAAAAACCTGAAGAGGTTTCTGTTTCTTGGGTTGCACAGCAAGTTCGATCTGGTGAAGTAGAAAAGATTATTGTTCAGGGTGATAAATTGTCTGTTACATTGATAGACGAAACAGAAGCTGTTGCAAAAAAAGAACGTGAATCATCATTGTCGGAAACATTAGTAAATTACGGTGTATCTCAAGATGATTTATCAGGGGTAATCATTGAAGTAAAAAATGAAAGCGGTGTGGGATATTGGTTAATGAATCTTGCACCTATTTTGTTTCCGGTTATATTTATTCTTCTTATCTTTTGGTTTTTATCTCGACAGGTAAAAGGCGCTGGTGGTATGCAGGCATTTACATTTGGACAATCAAAGGCACGAATTATTGACCCGTCAAAACAAAAAATTAATTTCAAAGATGTTGCAGGTAATCGCGAAGCAAAACAAGAATTAGAAGAAATTGTTGATTTTTTACGGAACCCAAAAAAGTTTCTTGATATTGGTGCAGAGATTCCAAAGGGTGTATTGTTGATGGGAGAACCCGGAACAGGAAAAACTTTGCTGGCTCGTGCCGTTGCAGGAGAAGCAAAGGTTCCATTCTTTCACTTGTCTGGTTCTGAATTCGTGGAAATGTTTGTTGGGGTTGATATCTTCGGCAATATTTGCCTCATCAACAGGAGTTTTTTGGTTTTGATTGATGAGGTTTTTAAATTGATTAATATCAGAGCTAGTTATAGTAGGAGATAGTCCAATTGAATTAACTAATTCTCCACTCGGCAATCTTTCATAAGCTATAGAACAGAGCCCATGAATCCTCGCTAACTCTAAAAGATATCTTAGTCTTTTATATTTGATTCCCTGTGCTGACATTGATGTACGTAAAGCTTCGATAGAAGTATAATGGATTACTATCTTAGTTCCTCTTCATACCAATAGGGCACTTGTAGCAAGATTATGACGATGTCGATCGTTTCGTTGCGATATATCCGCTTGTTGGAAATTAAGGTCACAAACTTGGGCTATATGATCTAACAGAATAGTGAGTGTAGAATCTTGAGCTAAAGGTGAAATCTCAAGATTAATATTAGGCGTATAATGAATATCATCGATTCATGCTCATTTAGTAGCAGTAATTTGATTGGATAAATAGGAATCAATAATTGCTTGTACTTGATTTGGGTCTTTCTGTAACAGCTCATATACCGATTGAGCTCCTACTACTTGGGCTACATAGATAAAACTATTATCTCTGAGTTTCATAAATTGATCTACAATTTCTCGCGGTAAAATTTGATGGGTCTAGACTAGTTGAGTAAATTTCCTACACATTTTTAGTAACTTATTATACATATTTTCTTTTTGTAATCTACAGTTAAATCTAAATTCTGATTCTTTGAGGTGAAGTGCAAA
>Ga0209284_10005967_pt1 | contig 12139 bp, 8 predicted proteins | sample FRY03_FD_187211 | JGI IMG/M metagenome (GOLD analysis project Ga0209284, IMG submission 187211) | Freshwater microbial communities from Lake Fryxell liftoff mats and glacier meltwater in Antarctica - FRY-03 (SPAdes) (version 2) | ecosystem: Environmental > Aquatic > Freshwater > Ice > Glacier... | reverse complement strand
TGTGGCCGACATCATCGCCGATCTGGATCAGGCGCTGTCAGCGGCTGTGGCCTGATTTTCAATCCGGCGGGGCTGTCTCGGGCAGCCCCGCCTTGCGAAGGTCTTCCAGGTAGGCCGACAGAAACGGCTCTGCCATTTGCGGCTGATGCCCGGTGGGAAATGTGCGCTCTGACGTGATTGTAATTTCCGGGTCATCTTTGCGGATTTCGGAAACCAGACTGCGGGCTTTGTCCATTCGCCCTGTCCGCACCAGTGCCACGACCTGACACACATCGCAGGGGCCCCAAATCTGTCCATACTCGGCCAGTGCCTCCTCCGGTCGCCCCGCAACAAGGAGCCCCCACGCGATCGTCGAGCGCCTGAAGTCTGACGGCAAGCTGTCTGGATTCAGCCCTGCAAGGGCCCATTCAACCGCGCGATCGCCATACCCTGCGTTGGCCGCGACCCAGGACAAGTTTACGTTTCCCGACAAAAAGGGAACCAACCTGACCGCCGCTTCGGCGTCGCGCATCGCGGCCTCGAAGTCGCCCGAAGCGCGCGGGATGACTCGCGCGCGCACGAAGAGCAGTTCCCAGCGTTCAAACAGAGGCAGCGTTGACGCCTCGGGCAAACCAGATAAAAGCGACAACGCCGTTTGTGCTTCCTCCCAACGTGTTTTTTCTGGGCCTGTCAACGACCTGTCACCATGTATATCTGCCGTTTGAATACGCAAAATCACTGATTGTGGATATCGCTCTAACCCGGCTTCATAGATCTTCATTGCGTCGTCTTCAGAAGAATTGGCTGCACTGCCTCGCGCTGCTAGCCCCCGCAAATAAAACGCGTATTCGTCAAGTTCCGCTGAAGACTTTGCCCAATCCGGGTCAAGCACCGCTGTTTGGGGGGCGTTGGTCAGTGCGGCCACCACATCAACCACCGATGCCGCGATCAGATACTGCAGGCGCACAAGATCGCCGTCCGGCACGTCGATCGAAAAGCTGGTCGCGACATCACCGGTCAGGCCGTTATAAAGACGCCCTGTGAAGGTAAGGCCAGGCGAGGCCAGACCGATACTGCCGTCCAGCACAAGATCGACCCTGTTATCTGACGCGATAGCGCGAACACCGCCAGGTTGCGCTGTGCTTTCGGGAACATAACCAGAATACTGAACAAGCGGCGACGATCCAAGAATGACGGTAATGTTGTTGGGCAAAGCCAACCCGATGTAAGCCCGCTCCGGATCGCCCGTCTGGTTGGCAAAGCTCAATACCGCAATTGACAGTGGACCTTCGCGCACGGGCGTCGCCTGCGTTTGCGTCTGCCGCATAACTCCCAGCACCGCGATAACGGCAATCACAAGGGCCAGGATGGCCCCGCCCAAAACCAACCAGCGTGATCGTCTCACGCCCGGCAAGCGTCACACCGTCGCCTGATTGCTGACCCGGAAGGCCTGCACCGGCTCGGCGATATTTTTCAGCTTCTTTGCGCCCATGGCTTCGAACCCGAAGGCCAGTTTCTTCTCAACCTCGCGCGCAACCTTTTCAGACACGCAGATGCCGCCGGGTTCCGCCAACTGCTCCAATCGGGCTGCGATATTCACGCCTTCACCGTACCGGTCATCGCCATCGACGATGACCTCGCCCAGATTGATCCCGATGCGGGCCAGAATCGGCTCGGCATCGGGCAATGCCTGATTGCGTTCGGCCAAACCCGCCTGCAACGCGACGGCACATTCCACCGCCTGCACCGCAGAGCCGAACTCTGCCAACAGCCCGTCGCCGGTCAGTTTGAAGATGCGACCCTGATGGCGGGCTATGGCGGGTTCAAAGATTTCGCGGCGGCGCGCGGTGACGCGGTCAAAGGTTCCAGCCTCGTCCCGCTCCATCTGGGCGGAGTATCCCACGATATCGGCCACCAGAATGACCGCCAGCTTGCGTTCCATGCGTCCGCTCCGCCCTTGCAGCTTGCAGCTTGCAGCCTAGCAGGCGCCGGGCGGTTCCGGCAATCGCGGACGTTCAGTTGGTGATCTCAAACACCATCGTCACCGACGACGTCACCCCGATTTCCCCTGATGCAACCGGCACCGGGGACGACGCGACCTCCTGGCGGAACATCGGCTGGGGGTTCACGAAGCCACCGCCTTCGGTGATCGACTGCACGGGACCGAGCTTGGCGCCGGCCGCTTCGACCAACAGGGCCGCGCGGGACATCGCATCGGCCACGGCGGCGCGGCGCGCCTCGTCCATCTTCGGCTTGGGGTTGGACAACTCGAACGTCAGCCCGTTCAGCGTGTTCGCCCCGTCAGTGATCGCGGCATCCAGCACCGTCCCCAGCGTGTCCAGCATCCGCACCCGGACGGTCAGCAAGTTGCTGGCGGTGTAGCCCGCAATGGACGGGATAATACCGCTGTCATACCCCACCCAGTTCGGGTTCAGCGTCAGGTTCGAGGTTTGCAGGTCACGGTCGGCGATCCCGGCAGCTTTCAACCGGTCCAGCACAACCGAAAGGGCCGCCGTATTGGCTGCCATCGCCCCGGCAGCTGTGTCGGCTTGAGTGGTGACGCCCAGCGACAAGGTCGCGACATCGGGCTGCACGGCCACCGATGCCTCGCCGGTCACGGTGATCAGCGCGGTTTCGGCATGGACCGCCATCGGGGCGACCATCGGCAGGGCAAGTGCGGTGGTCAGGAACAAAGCATGGATCAGGCGCATGGGAAACCTCCTTGGGGTTTGGATGGTATGTCGAAGCATAAGACGCCGCCCGCAAGACATTCCTTTGCGGGGCTTGAAGAAGCGGCGAAAGATTTCCGAGGCGGCCCGCGACGCATTCTTCATTCACGATTTGCGCATCATGGGCGGATCGGCGCTTGCAATCCGCGTTGCCGGGCGTCCGATTGCCGTTTTCCGAAGGCTCGGCCCGTCAATCGCCGCCGTGCGGCACAGCATTTCTTTCCTTAGACAAAAAGCTGCTGTAGGAAGGCGACGCGGACCGCTTGTCGTTCCCGCAGTTTTCACCCCTGTACCAGACCGAGGCAATGAAACCTAATTTCGCGCTCGACTTTCGCAATGACGCCATCACGCTTCTGCACCGGACCCAAGGCGGCTGGCAGCTGGTCGGGACGGTGGGCGTTGATGCCGATGATTTGGCAGCGTCGCTGTCCCGTCTGCGGACAACCGCACTGGAGTTGTCGCCCAAAGGGATGACGACCAAGCTGGTGATCCCGAATTCCCAGATCCTTTACACCCAAGTGCCGGTGACCGCACCGGACACGGCGCGTCGGCGCAAACAGGTGGCGCGCGGGCTGGACGGTGTGACGCCCTATCCGGTGGCTGACCTTGCGTTCGATATGTCGGGAACTGGTCCGACAGTCGATGTCGCGGTGATCTCCAAGGAAACGCTGGCCGAGGCAGAGGCGTTTGCCACCGAGCACCGGTTCAATCCGGTGTCGTTCGTGGCCGTGCCGGAAACCCTTGGGTTTGACTCCGAGCCATGGTTCGGCCCGACAGGTTGCGCCACCAACCATCTGGCCGAGGGGCAGCGGGTTGATCGCGACCCGACGCCGATAGTGATCCTTGGCCGCGAACTTCCAAAGGCCGACGCGCTGGTGACCGAACAACCGGCGCCAGAGGCTATGGTCGCAGAGACTGGGGCCGCAGAGACTGGGGTCGCAGGGGCCACGGTGCCGGAACCGGGTGTAGCCGAACCAACCGTTACCGAGCCCACGGTTGCCGAACCTGCCCAGGTCGAACCTGTAGCTGCCGCACCCGTCGCGAAAGAACCTGTGGTCGATGATCCCCTTTCCGATCGTGGACCACGGACGTCGGAACCAGTGCCTTCCACCCGCCAGGCGGGCTTGCTGCAAAGCGAGCCGACAACTGCGCCCGCGCTGCAGAAAGTGGCTGCAGTACCCGAGGTGGTTCGCAACGATGGTGCAGCAGCGGATCTGGAGCCGGAAAGAGGTCTCAAGCGGGCGTCTGATGCCCAAGATCGACTGCCCCCGGCAGTTGCGGATTCTTTGTCTGCCGACCTTTCCCCCGCCGACCCTTCCTCTGCCGTGACAAATCCCGACGACACGGTGGCATCGCCTGCTCCGTCCGTGTCAAATGAATCAGACCGTATGGCCGGCAACGATCCGCTGGCCATAATCGTCCCGCCTCAGATAGCCCCGCTTCAACCGCCATCGCCTGATGAAGAAGCGCCGATGGCGCTGGACGTGGTGGACGACCTGCCAGACGACCGGGGTGCGGGTCCGCCTCAGGCATTCGCAGGTGTGCTTAACCCGTCGATTCCCGACGACGATATTCCGCCACCACCGGCAACCTCGATCATGGTCGCCTTCGGCAGCCGTCGCGCGCTAGAGACGTCCGCAAAGGAAGCGGCAGCCAAGGCAGGTGCGGCCAAAACAGGTGTCGCGCGCCCCAGCATCGCCAAAGTTCCGGTTCTGGCCGGCATCAGTGCGACCCGGACCGGACCGAACGCCAAGGTCACGATGCTGCCCACCCGACCGTCGCAACCCGGCGTGGTGCGTCTGCCGCCCCGCCCATCAATGCCAGTCAGCACGCTTGGGGACACGGCGAGGAATCAAGGCAACACCACGATCAAGCCTGCGGGCAAGCAAAATACCGCAGGAAAGGCGCTGCGTGGTTTGGGTGCGCTGGTCACCTCGCCCAACATTGCCGGCGCCAGGGAACGGCGCCCGGCTGTTCCGCCGGTTGTCCAGATGATCACCCCGCCGACCGGCCCCTCCTCGGCGGCTGCGGCCGCTGCGGCGACGCTGAACAAGGCTGTAACTAAACCCTACAGCGGGGGCTTGGGCAACCGCAGTCTGCAGCGGGCAAAGCCGCGCTGTCTTGGCCTGATCCTGACCGGTATCCTCTTGGTGTTTTTGGTGCTGGTGGCCGCGTGGTCGACGCTGTTCCTTGAAACCCGCGACACCACGACGCCAGATCCCAGCGCCGTGGTGGACGCCGCACCGGCTGAGGATGACGTGCTGGCGACCGCCGATGAAATGGCCGTTGACCCCGAAATGCTGGCCGATCTGCAAGGCCCGGCGGCGGACGATTTCGTGTTGGAAGCCGCTGTGGCACAAGCCCCTGTGGCACAAGACCCTGTGGCACAAGACCCTACCCCGACGGCCAAGGTTGCGTCTGATCCTGTGGCTGAAGCCGTTGCAGCGGCGGTTGCCGAAGCTGTCGCGGACAGGCAGGTCGCGCCCGCACCCGTCGAGCCCGGACCGGCCCCCGCACTGGATACTCAAGCCGGCGAAGCCGTGCCGCTGGACGCAGCCCCGCAGGACGAATTCCTGTTGGCTACGATGGACGGACCTCCGTCGATGCCCGACGCGGCGTCGCTGCCCCAGCCCCTTGCCCGAAACGACGCGCCACCGGGGCCTGCGGTGCCTCCCCCGCCGTTTGGAACAGTATATCAGTTCGACCCGGACGGCCTTATCGTCCCCACACCCGAAGGGATTTTGACACCGGAGGGTGTTTTGCTGTTTGCGGGCCGACCCGCACCGGAACCGCCTGCACGCCCGGCATCGCTGGCCCCCGAAACCCCTGAATCTGCAGCCGGGACATTGGCCGCAGAAGCATCGGCGGCAACAGACGGATCGGCGTCTTTCGATGCGGCCCAAGCCGTCGCCAACCCGGCCCAAGCCGTCGCCAATCCGGCCCAAGCCGTCGCCAACCCGGCCCAAGCCGTCGCCAATCCGGCCCAAGCCGTCGCCAATCCGGCCCAAGCCGTCGCCAATCCGGCCCAAGCCGTCGCCAACCCGGCCACGGCGTTTGCTGATCCGGCGCTGGCAGGCGTGCGCCCGCGTCCACGCCCCGAAGGCCTGTCGCCCACGACGCAGAACGCCGATGACGATGCCTCGCTCGCCCCCGAAGTCAGCAGCCGCTTTGCGGGCCTGCGGCCGCTCGCCAAACCCGCCGCGCTGGTCAATGCGGCGGCCACAGACCCGACCAACAACCCGCCCGCCAATCCGTTTGCCGACCTCGGTGCGCAAGCCGCATCGCTGACTGCGCAGGCCAATGCAACCCCAAACAGTCCCATGATCCTCGCGGTCTCGCGCAAGCCCGCCCCGCGCCCGAAAGACATGTCACGCGCCGTCGAAGAGGCGGTCGCGATCGCTTCTCGTCAGCCCGAACCGCTTCCCGAGGTCGAGCAACCCGCTGCCCGCACCGAATTCGAGGCCGACAACGAACCCGAAGTCACCAAGGCCATGCCGCGCCTGCCCACACGCACGTCGGTCGCCAAGCAGGCGACGTTTGTGAACGCGATCAACCTTTCCAAGGTCAACCTGATCGGTATCTACGGCAGCGCGTCCGACCGCTATGCCCTGATCCGCCAACCCAATGGACGCTACAAGAAGGTCAAGGTCGGCGACAACTTTGACGGGGGCCGTGTCGCTGCGATCACCACTTCGGAAGTCCGCTATCAGAAATCCGGCAAGATGGTGACGCTGGCGCTGCCCAAGGGCTGAACGCTGCCATCATGGCGCCTGACGGTCTGGCACGGTGTGCCGCTTTGCGATCAGAGTACTTCAGGACTGTTGCGGAATGTTGACTTGCACTGTCGCGTTTGACGCATGAAGATGGAAAATACGCGTGTCACCTCCCGACAAATCCTGAAAGGCGTGGATGGAAAGTTTCCTGCTGCAAGCGTCGATCTATCTCGGCATGGCCGTTCTGGTTGTGCCATTGGCTGTGCGCTGTGGGTTGGGGTCGGTACTGGGATATCTCGCCGCGGGCATCCTGATGGGCCCCGTTCTGGGCCTTGCCGGGGCAGAAACGACGGACCTGCAGCATTTCGCGGAATTTGGCGTGGTGCTGATGCTGTTCCTGATCGGGCTGGAACTGGAACCAAAGGCGCTGTGGGACATGCGGCACCGGCTGCTGGGTCTGGGCGGCGCGCAAGTGATGGTGACCACGGTGCTGATCGCCGGGGCGCTGATGGCGATAGGGCAGAACTTCGGGGTGGCCTTGACGATCGGAATGCTGTGTTCGCTGTCGTCAACCGCCATTGTGTTGCAGACCCTGACGGAAAAGGGCCTGATGCGAACGGCGGGGGGCAAGGCGTCCTTTTCGGTGTTGCTGACGCAGGACATCGCAGTGATCCCGATGCTGGCTCTGATCCCGCTGCTGGCGCTGCCGGACCTGAACGCAACACAGGCGACCACGATCGGCGTCAACAACCCCACCGATGCCGCAACCGCTGCACATGCCACCTCGGGGGCGGCCGAACCGCTGATAACGCTGGTGCAATCGCTGCCCAACTGGGGCGCAGCGGTTCTGACGCTGGCGGTGGTGGCAGCCATCGTGCTGGCTGGACACTTCCTGACCCGGCCGGTGTTCCGGTTTGTCCACGCGGCCCATCTGCCTGAAATGTCTACCTTCATTTCGCTGTTGATGGTTCTGGGCATCGCGTTTCTGATGATGCTGGTCGGTCTGTCCCCCGCGCTTGGCACGTTTGTCGCGGGCGTCGTTCTGGCCAACTCGGAGTTTCGCCATCAGCTGGAGGCGGATCTGAGGCCGTTCAAAGGTCTCTTGTTGGGCCTTTTCTTCATGACGGTGGGTGTCGGGATCAACTTTACCATCCTCGCGCGCGAGCCGTTGATGGTGCTGGGCCTGACGGTGGGGCTGATGGCGATCAAGATGGCGGTGCTGCTGGCGCTGACCCCGATCTTTAAACTGAAGGGCCGCGACCGGTGGCTGTTCACGCTGGGGCTGGCACAGGCGGGTGAGTTCGGGTTTCTTATCGTCAGCTTTGCGCGGTCGGAAAGCGTGCTGGGTCTTGCCGCCGGGCAAATGGCGCTTTTGGTGATCAGCCTGTCGATGCTGCTGACGCCCCTGTTGTATATCGGCTATGACCTGCTGGCGCGGCGCATGCAGGCCAAGGCTGCGGCCCCGGCCCCGGATGAGATCACCGAAAAGGGCCGGGTCCTGATTGCCGGAATCGGCCGGTTCGGGCAGGTCATCAACCGTCTGGTGCGGATGAGCGGGCTTTCGACCGTGGTGCTCGACAGCGATATGGGCACGATAGAAACGATGCGCCGGTTTGGCGTCAAAGGCTTTTTCGGCGACCCGACCCGCCCCGAATTGCTGGCGGCGGCGGGCTTGGGCGAATGCGAGGTGCTGGTGGTGGCGGTCGATGACCGCGACAGCGCGCTCAAGATTGTGCGCCATGCCCGAAACCTGCGTCCCGATCTGCACATCGTCGCCCGCGCCCGCGACCGGGTGCATGTCTATGAACTGTATCAGGCCGGCGCGACCGACATCGTGCGCGAAACCTTTGACAGCTCGATCCGCGCCGGGCGCTATGTGCTTGAAAACATGGGCTTTACCGAATACGAGGCGGCAGCGATGTCGCGCACCTATTACAAGGTGGACCGCGCCGCGATGCGCGATCTTGCCGAAGTGTGGGACCCGGGCAAGCCTGTCCACCTGAACGACGCCTACATCGCGCGGGCCAAACAACTGGACCGTGATCTGGAAACCGCCCTGATCGACGAACTCTACGAAGTACGCCCGATGCAGGGTGCGGCCGAATAGACCCGCCCAACTCCCGTCTTTCCTGCTGGCCGAAATATCCAAGGCAGGTGATGAGCGATCAGAAAACTGCCAAATCTTTTCTTTGAAGAAAGCCCGTCCTGTGGACGAGCCTCGGCTGAGTGGCCCGTTCCCGCTGTCTGGACCAAAGCACCCCTCAACCCTCCGACACTCCGGCCTCACCGAAACTCGCCATTCCGGTATGGCAGGCAGCCGCCGCCTGGATCACCGACACCGCCAGCGCCGCCCCCGACCCCTCGCCCAGCCGCAGGCCCAGCGACAACAGCGGCTGCAACCCAAGTGCGGCCAGCATGCGCGGGTGGCCAGCCTCGGCGCTGACATGGCCTGCGATGCAGTGGTCCAGCGCGCCCGGTGCGCTGGCCGCAAGCACCGCGGCGGCGGCGCAGGCGATGAAGCCATCCAGCACGACCGGAATGCGCAAGGTTCGCGCGCGCAGCATTGCCCCCGCCATCGCCGCAATCTCGCGGCCCCCCAAACAGCGCAACACCTCGAATGGCTCCCGGCTAGGGTGCAGTGCCAGCCCCGCCGCAACTGCCGATTGTTTGCGCGCGAGACCGGCGTCATCGACCCCCGTGCCGCGCCCGACCCAATCGCCCGGCGTGGCACCAAACAGCGCGCAGGCGATGGCCGCAGCCACCGTGGTATTGCCGATCCCCATCTCGCCCGGCACCACGAGGTCGGCCTCGGGATCGACCGCATCCCAGCCTACCAGCATTGCGGCAATCACCTCGGCTTCGGTCATCGCGGGCCCTTGCGTGAAATCCGCCGTGGGCCGGTCCAGATCAATGGCACAGACCATCATCTGCGCCCCGACGACTCGCGCCAACTGGTTCACCGCCGCACCGCCCGCACGGAAATTCGCCACCATCTGCACAGTCACCTCTGCCGGAAAGGCCGAAACGCCCTGCGCCACAACTCCGTGATTTCCCGCAAAAATTACCATCTGCACCCGCGACGCAGCGACGCCGTTCCACCCTGCCAGCCAGAATGCCACCTCTTCCAGCCGCCCCAGCGCGCCGGGGGGTTTTGTCAAAACGGCATCGCGCACCCGCGCCCGCGATATCGCGTCTGCATCGGTCGAAGGCAGCGCAGTCATCAGCGCACGCAAGTCATTGAACGTCTGGAAGGGGGGCATCGCGTTTCTCCTGGCAAGTCTGCGTCAGACCTAACTTGCGGCTTGCGCCACCTCCAGTCCGGAAACGACCCCATGCAAAAAGGCGCGCCATAACGGGCGCGCCTTTGGGGATCAGTCGTAATAGACTACTGCAGCGCCTTGTCGGTGATCGCACTGGTCCAGGCACCTACAGGGGCCATCGTGATCACCGGATCGGACCCGCCCGCCAACAATGACGCCACTGTCGCCTCGGCCGAAGCGACATCCAGCGCACCGGCCGACCCTGCCGTCAGCTTGGCCACCTCGGACATCATCCGCTTTTGATGCTGTTCGGTCTGCGCACCGGTTTCGTCGTTGTCCAGAACGATCATTGCAGCTTCATCCGGGTTGGCTTCGGCGTATTTCCAACCCTTCATGCTGGCACGGACAAAGCGCACCATCTTGTCCTCGAACGCCGGGTCAGCCAGCTTGTCTTCCAGCACATAAAGCCCGTCTTCCAGCGTGGCTACCCCCATGTCCTGATACTTGAAGGTCACCAGTTCCTCGGGTTTGATTCCTGCGTCGATCACCTGCCAGTATTCGTTGTAGGTCATCGTCGAAATGCAAGACGCCTGTTTTTGCAGCAACGGATCGACGTTGAAGCCCTGCTTCAGCACTGTCACGCCGCCGGCAGACCCATCCGTTGCAAGCCCAAGCTGCGACATCCACGACAGGAACGGGTATTCATTGCCAAAAAACCACACGCCCAGCGTCTTGTCGGCGAAATCTTCCGGCGCCTTGATCCCCGTCTCGGCCAGACAGGTCAGCATCATGCCCGAACTGGCAAACGGCTGCGCGATGTTGACCAGCAGCAGTCCCTTTTCCCGCGCAGCCAGCGCAGACGGCATCCAGTCGACGACCACATCCGCGCCACCGCCCGCGATCACCTGACCGGGGGCAATGTCGGGACCACCCGGCTTGATCGTCACGTTCAGGTCTTCCTCGGTGTAGAACCCCTTGGCCTGCGCCACGTAGTAGCCCGCGAACTGGGCTTGCGTGACCCATTTCAACTGCAGCGTCACATCATCCGCCGCCTGCGCCGCCCCCGCCATCAAGGCCAGCGTCGTCCCCAACAAAATCTTCTTCATCGTCAACCTCCAAGTTGCTGCGCCATGCCGGCGCTTGTTAAACCCGCCACTTACACCCGTTGCGAAGGATGCCAGAACGTCACCCCCCGTTCGATCCCCGCAATCAGCCCATAGAACGCTGACCCTGCCAATGCTGCAACCGCAATCTCGGCCCAAACCATATCCATGCCCAGCCGCCCGACCTCGGTGCTGATCCGAAAGCCCATTCCAATGGTCGGACTGCCGAAAAACTCGGCGACGATCGCGCCGATCAGGGCCAGAGTGCTGGCAATCTTCAGCCCGTTGAACAAAAACGGCATCGCGGCGGGCAGGCGCAGCTTGAACAGACTTTGCCAATAAGACGCTCCCCAGGTCGCCATCAGATCGCGCTGCATCCGCTCACTGGCGGCAAGTCCCGCCACCATGTTGACCAACACGGGAAAAAACACCATCACCACCACGACCGCTGCCTTGGAATGCCAGTCGAACCCGAACCAGGCGACCAGAATCGGCGCGATCCCCACAATCGGCAGGGCCGCGACGAAATTGCCGACCGGCAGCAACCCCGCCTTCAGGAACGGCGAACGGTCAATCAGCACCGCCACCACCACCGCCGCCGCCGCCCCCATCACATAGCCGGTCAGCGCCCCCTTGATCACCGTCTGCACAAAGTCACCCCACAGCAGCGGCAGCGCCCCGGCAAAACGTTCTGCGATGGCCGATGGTGCAGGCAGAATGACCGCTGACACTTCAAACCCGTGCACTGCACACTCCCAAACGCCCAGCAACGTCAGCCCGAACACCACCGCGATCGCCAGCCTGCCGCCACGGGTGCCCGACCAGACCGACCGCGCCAGCCACACGTTGACCGCCCAGCCGATCCCCCAAACCGCCAAAGCCCCGACCAGCCAGATCATGCGGTTGCCCCCATCCGGCGCCGTGCGATCCGTTCAACCCAGCCCACCAGCACAATCAGCGCCCCCGCCAGCACAGCCGCTGCAAACAGCGCCGCCCACATGATCATCGGCTCGCCGAACTGCGACCCGATCAGCATCCGCGCGCCAAGGCCCTCGATTGCACCGGTGGGCAATTCGCCAACAATCGCCCCCAGAAGGCTCGCCGCAATCGCCACCTTCAGGCTGGCAAAGAAAAACGGCATCGACGCGGGCAACCGCAACTTCCAGAACATCTGCGCCTCGCTCGCATACCACGTCCGCAATTGGTCGATCTGCATCTGGTCCGGGGACCGCAACCCCTTCACCATGCTCACCAGCACCGGAAAGAACGAAAGGTACGCCGAAATGATGGCCTTCGGCACCATCCGGTCCTGCACCCCCGCCGCATTGGACAGAACCACGATCATCGGCGCCAGC